>Ga0114977_10000020_pt1 | contig 111102 bp, 92 predicted proteins | sample S_130805_MF_Meta_FD_87026 | JGI IMG/M metagenome (GOLD analysis project Ga0114977, IMG submission 87026) | Freshwater microbial communities from Lake Simoncouche, Canada to study carbon cycling - S_130805_MF_MetaG | ecosystem: Environmental > Aquatic > Freshwater > Lake | place: Lake...
GGTGGGGTATAATAAACCATGGGATGGAAAATACAATGGAAGCGATTTACCTATAGGGACTTATTACTATATTGTGAATCCTAGAAATGGACGAAAAATAATAACAGGCTCTGTTACGATTATCAAATAGTAATTATTCGAAAACACCTTCAAACTGAACAAGCGTAGGATCCCCTTTTTGGCCATATACAATTTGTAATCTTGTTTCTGAAATGCCTAATTTATTAATCAGGTAATTGAAAATCCACTGAGCATGTTTTTGACTTTCATTCACTTCTTTTTTAGAACTATTTCCAAAACCAATTATTCTTAATTTACATAATGGATTTTCTTGCAACTTCAATGCAACCAATGCTATTAAGCTATCAATTTGGATAGCAGTTGCTTTAGGTGACTTAAACCTAATTGTTGGTAAACCTATAAAATTGCAATCACAAATTTTTAAACGGTCTTGTAACTTTTGATATTCAGTGGTTAATTCGAAATAAGGTTTTTTATATTGATCTATGAAGGTTTCCTTCTTTATTTCATTTACAATAGTGTCATGTAAAATTAAGGTATCGCAAATCTTTTTTTCTACTATGGTTTTTCTAGCAAGATTTACATGAAAACCTATACTCGTAATAATACTATTGCGGAGCTCGTTGGTTAACCCTTTTCCATAAGCAACTTGTAAATTTAAAATAAAAGGTGCTGTTTTTGGAATATAACGCATACCAATACCAAGAGGCAAGGACGCATAATTAAGCCCAGCATTTCTGTTTAAGTGAAGCCCCGAATACAAATAAGGTTGTAAAGGCAAGGCAGGGTTACCTAAATTATAATACAAATCTGCCTTTAATGCATTTAACCATATTTCACTAGATTGGGTAGAAGGCAGCAACTTCTTGCTAATTCTTCCATAACCAAGGCCTGCGGCAATGCTGTAAGCAAACCTTTTATTGACATTTTTATAATAAGAAGCTAAAGCAGATACATTACCACGCTGAAAAATTGGTCTCCCTTCAAAACAATTACAAGTATCGCTACTTGTACCTTCAAAAAATCCAAAATCCTGTGTTTGAAAGGATACTCCAATTGCTGAAAATTTTTGTGATGACAAAAAAGTTTTTTGGTTTACTTGTGCATGCAAATCAAACGACATGAACAAAAAAATGATCAGGGCATTGCCAATAAACAATAAACGATTGCAAGTAATCTTTTGCATAACTAAAACTGTTTAACCAAAGATAATTCTATCCCTGTTTTTTGATTGATACTACGAACCGAAGTTTGAATTGGAAGTTCATACAAAAAAGACACTTTGGTTTTACCAAAACGAATTGCCATTTGCGGCATTACAGCATCTTTAAACCTGTAATACAACGAACCTCCAATTGAGGTTGTTTCAGTTTGCCCAAATACCCTCTCCATTGTAAACCCTAATAATGTTTCTGAAGCTTCCGATTTTGTTTGATAATAAGCTACGGCACCTAACCATGTGTGTTGATTTTTAAATGCAGCACCCATTTGTAATCCAGAAGTTGGTGCTAATTCAAAAAAAGTATTTTTTGAGAATGAAACCGCCGGTTTATTGATATGACGAATAGACCCGCCAACAAACCATTTAAGTTGCTCTGTCACTTGCGAAAAAGATACTCCCGCATTGATACTTAACCAGTGATAGCTGGCATTTACAGCTAAAGGATCAGCAGTTGACACCCCTGGCAAAGGACCATAAATATTATATTGATCCTGAAAAGTAACAGATGTAAAATTCAAATTATTTTGATTATACACCCCCTGAAATCCTAAAGAAAGATACGTATTTGATTGGGTGATTTTTTGCATGATCGTTATACCCACTAACCCCAAAGATTGTGTAAACAATTTAGCGTTTGATTGATTAAATCCGCCTCCCACAGTCGCAAATATTTTGTTTGAGGTTGCACTTTCATTCCGCTTAGCTAAAGGAATCGTTAACATCCCTATGCCCGACTTAAAAGCGGAAAGCCTTTGCACTTTTACATCTCTAAAATTAAATCTAATAGATGATTTTGTTTCTTCAATAATAGACTGATTGTAAAACTGAATTATTTGCTTAGGGTCTCCAAACTGAATATCCTGAGCATGTATTTTACTTGTCAGTAAAGAACAAACAATTAACCCAATAGCAAAACATTTTAGTTTCATTTTATACTATTTGATTTAACGAATTAATGAGATTAAACCAGATTTAGTATAAACCTTACCAGACAAATCTTCTCCTTCCATTTGCCATACATAAGTTTCTATGGGTTGTGGCTTTCCTAAATAGTTGCCATCCCACCCTTTAGATTTGTCACGAGATTCGAAAATCAATTGTCCCCATCGATTATAAATTTTGAAGCATCTGAATTTTTTTATGCCCGGTAGAATTGGCATCAGAATATCATTTATACCATCACCATTTGGGGTAAATACTTCAGGCAACCAAATACCTGCTTCACATGGAATTAATACTGTTGCGGGACTTACCGAGCTAGCCTTGCAACCAAAAACACTCTGAACCGTTACTGTATAAACGCCTTCTTTGTTGACGCGGAGCGTATCCTGAGTAGCTCCAGCTATACTTATTCCACTTATAAACCATTGATACGTATGTCCAGAAACTTTAGGCACAAAGAGTAACACAGACTCGCCTTTGCAAAAAATTAGGGGACCAACTGATTTTATCACCGCATCTGGTTGAGGATTTACAATGACTTGTTTTTGAATTTTATCCGTACAATTTGAAGAACCTGAACTAACAGTTAATGAAACTAAAAAACTACCTGCTGATGCATAACTATGATTGGAATTAGTACCGGTGGCTGTTATGCCATCTCCAAAATCCCAGGTTAGGCTTGAATTACTAGCTGCATCTATTATCGAAGTGCTAGAAAAAAGGAATTTATTATTCGTTAAGCACTGCGGAGTTACTTCTAAAAATGAGGCCTTGGGTTTAGGAAAAATTACTACTTTTTGAATAATACTGTCTCCGCATCCATCATTTGTATAGGCTGCATATTTTATATTATAGGTTCCGGTAGCAGGAAAAGCATGGGTAGACGACTTCGTATTTGAAAGACTACCATCACCAAAATTCCAATAATGACTTGAAACAGCAGCAAGACTATTTGCATTTAAGCCATCAAAAACAAAACTATTACCATCAAGGCATTGAGCAGGAGGAACCTGAAAAGAAACAAAAGGACTTGGAAGCACCGTTATAGTTTTAGTAACAGTATCCTTGCAATTATTATTTCCAACAACAACCAAACTAACCTCATAGTTTCCGGAAAATTTGTACTTATGCGTTACATTTGAACCAGTGGTTGTGGCACCATCGCCAAAATTCCAAATCTCCATAACTATAGACCCGTTTAATGTAGATGATGTACTTTTAAACGTGAAAATATTTCCACGTTCACATTGCGGAATTGGAGCTTCAAAATTAGCCACAGGATAATTGGCTACTATTGTAACTGGCAATGTATCTCTACATCCTAATCCAGCATATGGAAAAACTTCTACCCATAATTTAATACCTAGTGGTTTTCCTGGATTTAACAATAAATCTTCTGTAGATCCCAATACTTTAGAAAAGCTAGAATCCCACCATTTATATTCTTGAAAACCAGGAGGCCCATTCAACAATGTAATATTGGGAGGATCACAATCATACGTTACATCTGCAGTTAAACTACAATTATTATCAACATCAATATATGCATATCCCCAATGACCTCCTCTCGTACAGTCAACAGTAATAAATTCTAATCTCAAATTCCTTCCTGCATATTGCGATAAATTGATAAATGCTTTTGCCCATGGCTTACATTTTACGATTGGATCAATACGAGAATTAAAAAAACCTGGCATTCCAGATGTAGACACATGCTCGAAATTGCCACAAGGCAATGATTCACCAGTAACAGGATCTACAAGCCTTGCCGTAAATCTTGGCTGCTCACAAATTGCATGACTGGGATCCTGAAAAACGACTGCATACCTGTATGTAATGTTAAAATTGGTTGCATTTTGAGGCACCGAAATATTATAGCTAATACTTTCTGCTTGTGCCCCATTAATTGCATTTCCAAGCTTCACACAATAATTACTTCCATCTTGCGGAGAAATTGGGAATAAGCCATAGGGATCCAGGTTAGCACTTTTACCAAGCAATGTATGCCGGTTATTAATAAATCCTGAACTAGATAATGCTACATTGTTTCGAGATGAAAGACATTTTGTCGTTCCAGTAAAAGCATTCCAATTACTAAAATTACCATTTTCAAAAGTAATGTTATTGGGACAAGTAATAGAAGGCTGTGTTACATCATGAGTTTGAATTATTAAATCAGATGAATTATTTAATAGTAAACCTGCTGAGAAAATATTTTGACTAGCATCGTCACTATCGAACCTAAAAGTAGCTCCGTTTAGGTTAGGCAAATCAAAAGCAGCAAAATCATTTTCAGTCAATTGATTTGCAACAATTAGTCCACTTCGATTGATTTTCGTCCAATCATTATTAACTAAAACAAGTGCAGTTGAATCTTTGAAGTCAACAACTAAATCATAAATACAAGGAATTATTAATTTACCCTTACCATCAATAAACCCCCATTTATTGTTCCGCTTTATGGCAGCTCTACCAATTTTAAATAACCTAATTTGGTCGAACCCCTGCTTTGTGAGTAAATTGCCATCAGATGAATGTAGAATCCACTTGTCGCCAATAAAGGAACGAATGAATCCATCTTTACTTTTTTCAACTTCAGGACCTATCGCATTATAATTGGCTGACTGAGAAAGAGCAACTTTAAACGAGCAAAAGAACAAAAATATGTAAACAAGACTTTTCAATAACGATGAGATTTATGAAATAAATATAAATATAAATCGTAATATAAAAAAACATTATCGCTTATATTCTTAATAGACCAGCTTTATAAAGCGTTGTAACGGGTTTATTATCCCAAAAAAGTTCAAAATCTTCGAGACCTGCAGCTTCATAACTTTCTTTAACGGCAGCGTAGGTCATGCCGGAATTTACGCCAATCGTTAAGGCTGCAAGTATTTCAAGTAGCCACTTCCCTTGCGGTGGATCTATAGCAATATTTAAAGGCACTTTATTGGTTTGAAAAAGTAAATTCATTTCTTCCCACTGATTGCCTTTTTTAGAACGCTGAACAACTGTTGACACTGGCGTTCCACCTAACCAAATGACTCTATAATTAGTTGCACTGCTATAATCGGGTGTTGCTAGTTCAGTAGCAATATAGTTAGAGGCAATGGTGGTTTTAGGTGTTTTAAAATCAAACCATTTGTGTAATGGAAAATCAAAACATGCGCCATGCATATAATTGAGGAGTGCTTTTTTTAATCCGTAACCATAAATTTCATGGTCAGCTCCTGTAGGATCGATATGTACAATATCATTGTTTGCAAAAGTTCCCATTTTATTTGTTTGCTTGATCACTTTATATTTATCAGGATCAAGACCAACCGGACTATGCGCTGTCATGGTAAACAAATGCCAAAACGCAGATTGCAACACACCCGTTTCAAACATTTGACGCACCATTTCTAGGGCGTCAATCGTTTCTTGCTCTGATTGTGTTGGAAAGCCATACATCAAATACGCATGCACCATAATACCAGCTTCGGTAAAATGTTGGCTCACTTTAGCCACTTGCGCTACCGTAATGCCTTTATCAATTAATACTAAAAGCCTATCTGATGCTACTTCTAGCCCACCACTTACCGCAATACATCCCGCTGATTTTAATAACTGACATAAATCGCGAGTAAAGCTTTTTTCAAATCTCACATTGGCCCACCAACTCACCACTAATTTCCTACGTATTATTTCTATAGAAAGTGCTTTCATTAAGGATGGTGGCGCCGCTTCATCTACAAAATGAAATCCTGTTTGACCTGTTTGCGCTATCAATGTTTCCATCCTATCCACCAGTAGTGATGCAGTAACAGGTTCGTAAGTTTTTATATAATCTAGTGAGATATCACAAAAAGTACATTTACCCCAATAACAACCATGCGCCATGGTTAATTTATTCCAGCGTCCATCACTCCATAAACTATGCATGGGATTGACTACTTCTATAGCTGAAATATACTTGTCTAATAAGAGCCCCGAATAATCGGGGGTACCAATATTTGCTTGCTTATAATCGGGCCAAATAGAATGATTGATGTAGTGTACTTTACCATCTACAAGGGTAAAACAACGCTTTAATTCCTGCACGGATATTTTTCCATCTAAATGATTGATTAATACTTCAAGAGGCGCTTCACCATCATCGAGCGTTATAAAATCATAAAATTCAAACACACGTGGGTCTGATAATGAACGTAGCTCGGTATTAGCAAACCCCCCGCCCATGGCCACTTTGATAGATGGGTACTTATTTTTTATATACTGCCCACACCTAAGTGAAGTATATAAATTTCCTGGAAAAGGAACAGACAAACAAACAAGTGTAGGAGCAATATCAGTAATGTGCTGCTCAAGTATTTGCAGTAAAACAGTATCAATATATGTTGTTGACGCATTCAGTGCCGCATACAATTCATCAAAACTATTCGCAGACCTTCCTAAACTTTCGGCATATCTGCTAAAACCAAAATAAGGATCAATGGTCTCTTTAATTAAATTACCCAAATCCTCTAGATACATGGTAGCAATATGCTTGGCCTTATCCTGCTTTCCCATGCTACCAAATGCAAAATGCAAATCATCCATTTGATCAAAAGCACTCGCTTCGGGCAAAAACTGACGCATTGCAATTAAATGCGCAAGCGTTGGTTGCTTGCCTTGTAAAAACAAAATAACGCTATCTATAGTATGAATGTATCGTTCTTTAAGTGAAACGATACGTGCACAATTTGCATTTAACAACCCTGCATGTGAAGCCTCAATTGCAGTAAATAATTGAACAAGGCCTTCTTTGCAAAAAATTGCCAAAGTAACCTCTATACCCAGGTCTGCCTGCTCACTCTTTATATTTTTAGTATTAAAAAAGCCTTTTAAATAAGCAGTAGCAGGATACGGCGTATTGAGCTGCGTAAAAGGTGGCGTAACTAATAATACAGGTGCATCCAAGGGTATCTAATTATGAAATAAAATTAATGTTTATTTTTTCTTAGCCCCTCTTTTAATAGGCTTCTTGTATTTTTTTTGCATCACATCCTTTCTGCTCGTTTTTACATTTGACTTGCTATTTTTGGCAGATTTTTCATGAAAGGCAGGACCGGCAGTGCTCACCACTTTTTTAACTTTCTGAGATATTTCCTTCATGATCACTTTAGGGATTTCATCTTCCGTTAAAACAGATGAAATTTCAACTTCCGAAGGGATATCAATGACTGGAACCTGATACTGCATCAGCGATTCAATAGCTTCTAATAATGGGGCTTCTTTGGGTGTTGTAAATGTGATAGCAATACCCTTTTTATCAAATCTACCTGTTCGTCCTATGCGGTGGATATAGTTTTCGGGTACGTCCGGCGTATCAAAATTGATAACATGCGTTACTTCTGCAATATCAATACCCCTTGCCACAATGTCTGTAGCAATTAAAAACTGATAGGTCCCATCTTTAAAAAGGCGCACGGTATTAAAACGGTGATTTTGTTCTTTATTAGAATGTATTATTCCGACCCTTCCTTCAAATTTTGTGGCTACAGATTCATACAATTGATCTGCTAGTTTTTTGGTAGCTGCAAAAATGAGCACTTTTTGCATACTCGCATCACTTGTAATCAAATGCGCTAGTAAGTTTACTTTGGTATTAAAATTAGGGACCTGGTAAATTTGTTGCTCAATATTTTCGAGTGGTGTTCCTGTGGGCGCTGCTTCAATAATTTCGGGTGCATTAAAAAATGTATCCATGAGCGCCGTAACCTCTGGTGTAATGGTTGCAGAAAACAAAAGATTCTGTCTTTTTTGTGGAAGTAAATCCATGATATTTTTGAGCTGGGTACGAAAGCCTAAATTGAGCATTTCATCCATTTCATCAATCACTAGTTTTTTAATGTACTTGGTTTTAAAAGCACCATTCATGGCTAAATCATAAAGCCTACCTGGGGTTGCCACAATTACATCCACTCCTTTTTCTACTTCAATTTGTTGTGTATTAATGTTAACCCCGCCATACACCCCAATAGCCACCAAACTCATATAACTTGATAACTTATTGATGGTTTCAACAACCTGTGCAACAAGCTCTCTGGTTGGAACAACAATTAATATTTGAGGATCTTTATTTTTATCGAATTTCCACTGACGCAAACATGGCAAGAGATAGGCAATGGTTTTACCTGTACCTGTTTGAGCAATACCACAAACGTCTTTGCCAGACATGGCCACAGCAAACACTTTGTGCTGAATAGTAGTAGGTGTAGTATAACCTAAATCGTCAAGGGCCGAAAAAAGCGCTGTATTTAAATTTAAATCGTTGAATGTCATGAGGTGGTAAAGTTAAAACAAAAGCCTCAGCATTGGCTGAGGCTTTATTTGTGTTGGTCGGGAAGACAGGATTCGAACCTGCGACCCCCTGGTCCCAAACCAGATGCGCTACCGGCCTGCGCCACTTCCCGATTTTGTAGTTTGCCGCTTTTTTAAAGTGCGGTGAGGGCGGGATTCGAACCCGCGGTACAGTTTAACCCGTACGGCAGTTTAGCAAACTACTGATTTCAGCCACTCATCCACCTCACCGTCCTTACTCCCTTTTTGGAGAGGGTTGCAAAAATAGGGTGATGCGTCTTAATTCCCAAAAATAAAACGCTTAAAATATTGAGTTTTAAGCGTTTTATTAAAATATTTATTAAAAAGTACGATTCTATTAATAATCAAGGCTTACATCGCAGCCAATTGAACTTTTTGCGTAAGCTCCATTACGTTTTCTCTAAAGATAGAATCGGTATCCATAAGGTCTTTTACCGTTTGGCAAGAGTGAATAACCGTGGTATGATCACGACCACCAAAGTGCTCTCCAATTGTTTTGAGTGAGTTTTTGGTGAAAGCTTTAGCGAGGTACATAGTAATTTGACGTGCTTGTACGATTTCACGCTTACGTGTTTTTTGTAAAAGCTTATCGTAAGGAACATCGAAATACTCACAAACCATTTTTTGAATGGCGTCGATCGTGATTTCTTTACTGCTCGTTTTAACAAAGTTGCGAAGTACTTTTTTAGCTAATTCAACATCAATCTCTTTCTTATTCAAAGAAGATTGAGCCAGTAGTGAAATAAGTGCTCCTTCTAATTCACGAACGTTGGTATTAATATTGTAAGCAACATATTTAACCACTTCTTTAGGCATGTCAAGACCATCGTTCTTCATCTTTTTCTCTAAGATTTCGATACGTGTTTCGTAGTCTGGCACTTGTAAGTCAGCGCTTAACCCCCATCTAAACCTGCTTAGTAAACGCTCTTGCATACCGTCTAAATCTTTAGGAGACTTATCAGATGTAAGCACTAATTGCTTACCGCTTTGGTGAAGGTGGTTAAAGATGGCAAAAAATGCATCTTGGCTTTTTTCGGCACGACTAAAGAATTGAACGTCGTCTATAATAAGTACGTCTATCAGTTGATAGAAGTGAATAAAATCATTAATGGCATTGTTGCGGCTATGGTCTTGAAACTGATTGATGAACTTTTCACTGCTCACATACAATACCACTTTACCAGGATGCGCACGCTTTACTTCATTACCAATAGCTTGTGCTAAGTGTGTTTTACCAAGGCCTACTCCGCCATAAATAACAAGTGGATTGAATGAATTAGCGCCTGGCTTTTCTGCAACTGTTTTACCCGCTCTACGTGCCACTCTGTTACAATCGCCTTCTATAAAAGATTCGAAAGTATACAGCTGGTTGAGCTGCGGATCAATTTGCATTTTTTTAAGACCCGGAATAACAAATGGATTTTTAACTGGATTATCAATCACCAGCGGGAAATTCATTTCGTTATTGTTGTATGTTTTCATGTTGCTAGCAGGAACATCCATCGAGCCGCTACGGCTGTTGCTGTTTCCGCTATCCACCATAATTCTATATTCTAATCTCGCCTCTTTACCTAACTCACGCTTTAATGTTTTGGCTAATAAATTTACATAGTGCTCTTCGAGGTACTCGAAAAAGAATTGACTTGGAACTTGTATTAACAATACATTCCCTTTTAACTCTACCGGATTAATAGGCTCAAACCATGTTTTAAAATGCTGCCACTCGACAATATCTTTAATGATCTTTAGACAACTGCTCCAAACTAATTCAGCACTTTTAGCCATACAATTACGAACAATTTATAATTAGGTTAACGTATTCTTTTTGGGTCCCCAATATATCCTTTTTTCAACAAAAACGCTAACGAATTTGACAGCTTTCAAAAAGTGATACGGGACTGCGAATATGTATACTTTATGTTGAAAAAAAAATTTTTTATTTCATTCTTTTCCCCATTACAAACCAGCGTTCGGATTTTATCTGTTTTTAAGCCCTAAAAACCTACTTTTGAATCCTAAAAATTATACCACTATGTCTTACGAGATTACAGGAAAATTGGTTGCAAAATTTGACATTGTTCAGCGCACAGAAACCTTTAAAACCAGGGAATTTGTGATAGAAAAGACCGAAGACATTGGAGGTCGTAGCATTACTAATTACATAAAATTTCAATGTGTCCAGGACAAAACGGCCATGCCCGACAAGTATAACCTAGGGGATGACGTACGTGTTCAGTTCAATATTAAGGGAACCAAGTGGGTAAAAGAGGGTAAAGAAAATTTTATTACAAATTTGGACGCATGGCGCATGGAAGGGGTCAAAATTGGCCAAGACAACGCAAATGCCAACGAATATTTTGATATGCCTCCTGCTCAAGACGCAGTAGACGACCTTCCTTTCTAATGCAAAAGCAAGTACAATTACAAGTTACACCTTCAGAAGCTACAGATTCTGCTATTTTAAAGCAGTTAGTAGCAAATTCAGGTGGGCATAGCATTGCAGCCGTTACAGGCTTTCATATTCTTAAAAAATCGATAGATGCCAGAAGCAGCAAGCAGGTATGGATTAACCTTACTTTACTGGCATTTATTAATGAGCCGTATACACCCAGAACCCTTGCCCCTATTAGCTTTATAGACGTTACCTATGCCAAAACCAAGGTGATTATAGTTGGTGCGGGTCCAGCGGGGCTATTTGCGGCCTTAAAATGCCTAGAACTTGGCATCAAGCCTCATATTATAGAGAGAGGCAAAGAAGTTAGAGCCCGCCGACGAGATTTAGCCGTACTTAATAAAGAAGGTGTTGTGAATCCAGAAAGTAATTATTGTTTTGGAGAAGGAGGCGCAGGCACTTATTCCGATGGTAAATTATACACTAGAAGTAACAAGCGTGGCGACATTAACCGCATCCTCCAATTATTAGTTCAACATGGTGCCGAAGAACAAATACTCTACAACGCGCATCCGCACATAGGCACCAACAAGCTCCCTCAAATTATTCAGGCCATGCGTACCCAAATTTTGGAAGCAGGTGGCATTATTGAATTTGAGCAAAAGATGGTGGATTTTACGCTAGAAAATGATATGGTAAAATCAGTGCAAACACAAAATGGAGATACACTCGTTGGAGACGCTGTAGTGCTTGCCACCGGCCATTCTTCAAATGATATTTTTGCACTCTTAAGCCGTAAAAAAATAGCGATAGAAGCCAAACCTTTTGCACTTGGCGTAAGGGTGGAGCATCCGCAAGAAATTATAGACCGGGTTCAATACCACTGCATATTAAGAGACGAGGATTTACCCCCTGCCTCCTATGGCTTAGTGGAACAGGTGCATGGCAAAGGGGTATTTAGTTTTTGTATGTGCCCAGGGGGCATCATTGCACCAGCTGCTACCAGTGAAGGTCAGTTGGTGGTAAACGGCTGGAGCCCTAGCAAAAGAAACAACCCTTATGCCAATAGTGGCATGGTGGTAGAAGTACAAAAGCAAGATGCACTCGATTATTTTAAAGACGCTAGCCATAAAAAAATATTGCAAGCAATGTTTCCAATGGCGCCAGTAAATGATCTAGAAAACGATCCACTTCTACTACTCTATTTTCAGGCCATGGTGGAGAAAAAATCTTTTGATGCAGGTGGCGGAAAATTTGTAGCCCCTGCCAATAGAATGGTAGATTTTTCTAGTAATAAGACATCTACAACACTTCCTAGTTGCAGTTACCTGCCAGGATTAGCGGCACATAATTTAGAAAACGTTTTGCCTCATTTCATTCGAAAAAATTTACAAGACGCATTCGTCGTTTTTGGCAAAAAAATGAAAGGGTATTATACCAATGAAGCGCAGGTGGTCGCTACAGAAAGCAGAACATCTTCTCCAGTACGAATCCCTAGAAATGCCGACACACTATCGCATCCAGGCATTAGCAACCTTTACCCTTGCGGCGAAGGTGCTGGTTATGCAGGTGGTATTGTAAGCGCTGCTATGGATGGCGAGCGCGTTATTGATGCTATCTTTTTAAAGCACGTAAAAAGCCATCTTTAACCAGCGTATTTTGCTGATAGGCGCCGAGCTCTTTTTGTAAATCTTGTGCTATAGAAGTGTTTTCGAATCCAGACAAATTTGGCTTACCAGCGTCTACCCAGGCAGTGTACCAAAAATCTGCAATTAAATTAGCAGACTCAATAAGCCTTTCATTTACTGTATTTTTTAATGCAATGCCGTATGCTTTTGCAAATGCAAGTGTATAGGCTTTAGTTTCTTTTCCGTACCACATTTTCATTTCATACTTATCTGCTTCCGTAAAGTTTTTAGAAACTGTACGTTCGGCTTCAAGCATAAAACCCACCATATTATATCCCTTTCGCACTGCAGCCCAAATAGCTGTTTGCGGAGAGGTTAAATAAGTAGCTTTATGATTCGTATATAAATTGTATTGTGCCATTTCAATATCGGGTACTGTAGATTCCCATAAATTATGCATACCTTTTTGATCCGTTAATTGACCATCATAATTAACGGTTGTGTGAAGAGGAACATGGGCATCACCAATATAGTGTCCTAAATCTGCTGCGTAAAACAAAATACTGTCTTTGTTTTTTTGCTTAAACGCCTCGGTTAATTTAGACTGCATGTAAATAATATGATACGGTAAATAACCATATTTGATGAGTGAATCTTTGGTGAATAAAGAAACAGCCATGTCCCATTCCATAGGCATTTTATTAGCAGCATCAGGACCATACATTTCAATATCAATAAAGTGTTTGGTGGCCTCTGTAGGATCAGAATTTCTTCGCTGATCTGGTCTTACGGCGTTAGTAACCACGTTATCTAAGTGCGTGTAAAAAAAGGATTGTAATGGCGCTGGCAACTCATATACAGCCAATTGATGAATGGTTTTGTGAACCAAAAAACCCCAACTACTACCTACTAATAATATAACTACTAAAACTGCTGATACAATAATGCTGCGCGTTAATTTCATATTTCTAGAATATTTACTGCTACGAAAGTAAGATTTTTGACAACCGCTTGTCATTAAAAAAGGCCGCACCTAAAAAATAAAGGCCCAACCCACCGGAATTGTTAATTTTATTATTCAAAGTTCAACCCCTATGCATAACATCTTAGAATTAAAGAACCTTCAAAAACACTACGCCACTCAAAAAGCAGTGGATGACGTTAGTTTTTCTATTGAGCAAGGAAGCATTTTTGGCTTATTAGGCCCAAACGGAGCTGGCAAAACAACATTACTTCGTATGATAACGGGTATTTTTTACCCCGATAGTGGCGACTTACTTTTTGATGGTAAACCCTTTGATCCACAAAACGACTTTGTACATATTGGTTACATGCCTGAAGAAAGAGGCTTGTATAAAAAAATGAAAATTGGTGAGCAGGCCATGTACCTTGCGCAATTAAAAGGACTGAGTAGATCAGAAGCTTTAGAAAAAATAAAATTCTGGTTCAAGAAATTTGAAATGGAAAGCTGGTGGAATAAGAAAGTAGAAGACCTAAGTAAAGGGATGAGTCAAAAACTACAATTTGTAACCACGGTTTTACACGAGCCTAAACTTATTATATTGGATGAGCCATTTAGCGGACTCGACCCATTAAATGCCAATTTAATTAAAGACGAAATTTATGGTCTTGCGCAAAGAGGCAGCACTATTATATTTTCGACCCACCGTATGGAACAGGTAGAAGAAATTTGCGACCATATCGTACTCATGAACTTGGGTAAAAAAATATTAGACGGAACCGTAACAGATGTAAAACAACAGTTTAAAGAAAATAAATTTAACATTCAATTTAAGGGCCAACCTACCCAGTTAGCGAGCCCAATATTTACAATCGAACACCAAGAAAAGCAACAACTAATTGTAAAAATAAACGAAGGTTACACAAGCAACCACGTACTTAACTATTTATTACAACAAGATGTTTTAATTGAACGCTTTAATGAAATCTTACCTTCTCTGAATGACATATTTATTCATTTAGTAGAAGGCAGTAAAGCCACCACCAGAGCTTTTCAAAACAATTAATTGACACACACATGAATAAGATCTTTTTAGTAGCAAGCAGAGAATTTAAAACAAGGGTACAAAAGAAAACTTTTTTATTGAGCACCATTGGATTGCCTCTTTTAATCTTTGGATTTTATGCGCTCATGATTTATTTTCAGGTTAAAACCACCGATAATTTTAAAGTAGCCGTTAGCGACCAATCAAAATTATTTAACGGAAACATTGACGATAAAAAAAGTACCGAAGTGATATTTAGTTTTATAGATGCAGACACTGCTGTACTCAATAAAAAACTAAATGAAAAAGAATTTGACGCCTATTTATTTGTCCCAAATGGTTACAATTTACAAAGTGGCGAACCACAAATCTCTTTTAGATCTAGTAAGGCGCTTGGCTTAATGACCAGAGATAAAATAGAAGATAGAATCAACAATGCTTTAGAAGAAAAGAAATTACTCGCACTTAATATTTCTAAAGGCCAAATAGATAGTGCTAAATTAGAAAGCAATACTATTAGCTTTACCACCAATGATGGCAAAAAAGACAACGAAAGCAAAGTAGGCATTAGCTATGCAGTGGGTATGATTGCAGGTTTCTTAATATATATTATTTTGTTTGTGTACGGCACTATGGTGATGCGTGGCGTGATGGAAGAAAAAGTAAGCCGTATTGCAGAAGTCATTGTAAGTAGTGTTAAACCTTTTGAGTTAATGCTGGGTAAAATATTTGGCATAGGTGCTGTGGGTTTAATCCAGTTTATTATATGGTTTGTGCTCGTATTTGGCCTTCAATTTTTAATACCTGTTATATTCCCAGACGTTGCGTCACAAATGCAATCAGCTACTATTCAACCAGGTGCGATGGGCGCTGCTACTGCTATCAAACAATCTGGTGCACTTCAGGGTATTATGGCTGGACTTGCCGAAATCAATTTCACACTTATTATTGGATGTTTTGTGTTTTACTTTTTAGGCGGCTACTTCTTGTATGCAGCACTTTTTGCTGCAGTAGGTAGCGCTGTTAATGAGGATCCACAAGATGCACAAAGCTTATTGCTTCCTATTATGATGCCAATCATTTTTGCAATGGTCATTATGACCAAAGCCGTTAATGATCCTAATAGCACACTCGCCATATTTGGTAGTTTATTCCCACTCACATCTCCTATTGTTATGATGGCCAGGGTAGCGCACGGCGTTCCGGATGGTGTTACCGTGGTTCAATTAATAGCTAGCATGGCGTTACTTGTACTTGGATTTTTAGGCACCACTTGGGTAGCTGCAAAAATATACAGAACCGGCATTTTAATGTACGGCAAAAAAGTAACCTGGAAAGAAATGTGGAAGTGGGCTTTTAAAAATAATTAGAAGTTATTTTACTGCGCTAATGAAACCCTTACTTTAACACCTGCCCTTGTGCTTGTAGAAGGTGCCGATGTAGAAATATAAGGTTGTACCCTGCGCTGGTCAAAGAAGAACTGAAGGTTAACCCTGCTATTTAAAACATAATCTACTGAAGGTTGAATGGTGATTTCTTTTTGACCACCCGTGCCATAAGCATTGGTTTGATCAAGCCTGCTATTGCTATTAGACACATCACGCATGGATAAATCTACTTTAACAGTAAGGTCATTCATTAACTTGGCATTTTTCATACCCGGAATGGTAAATGGAAGACTTAGCCCCTGCGTACGTAAACTAAATCCAAACACCCACTCGGTGCTTCGAGACTCACTCAATTGATAGTCTACCAAACTTAGACTAAGCTGTCTGCCCTTGCGGTATTCGAAGTGCATAGACATTTGCTTATTGGTAGTAAAATCAACGCCAATTAAAGGCTCAAAGCTTTCTTGCATTGTAATGTTGGGCACCAAAAAGAAGGGAATAAAATTGCCACTAACGGTATCCATAAATGAAGGCCCTCCTAGCCTATACGGATCTTGGTATAAGAGCGCACTATTAAAACTATTCATGCTTAAGTTACCCTTGTAACTATGCGAAAATGAAATATTATTAAACTTAGCTGCTAGTGCTGGAATTTTTGTGAGACCCGTATAGGTCACTCTCCAATTGGGCTTAGGAATAATGCCCCCAAACGGATTCGTACTAACCTTCGCATTTGATTGTTTAATAAGTGCAACCGTACTAGGATCTTTTCCTGCATAGGCTGCTAAAAACGCTGGCACTAAAACATCTTGCGAATACCTGCCATACCCTTTAGCAAATCCATCCGGGGTAAACTTTTGAGAAGCCGGTAACGATTGCCAGTATGGGTTTGCTGCTGCCACGCGCTTAGAAACAATTAAACGGTTGTCTTGGAATGTTTTAAACGTACTAGAAATTTCGTTGGGTGTATAACCTTCAAAAAGTGTTTTAAATGAAATATAAGAAACACTAAAGCCGCCTGTTGCTAATGGGTTTAAATGTTCCATTCTGCCAGCACCCAATGTGTCTTTGTATAATTCAGAATAATCTTTGGTAAATGTTTTTTCGAGATTTACATCTATAAGTAGTTCTCTAATAGGTTCTAATTGTGCTGTAATATTTAAACGCTGTTCAAAACTTTGTCTGTACAAAAAGTTAAAGCCAGAATCGCGCGATAAAAGGCCTTTGGCCGCTTTTTGATTAAGCCAAGTAGTGTCCGGTTGTTTACCAAAAGCATAATCAAGTCCTGGCGCCAAAGAATTAAAGTTTTGACCCAAAAATCGAGTACTGTCTGTAAAACCAGGAACCCTACTTCTGTAGTTGGCGGCATAATTTACAGATAGATTTTTTACCATCGTTATTAATTTACCCGTAAATCTCGTTGCATCATTTAAGGTTGGCATTTCATTGGCCTTCAGCATTCTGGCCGCAATACGCTGATCCTTTTTTAAGGTCTTCCACTTTTTAAAAGCATCTTTTCTTTTATCACCTATAAGCCCTTGCAATGTTTCTTTTTTACTTAGGAGCACCGTGCCTAACAACTGCTCTGGTGTTGCTTTACTTGAAATTTTATTGCCTTTTACTTTAGGTGGCGGTATATTATCAAGTGCACGTAAAAATTTAGATTTTGCATAAAGGCTGGCAAAATTAAATGGCACACTGATATTATTTTCCTGCGAGTTTTCGATGGTGTTACCTAGCTCATAAGCAAGCCTACTAGCGCCTATCCAATTATAACTTGTTCCATAGGTATAACGTGCCGTAATCCAATCGGTAATTGGTAATTTATTAAGCGGTATGGTGTAAGAAACGGAAGCTTTTTGCTGATACAACGTATTTCGTCCGCCTCTTAAAAAATTTTGCTGAATGGTGTCTCTTTTTGCTCTGGTGTCTATTCGACCAAAAGGCTCATCAATACGCGCATTGTTGGTAGCAGAAAAATCGAGGTTCACTGCATTTGATAAATCCCAACGCAAATTATAAAAACGATCAAACGTAAAATATTTATCGTAGGTCGTATCTACTCTATCTACTTTACTGTCCATGGTATTTACAATACGCGGCACAAATTCTCCATACTGCCTTTGCACATCTGCTCTAAAACTTACATAGCTTGGTTTTAAATTCAGATTAAAATCTTTTACGAGCGAGAGCCAAGGTGTATTGGTTTTGATGATGGTTTTAAATGGATATATAAATTTAGGCTGCGCATTGTAGGTATACCCAAGCCCCCCTCTTTGCTTGGTCACTTTGTTTTCATCAACAATTGGACTGCTTTGTGAAGTTTGCGTAAATGAATAATTCAAATCGAAATTACTAAGGCTTAACATGGTTGTTTTATCCCCAGGCAGCACTTTTACATTTGTAAAATTGATGGTTTTAATCGTAGTTTGATCCATTGCGGCCTGCTTCATCGAATCTCTCTTATCAGCGGCTGCTCTACTTAAATGATCTTTAAAACGAATGTCTTTGTCATAAGGATCAAAAGCTGGCGTATACACTGTTCTATTGATACTTGCATAAACAGGTAATGAAATATTTGCTTTTTTAGGAAGTAATTTGCCAGCTTCAATATTTGTTGCAATATCAAATTGCATCATATTTTCTTTGGCTCTTTCATTCACGCGCTGCTCAATCGTACCAAATCCCGCAGTATGTGTATTGGCAGAAATTGATAAAGTACCTAAATCGGCTAGTACCATATCTACCCTTCCAAGTGCAGACCATCCACCCTGCTCATCCATTTCTGATAAACGCAGTTCATTGGCCCAAACCTCTGCACTTAACACAGGACCATCTGGTAAATATTTATTTTCTACCCCGAGTAAAATACCACGCACTTCGCCCAAATTTGGATTGCCGTGCACAGAAATTATTTTGTTCCCTATAATTTCTCTGTAAATATTGGTAACAGATAACCCTTTGCTATTTCTTCTTTGTTTTAAATCAATTAAAGTACGCAAAGACAAATCGAGATTATTGAGCTCAGGCCATATTTTATCCTCTTGCCCTTTTGCATAATTACCAGGCTTGGTTATTTTGAGTGGAATTTTTACTTCGTAATAGTTGTTTAAGAAATCTTGACCAATTCTTACAACAGCGTATAATTCATCATCTAATACAGTGCGTAATCCAGGGACAGACTCAGCATGCAAATACATAGAGAGCTTACCAAATTGTCTTAAATCAAAAGGCAATGTTTTAAATACAGCACGCGCATCACCAGAAGTAAGATTTCTGATTTGCATACTCATAGCCTGTTCGTTTTGCTTTAAGTTAACACCATTGTTGCTCAGTAACTGCACACGTTCTACACCTGGAGGCATTAAATAGTTAACCGGTTGACGGCTACTATTTTCTTCCAAGTTAACAGCGAGCGTATTAAATGTAACGCCACTATTTACTGGGATAGGCAAATATGAACCCGTTGTGTCTAATTTAAAATTAAACTGACGCCACTGGTTGCGCACAAGATCCATTCTTGCCATACGTACCACCACCGAATCTTCAAAATCTGTTAAATACAAACGTGCAAAACGAATGGATTTAAAATCAGACATATTACCCACCTTTCTAGTATACCCTTTAATTGGAATTCTAAACAAATACCAGTTCTCTGTTTTTACAGTACCGTCTGCTGCATTTACAGACAAGGTTCTTTTATCTGTAACATATGGCGTAACACCCACTGCCATGCCCGGCTTTAAAGAAACCTCATACTCGTAATATGCTTCTGTTTCATTTAACGTATTGTCCCTGTTTAAATCTTCATTATCGGGGTATAGGGTTGCTGCAGGCGTAAATGCACCTGTAGATGCAATTGGTGAATTACCCTGCGGATTGTTATGGTTTTTATACCTTCCTAAAATACCTGTTCCCGCAGCATCAAAACTATTATCGCGGTACCATTTGTAATTATCGCTCGCAGGATCAACGAGTGCTTTTTGATATACCAGTGATGAAGGGCCAAAGTTGTTGGCTAGCCTTTGTAAAACGTAATTCTTTTTTACTTTTTCAGCATTGTCGTCAAGTCCATCAAATCCAACGTCTTGGTAAGGTCTATCTGCAGGGTCATTGCTAAATGCCTGCGTAATTTGAATGGGGTTTACAGGTGTTTTACCCCAGGTATTACTGCTATCTACTTGCGCAGGCACTTTTGGCGTGTTCATGCCATTTTCGTAAAAACGTTTTCCATCCTTTAAGATATCTTCACTAATATTTCCGAGGTTCAGCAATATTTTACCACCTCTACTTGTAGGATTTGTGATAAATGGATCTTGCATCCATATTTCATAATACTCGATATTGCCCGTTTCAAAATCTGTTTGATCAATCGCACGCATAATACCACCCCACTTTGCAGCAGGCGTTTTAAATTTGCCGTCTGCACCAATTTGTGTATTGCGTGATTCGTAATTGTAAGGTCCTTTTTCTAAAGGATAATAAGCAAGGTCAAACGTTGCCGTTTGCACATCTGTAATATTTGTGGTACGCTGCGGAAATAATTCGTTGGTAAAAACCTGACGTACCCTTGGATCGCTTAAGTCGGCTAGATTTTTTCGGAGCGGATTATTGCTACTGTTTTTATCTTGTAAATTAGGCTCAATATTATACCATGCTAATTTTGCACGATTAAAATTGTAATCGATAGAATCTGTTAATGTAGCTTCAGGAAATTTATTATTACCCTGTGGTGTAGACGCAAGTGTCCAGGCAACAAAAGGAAATCTTAAATCAATATTGGTTCTTGTTCCTTCAAAGTCATCTATAAAAATAAGTCCTTGGTCGCCAGAACCAATTTGAGGCGGATGCCCTGGCTTTAAAAATGCACCTTCCCCATATGCATTAATACTGGACATCGTTTTAGTGGAATAAAATGGAAGCCTGTTTAAAAGCCTTGTTACCGATGGTAGTTCGGATTTATAACTAAAATCTAACCCATACATGGTGTTACGTATAGGATCATCGCCATAATTCATTTTAGTAAAAAATGGTCTTTCTCCTAACCTAACAGAAGTAGCACTTACACTAAATTTTTTGTTGGCCATATAGTCCAAACGAAGCCCGCTAAAGCCTCTTGTTTGCATACCAAAGCCAGTATTATTTTCAAAAGAAACACTTACTGGAACATTGGAACTTAATATAGCAGCGTTTAATATTTTAATGCTTCCTAAATTATAATCAACGCTATAATCAAGCCCTTCTCTTAATTGCTGACCACCCGCCGTAACACGCACAGAACCGGGGGGAATATTAAATGTATTTAGTTGGATTTCTGAACCACCGCCACCACTTTTTACTTGGCCTTGCATTACAAAGCGGTTTAAGTTTGCATAGGTTTCTGCTATGGCTTTAATAGAATCGTATAACTGATAATAAACGTATTTCTTTTTTACCGCCGTTGACATGCCAGCAAATGCGAGCGTGTCCAAATCTTTACCAAAGGGCTCTAGTACTGGGAATATAATTTTACCCGATTGCTGAAGTACCGTAAACCCATCTACATAATCAAATACACCATCGGGCTGTGGATCGTTTCGATTGTTAAGCCTATCCAGGTTTAATATTTTAAGTAAAGGAAATCCTTCGGCAGCTTTTGACGTTTCCGGTAAATATCTTTTAAGACCGCCACTTGGCTCTTCGTATAAAATATTAAGTTTAAAATCTTCCCGTTGTATGCCACCAAAAACGTCTAAAGAGTATACGTTTTTCATCATCCATCCCCATATAGGTAGTTGAATACGCTGCGATGTGGCTTTTAATAATTTTAAAAACAAAACTTTTTGAACACCCTTGCTCGAATCGAGTGCAACGTCTTGCGAGAATTCACCTACTTGATACACACGACCGTTGTAGGTATATTGAAAAGCCACTGCGAGCACTTCGTCCGATTGCATTTGTGTATTGATGGATAAAAATCCAACCTGCGGATTAAAGGTATACTCGGTAGGACTTAATTTACGTGCAAACGTTTTTTCATAATCATCTACAGGTCTTAGCCCCTTAGATAATAGTAAACTATTAATAACAGCTGGATTTCTACTGCTAGGATTGCCAATTAATCCATTGTATAAATTATTGGCGCCATTAAATGGAAGCGAGCCGCCCGCTGAAGAAGCAATAGCTCCGTTGTTGTATGGTTGCGGTTCCCCTAAATCCATAAAGCCCACAATATCCCTAGCTTCTGTAGTGGCACCTGTTCTATTGGTCACCCAAACTTCGATACGTTGAATTTGTACCTGGGTATTTACAACAGGCAAATTTTTCATGGCCTTGTTGTAATTGTTTTTAAAATATTGTCCTAATAAAAAATGCCTATTTTCTTCGTAATCATGAAGCTTTTTTTCAAAGGTTTGCATAGACGCACCGCCTTGGAGTGACACCGATTGTCTAGATGACTTTTGATTGGCAAGTGCTGCAGTAACAAAAAGTTTCCCAAATTGCAATTGCGTTTTTATACCAAATAAATTTTGAGCCGATGGAATGAGTGTGCCTCTCGATTGAAATGAAATATTACCAGCTTCAATGCTTTTTAAAAGCTCATCATCCATTCCTTTATAGTCGAGTTTAATTTGATTGTCGAAATTTAAGTTGGATAAAGTATTATAATTGATAGGGAATTTTAATTTGTCTCCAATATTTGCGTTCACACTTAAATTAGTGTTCATATCAAAATCAAAACCTCCATTTTTTCTGGCCCTTTCTGGAAGCGTTGGGTTCTCAATATTTTGACCCTGATAACCAGCCATGATACTAACATCACCGGTTGGCTTAATGTCTACTTTAAATTTATTAGCCGCTATATCTTCGGAGGCATTTTGAAGCTGCTCTTTTAATTTACCAACGCTTTCACCAATTTGCTTTGCCTGATCTGTAAGTTGTTTGATCTGACCACCTGCTCCGCCTAACACATCACTCACACCAAAAATTCGGTCAAATAATTTATCATACACCTGCATGGGTGGACGTGCTGCTTTTTTATTGAGCGCCGTTAATGCATCTGCTCTTTTTTTAAAGTACTCGGCCTCGTCTTGTTTGGCCTGCAATTTTACATACGTATCAAAATCTATAAAACTTGGCGTGCGGTATAATTTACCATTGATTGTTTCAACAACTTTGTACTGCCTAGTTATAGGATCAAAAACGACCGATTTTTTAATAAGCGTCGTATCCCTAATATCGTACGGATTTTTACTTGGCGCTTCTATAGCAGAAGCCCTTCGATCTTTAATAGGAAATCGAAGACCAGGTTTTGTTTGTGCATGTGCAGATTGCGACCATTGAAGCAATAGGCTAGACAACAAAGTGAGGCCAATAAAAAAATGACGACGCCGATTCAAAAAAATAAAATTAGTAAAGTAGAAGTTAGATCGATAGTCTATAAATTTTTTAAAGCGGTTTTAATGACATCTTCTAGCGGGGCATCGGCTCCTACCGCTAACAATGTTTTTTTAACGGCCTGTTCTGCTAATGGTTTTCCTATACCTAGGGCTACCAAAGCCTGAACGGCATCGCTATCTGGCGAAGATACAAAACCACCTCCAAAAGGCGTATCCTGATGCTGTTTTCCTAATTTATCTCGTAATTCGAGCACTAAACGCTCGGCTGATTTTTTGCCTATACCCTTAATTGCCTCTAATTGCTTGGTATTGCCTTGTATAATAGCCCTTGTAATTTCATCGGGACGAAGACCTGAAAGCATCATCCGGGCGGTAGAGGCGCCCACGCCTGAAACGCTGATAAGCTGTAAAAAAAGTTCTTTTTCGGCCCCATCGGCAAAGCCAAATAAGGTTTGTGCGTTTTCTGTAATGTGCAAATAGGTATACAATTGCCCTTCGGTGGCAGTTCCTATGGCAGAATAGGTGTTAAGGCTAATTTGGAGGTCGTAACCTACCCCATTAACGTCTACCACTACTCTTGCGGGTGTCTTAATTGCGTATTTTCCTCTTACAAATGCGATCATAATAGAACTGTAAAAATAGGCGTAAAAAACGATACAATTGGGCCTATCTTTACGCGAAAAATTATAAGATTTTAACATCATCCAATATGCCAATGCTTAGAGCAACAATTACTGCCGTGGGAGGCTATGTCCCTGAAGACAAATTAACCAATTTTGACCTCGAAAAAATGGTTGAAACCAATGACGAATGGATTCGCACAAGAACCGGCATTGAAGAAAGAAGAATTTTAAAAGGAGAAGGCAAGGGAAGCTCAGATATGGCAGTTCCTGCCGTTCAAGAAATATTAAGAAAAAAAAACATAGACCCTACCGAAATAGATTGTCTTATTTGTGCCACTGTTACCCCAGACATGGTGTTCCCAGCAACAGCAAATATTATTTGTGATAAAATTGGGGCTACTAATGCGTGGGGTTACGATATGAGTGCGGCATGTAGTGGGTTTTTATTTGCCCTTACCACAGGTGCGATGTACATAGAAAGTGGTCGATTCAAAAAAGTAGTTGTAGTTGGTGTAGACAAAATGAGTGCTATTGTTGATTACACAGACAGAGCAACTTGTATCATTTTTGGCGATGGCGCTGGTGCTGTTTTATTAGAAGCGACGAGTGATGACAGTGTTGGTATCAAGGATAGTATTTTAAAAAGTGACGGTAGCGGCAGACATTATTTACACATGAAAGCAGGCGGATCATTAAAGCCAGCTTCTGTAGAAACCGTTTTAAACAAAGAACATTTTGCATACCAAGAAGGACAAGCTGTATTCAAGTTTGCCGTAAAAGGTATGGCCGATGTTAGTGCCGAATTATTGGAACGCAATCAACTAACTGGTGATGACATTGCGTGGCTCGTTCCACACCAAGCAAACCTGCGCATCATTGATGCTACCGCAAATAGAATGGGTCTCGATAAAGAAAAAGTGATGATCAATATCCAAAAATATGGCAACACCACTGCTGCCACATTACCACTTTGTTTATGGGACTGGGAATCACAATTAAAAAAAGGCGACAACATTGTATTAGCTGCTTTTGGTGGTGGATTTACATGGGGCGCAACACTTATAACCTGGGGTTACGATTCAAAATAATCTAGTATGAAAAACAAAGTTCCTTTAACGGGTATTAGCTCTGTGGCCATGCATGCAGCAGGACACAACAATGCCGAAGACGCACACCTAACACCTATTTTTGCAAGTTCTACATTTACTTTTGATACCGCAGAAGAAGGGATGAAACGCTTTGCAGGTAAAGATAAAACAAGGGTTTACAGCCGTTGGGGGAATCCAACATTTACCGCCGCAGAAAAAACAATTGAAGCCTTAGAAGCTTTTGGGTTACAAGATAAAAACGGAGCGCCACTTGAGTTGCGCGCCCTTTTACATGCGAGCGGTCAAGCTGCCATGACAACGCTTTTTATGAGCGAATTAAAAACAGGTGACGCTGTACTTTCTCATTATTCTTTGTATGGCGGCACGCATGAATTATTACACAAAGTAGTTGGCGCAATGGGCGTAACTGTTATCATTGTCGACATGCGTGATACTGCTGCTGTAGAAAATACACTTGCTAATAATAGCCATATCAAATTGGTGCATATCGAAACGCCTGCCAATCCAACCATCCAGTGCGTAGACATTGAAGCAGTTGCTTCCATAGCAAAAAAATACAACGCCTTAGTAAGTGTAGACAATACATTTGCAAGCCCCTATTTACAACAACCTTTTAAATATGGCGTAGATTATGTTTTTCATTCTACTACTAAATTTTTAAATGGACATGGGTCTGCTATTGGCGGTGTACTCCTTGGAAGCGACCTAGAAAAAATGAATACCAGCGTTTGGAAATGGCATGTGCTGCTTGGAGGAAATTCCAATCCATTTGATGCTTTTTTATTAGGACAAGGTATGAAAACGCTGGAACTCCGCATGGATAGGCATTGCAGCAATGCACAAATAATTGCGGAATTTTTAGAAAACCATACAGCTATTTTAAAAGTAAATTATACGGGCCTTACATCTCATCCAGATTATGAGGTTGCCAAAAAGCAAATGAAACATCCGGGAGCTGTAATGAGCTTTGAATTAAAAGGTGGTATAGAAGCAGGTAAAAAATTTATTGACGCTTTACAAGTATGTGTACGTGCTATTTCATTAGGTACAGTAGACACTTTGGTTTCACACCCAGCCAGTATGAGCCATTTCGGTGTAAGTGCCGAGGAAAGAGCCAAATACGGCATTACAGATGGCCTTATAAGAATGAGTGTAGGTATAGAAAATATTGAAGACTTGCTTGCCGATTTAACGCAAGCCCTTGGCTAATTTATTTTAAGTAAAAGACACATGCAAACAATAATTAGGCGCGCTACCATAGAGGATTGTCCAAGTATGCTTGGTCTTATACAAGAATTAGCAGATTACGAAAAAGCACCAGACGAAGTAACCGTTACACTTGCACATTTCGAACAAAGTGGATTTGGTGTAAATCCCGTGTGGTGGGCATTTGTAGCAGAGATTGATAACGTCATTGTGGGTTTTGCACTTTACTATATTAGATACAGTACCTGGAAAGGACAATGCTTGTATCTCGAAGATTTTATTGTAACTGAAAAAATGCGCGGTAACGGAATTGGTAAATTACTTTTTGACCAAATTGTACAGGAAACAAAAGACAAAGGATTTTCTAGAATGGTATGGCAAGTACTTGAATGGAATGAGCCTGCTATTAACTTTTATAAAAAATACAAAGCAACCCTAGACCCAGAGTGGGTGAATGGTATATTGGATATTTAATTAACTCAATCCAGCAACAACCGCTTCTTTATATACCTTTTGCACTAGACCTTGTAACACTTTCCCAGGTCCTACTTCTGTAAAATGCGTAGCACCATCTGCCACCATTTGCTCCACTGTTTGCGTCCACTTTACAGCGCCCGTTAATTGATTGATCAAATTTTGTTTGATGGCAGCAGGATCTGTTACAGCAGCAGCTACTACGTTTTGATATACAGGACAATTTGGATTTGCAAAATTGGTTGCTTCTATCGCAGCTGCTAATTCCTCACGAGCAGGCGCCATTAATGGACTATGAAATGCGCCACCTACTGGAAGTAAGAGTGCTCGTTTTGCGCCTGCCGCTTTCATGCGTTCACAAGCTATTTCAATACCTTTTACAGATCCACTAATAACGAGTTGACCCGGACAATTATAATTTGCTGCAACAACTACTTCATTTGTCTCTGCCATTACTTCTGCGCAAATAGAAGTAACTGTATCATCTGCAAGTGCAAGCACTGCAGCCATTGTAGAAGGCACTAACGCGCATGCTTTTTGCATAGCAGCCGCTCTAATACTAACCAGTTTTAATGCATCTTCAAATCCTAAAACACCATTGGCCACCAGTGCCGAAAATTCTCCTAAAGAATGCCCGGCAACCATATCCGGCGTACCATGCTCGATTGTTTTAAATGCAATAACGGAGTGCAAAAAAACAGCTGGCTGCGTTACACTCGTTTGCTTTAGTGCTTCATCGGTACCATTAAACATCACTTCACTAATATCAAAATCTAAAATAGCATTAGCCCTATCAAATAATTCTTTGGCAACTGTATTGGTTTCGTACAAAGCCTTTCCCATTCCAATAAATTGAGAACCTTGTCCTGGAAATACATACGCATGCTTACTCATATTTGATCATTTAGAACTCAAAGTAAATAAAAAACCCCAACACTTTTGATGTCGGGGTTTAAAAAATAACGGTGTACTTAAAACTGTGTATTCAAACCCAAATAACGTAAGAACTCGTCTTTAACTTTATCTTCTTTAAACTTACCTCCATAAAAAGCAGTTACAGTAGAAGAAGTGTCATCTTCTACCCCCCTACTCGATACGCACAAGTGTTTGGCATCAATCAATACGGCAACATCATCGGTACCTAGGTCTTTTTGTAGCTCTTTAGCAATTTGCATGGTTAAACGCTCTTGCACTTGAGGACGTTTAGCAAAATAATCAACGAGTCTATTGAGCTTGCTTAACCCAACCACTTTGCCATTACTAATATAAGCTACGTGTGCCCTGCCAATAATAGGCACAAAATGATGCTCACAATTACTATAAAAAGTAATGTTTTTTTCAACCAACATTTCGTTGTACTTGTATTTATTTTCAAAGAGGGCCATATGTGGTTTGTTAGCCGGGTCTAAGCCTTTGAAAATTTCTTTAACGTACATTTTAGCTACACGCTTGGGTGTTCCGCGCAAACTATCATCTGTTAAATCTAGTCCAAGTATATCCATGATTTCTGCAAACTTTTCTTGGATAGCAGCAATTTTTTCGTCTTCTGTTTGATCAAAAGCACCTGAACGCATAGGCGTTTCTACTGAAGTGCTGATATGATTATCACCTACCGCGTCAATTTCTTCGTCGGTAATAATAATTTTACCATCTTTAAGATGGATATTCGACAAAATTTCGTTCTGTTTCATATAATCTGATTTTTAAATCTAGTTCTGTTTTAATTTTCGTTCTTAAAAGTTCATAAATAACAACCGCAATATTTTCTGCTGAAGGATTAGTTGTTGCAAAAAAACTGGTATCGAGGTTTAAATTTTTATGATCAAACCTTGCGAGCACTTCTAGCTTAATAAGATCACTTAATTTTTTTGTATCAATTACGTAGCCCGTTTCTGGGTCGGGATAACCAGTTACCTGAACAATGAGGTCATAATTGTGTCCATGATAATTGGGGTTATTACATAAACCAAAGACTTCCTCATTTTTTTCTGGAGTCCATGCAGGGTTGTGCAACCTGTGCGCAGCATTAAAATGCTCCTTTCTAAAAACAGAAACTTTATGTTTTTCCATTGACAAAGCTGTGGGGCCAATTTTGTTTGGGCGTACACTTACACCCTAGGTAATATAATGTTACATCAAGTAATATTCTTGTTAATGGTTAGGCACTGTTTCAGAAGTGTGCTGATCAAGTGGCCCTGCCGGTTTAATTCTATATTAACAAAAGAACTTGCTGTCAAAGATAATAACAAGACACAAGTAAAATTGTTTAATAGGCGGTTAAAAAAGTAAAAATGCCCCTATTTGCCAAAATATTCGACGTAAATGCGGGGTGTTTCATAGAGTTTTATGCAAAAAAGCTCAACAGAACTAGGTAAGTGAGGTGCCAATTGCTCCCAAATAGCGATGGCCAAATTTTCGGTACTGCATAATTTACCAGCCATAAAATCAACATCTAAATTGAGGTTTTTATGGTCTAGCTTGTCTACAACCTGGCTTTTAATGAGTTGGCTTAGTTTTTTAACATCATAGACAAAGCCCGTTTCTGGATCCGGATTACCCTTTACGGTTACATACAAATCATAATTGTGTCCATGCCAATTTTCGTTTGCACAAACGCCAAATACAGCATTGTTTTGCTCATTTGTCCAATTTGGGTTGTATAATTTATGTGCTGCGTTAAAATGCTCCTGTCTTGTTAAATAAACCATCTGACCAATATTTTGGCAAAGGTAGGCAGAATCAGAGTATTTTTGCACTCTATGCGCGTAATTATAACAGCTGCCACCGACTTTGAAATGGCCGGTTGCTCAAAAAAAGCAAGCCTCCTTTTTAATAAAAGTAAATTAAAAATCAGCTTTCACGCTACAGGCATAGGTATGCTCTGCTCAGGGGTTAAACTTACGCAACTCGCTTCTACCCACCAACCTGATTTGATCATACAAATGGGGATTGCGGGAAGCTATATTAAAACAGAGCCCCTTGGAAAAGTTTGGGTGGTTGCATCAGAATCCATTGCAGATTTAGGCGTTCGTGAAAAAGGCATATTTATAGACTTATTTAAAAGCCGATTAGTAAAAGACAACGAAACACCTTTTAAAAAAAGAAAATTAATAAACCCCGACATTAAAACATTCAATGTTTTAAAAACGAATACGGTAGCAGCGGTTACCATGAATGAAATTACTACGTCGCCAAAACGAATCAAAGAAATTATTGCCGCTCATAATCCGGTTCTAGAAAGTATGGAAGGCGCTGCACTTCATTACGTTGGCGGCATAACTAATACTCCCTTTATTCAAATAAGGGCTGTTTCTAATTATGTTGGAGAAAGAAATAAAGCAAAATGGAAACTGAAAGAATCTATTGAGCAATTGGAGGCCTATGTACTTACCTATTTAGCTACATTAGAAAACAGTTTTAAAAAATAGTGTCATGAAGCTAAGCCTTGGTTTTTCTCCCTGCCCTAACGACACATTTATTTTTGACGCACTCGTTAATAAAAAAATTGATACCCAAGGATTAGATTTTGATGTACACCTAGAAGACGTCCAAACACTTAATAATTTTGCACTAGAAGACAGGTTGGATTTTTCAAAAATCAGCTATGGCGTACTTCCGCTTTTGCTAAACACGCATACCCTATTAAATAGTGGTGGCGCTATGGGTAATGGCGTTGGGCCGCTGTTAATTAGCAAGAGCAATACGATTACTAAGGATCAAGTAAACAATTTGCGCATTGCCATACCAGGCAAAAACACAACCGCTTATTTATTATTCTCCTATTTTTACCCGGATGCTAAAAACATATCGTTATATGTGTTCAATGAAATAGAAGCAGCCGTTTTATCGGGGGAGGTTGATGCTGGCGTAATCATTCACGAAAACAGATTTACCTACGAACAAAAGGGTCTCTATAAAATAACAGATTTAGGTGCGGAGTGGGAAACAAAAACAAAAAGTCCAATAGCACTTGGCGGCATCGTTGCTAGTAACCACATTCCAAAACCCATCATGCAACAAGTTGACCAGCTCATTGCAAAAAGCGTGGAATATGCATTTAACAACTACCCTGCGATTAGTGAATATGTAAGTTGCCACGCGCAAGAAATGAGCGAAACAGTAATGCGCCAACACATAGATTTATATGTAAACGATTTTAGTAAAGACATGGGCGATACAGGAAAAAATGCTATAGAAACGCTTGTGCGCATTTACCAACAAATGAATTCTACTCAGCCATCTCACTCAGTGCCAACCATCGCAGTTCCATTTCTTCCAAAGTCTGTGTAACTTTTGTAAGTGCCTCGGCAATGGTTGTAATTTGATCGTAATTCAAATTTTCGTTACTCATTTGGGCCGTTAATTTTACTTTTTCGGCTTCCAAAACGGGCATTTCTATTTCTAGCTTTTCAAACGCATGCTTTTCTTTAAAAGTCATTTTCTTTTTTGGAGGTGCAGGAGCCACTGGCGCAACGGGCTCCACAGTGGCAGCCGCTTTTGCAGGATTAATAGCGCCATTTGCCTTTGCCGTCTCTTGCTCTTTTAACCAAATACGGTACTGGGTATAGTTCCCTGGAAAATCTCTCACAAAACCACCGCCTTCAAAAACAAATAAGTGATCTACCAATCGGTCCATGAAATAACGGTCGTGGGACACAATCATAACACAACCCTGATACTCCGTTAAAAAGCCTTCAAGTACCGCAAGCGTAGGTAAGTCAAGGTCATTGGTAGGCTCATCTAGTATTAAAAAGTTAGGGTTTCTAAATAAGATGGTTAACAAATGCAGCCTCTTTTTTTCACCCCCACTTAGTGACGATAAATAGGTGTACTGTTTATCTGGAGGAAATAAAAACAACTCTAAAAACTGAGCTGCGCTGATGCTTCCACCTTTTGCCAGAGGAAAACTTTCGGCAAAAGATTTTACATATTCAATTACCCTAAAATCTTGTTTAACATCAAGGCCTGTTTGAGAAAAATTACCAAATACAACGGTGTCGCCAACATTTACCTTGCCGCTTGTTGGCGTTTCAAGTTCTTGAATAATATTTAAGAAGGTAGATTTACCTATACCATTTTTACCAACCACACCTATCCTTTCTCCTTTCGAAAAAGTATAATCAAACCCATTTAATATTTCTAAATCGCCGTATGATTTATTAACTTTTTTTAATTCAACAATTTTACCCCCAAGCCTACTCATTTTTGCTTCTAGTTGCAACTGTGCGTCTTCAATTTTTTGCTTGGCCCTTGCTTCTACTTCATAAAAATTATCTTGCCTGCTCTTACTCTTGGTGGTCCGTGCTTTAGGTTGCTTCCGCATCCACTCTAACTCTTTGCGGTATTGATTTCTAGCCTTGTCAATACTAGCCTGCTCACTATCTATCCGGGCCGCCTTTTTTTCCATGTATGACTCATAATCGCCTTTATATACATACATGTTTTCTCTTTCTAGTTCCCAGATTTCATCACATACGGCGTCTAAAAAATAACGATCGTGGGTAACAAGCAAAAGCGTGATGTTTTCACCATTTAAATAATGCTCTAACCACTCAATCATTTCTACATCAAGATGGTTGGTAGGTTCATCCATCATAAGCAGGGTATGCTGATGCTCAAACCCAATATCAATCAGCGTTTTTGCAAGCGCTACTCTTTTGCGCTGACCACCACTTAATTCGTTTACCTTTTTTTGTAGATGATGAATATTTAATTTGCCTAAAATTTGTTTGACTTTAGCCTCAAAATCCCAGGCACCTAAATCATCCATTTCCATGATGCTATCTGAAATAAGCATGCCATCTTCGGCCTCCATTGCCAATTCATATTTTTGAATGGCTTTAATAATAGGATGATTGGCCTTGAATATATTTTCTACAATGGTTTTGTCTTCATCAAAAATAGGGTCCTGTTCAAATAAGGCAACCGTTACCTCTTTATTGATCCAAAACTTGCCACTATCGGGCGTTTCTTGCCCTGCCAAAATTTTTAAAAGCGTAGACTTCCCTACCCCATTACGCGCAATTAAGGCAATTTTGTCCCCTTCATTGATATTAAAGGAAATGTTATTGAAAAGTGGGTTAATCCCGTAACTTTTAGTGAGACCCTCTACAGATACATAATGCATGGCGCAAAGGTAATACTCAGCGGCCTAAGTTTACCCCCAGATTGTTATTTCAGGTTCTCAGATGCCCCTATCTTTGCAACATGAAGCAGTTTAATGTTCCATCAGGCTATAGAAGCAGTCTCATAAGTACCATCAAACAGTACAGAAAAGACCAGGACAAGCTAAAAAAAGACTTTACCCCAACCCTATTAAATTTAGGTAAAGTGCATATTTATTTAGCAAGGCACTTTGGATTTTGCTATGGGGTAGAAAATGCAATAGAAATTGCTTTTAGAACCATAGATGAAAATGAGGGTAAAAGAATTTTCTTACTTAGTGAAATGATCCACAATCCGCAAGTAAATGAAGATTTACTTGCAAGGGGGGTGGAATTTTTACAAGACACCAATGGCAAAACTTTAATACCCATAGATTCACTTTCAAAAGAAGATATTGTAATCATTCCTGCATTTGGCACAACGCTAGACATGGAAGCCAGATTAACAGCAAAAGGGATTTCAACAGAAAAATACAATACCACTTGTCCATTTGTAGAGAAAGTTTGGAACAGAAGTGAACAGATTGCACAAAAGGGATACAGCATTGTTGTTCATGGTAAACCAAAACATGAAGAAACCAGGGCAACCTTTTCCCATGCATCCTACCACACACCAACGGTTGTTGTAAATGATATGGAAGAAACGATTGCGTTAGCAAAATATATTACTGGAGAAAAGGAAGCTGAAGCATTTTACGAAGAATTTGAAGGTCGCTATTCCCCTAATTTTGATATCCATAAAGACTTAGCAAAAATTGGCGTTGTCAATCAAACAACACAATTATCATCAGATACACAGGCTATTTCGGAATATTTAAAGGAAACCATCAAACGTCATTACCAATTAACGGACGACACCATTGCCACTCGTTTTGCAGACACTAGAGATACCCTTTGTTACGCCACTAGCGACAACCAAACAGCCGTAAAAGGTATGCTAGAAACTGAGGCCAACCTTAGCATCGTTATTGGTGGTTACAATAGCAGCAACTCTTCGCACCTAGTAGAACTTTGCGAACAAAAATTACCTACCTATTTTATTGATGGACCGGACAGACTACTATCTAAAAATAGCATCGAACATAGAAATTGGGCAACTAAAGAATTATCAACCATTCAAGATTATTTAGCAGATACGGATCCGGTAAAAATATTAATTACAAGTGGCGCTAGTTGCCCAGACGCTGTTGTTGAAGCAGTAATATTAAAAATAGCCGGTTTTTATAATGTACAAGACGAGGTCAATTTTATAAATGTAGCAACAAATGCTTAGTAGCTTCCCTTTAAAAAGCCTTCGGAAACATTGGCTACTTTTTGCAGCAAGCTGCTCATGCTTTGCTACGATTTCGCTTCAATTAAGTGTTGATTTGGTAAAACACAAATCAGATATTGTTTCTGAACTCATACAATACATTAGCTACTTTACCATATTAACCAATGCACTCGTTGGGCTTTACTTTTTTGTTACCGCACTTTTTAGCAAAACAAAACTGGGTGTGTTTATGCATAAAGCAACAACTGTCACTGCCATCACGGTTTACATTGGTGTTGTTGGCCTCATTTTTAATTTGGTATTAAGACGCATTTACCATCCAACAGGTATTGCTATTATTACCAATGAAATCATGCACGTGGTCATTCCTTTAGGTTTTTTCATTTACTGGCTGGTGCAAACGCCTAAGGCAAATTTAAAAATTCAAGACACCTATTACTGGCTTCAATACCCTAGCTTTTATTTAATATATATTTTAGCAAGGGGCTTTTTTACACATAAATATCCGTACCCATTTGTTAACGTGGATACCATTGGTCTTCAAAAAGTACTTGTAAACAGTTTTATAATAGCCGGATTTTTTTTTATACTTTCTATCCTTTTTATTTGGATTGGAAAAAGAACGGACCGCTATTTTATCAAGTATAGATAGACTAACTATTTTTTATTCCAATTAATTCTTCTTCCAATAAAACATTTGAAATTTAGTCTATTCGAGGAACTGGTTAATCCTTCACCTAGACCAAAATTAAATTCATAATCTGGATGAATAAATAAATCTGCAACGAAAAATATTTGATGTTCTTGATCAGAAATTTTAACCGGTTTTAAAACTTTTCCAGTATTACCATAGTACTCTAAACCAAGACTAACTTTTTTAGAATAACTATAAGCGTACTTTATATTAGGCTCAAAGAGTGCCTCATTGTCATAAAACGAAAGTCCAATATTTGGATTAATAGAAAAATAATTTTTCCCAATGGTTTTATCGAAAATGGGTCTTATTTCAGCACCCCACGTTTTTTGATCAGTAAATGGATCTCTAGAAAATCCGATTTCAGAGGAAAGGCTTGCCCCAAAAGACCAACCCCATTTTTCGGGTACTTTTATTCTAGGTCGAATATTTGATCCTGTGTAATAGGTTTTGCCATTTAGTTTGTATGTAAAAACATAAAATCCAAGTTCGAAATTATCCGTCAAACCTGTTGTAATTTCTAGGGTTTGCAAAAAAGGATGATACTTCGTATTTGATTTTGGGCCAGAAAAAGTATAATTTGTATGCAGCTCAATAATTGTTGTTTTTTTAGGCACTGTTGCTGATGCGTAAACCTGAATTTCGTTGCTATCCTGAGCGATGACCGCATTAACTATCATTAAACCCAAGAAAATTAGTAACGTCTTGCATATAATTACCAAAACAATATTTCTCATCGTTGCTATAATTTATTAAAAAAAATAAGGAGCCGTCCTACTTTTTAAAGGCGTTTAAAAATAACCATTCCCCTCCAATCATCCAACTAGATGGCGCCATACGGGTCATATTGCTTTGGAGGTTATACCTGTATGCTATATTAAGCTTGGCTTTACTCTTAAAAATGAATTGCACGCCTGAGCCAATATCAAGGAAACGCTTGTTGGTTCCCGTGAGTGTCTGACCCAGTAATTCGGCATAAATATTCACATTGGTTTGATCGTAACTGGTATATTTTTTGGGTGCAATTAAATGACCAAATGAAAGTGAATAATTGATCGCTTCTGATCTATTACCCATCGCCAATTGATGCGTTTTGCTAACACCATTAATGGTCAAATAACTTACGGTAGAGGATATGGCCAATTTATGCAACAGCTGTGTAAAAACTAAACCAGCCAGTAATCCAGAATGATCACCCTGTAAATTAAGTTCTTGGTACATGGGCTTGGTATTACTATGCGACAGTTCTGCAAAAGCAGCCATTCTAAAATGACTATACATACCATCGGCACTAAAAAATCGGTACTTACCATAGGCTCTTATACTTTCGAGACCAAATGGAGCCCCATTAAAGGACCCATAGGTTGCTGCCGCATGTAACATTATGTTTTTATTGGCCCCTAGCATGAGTTCGGTTGCGTGTCGTACGCCTGAACTTGAAGCACCATTAAAAATTTTACCACTTTGCTTGATGGCAAGTGATCTTGCTGGCATATTACTAGCAGGCTCGGTGAAAATAAATAACTCTTGTGCCTGAACTTTAGTAATTAAAAGTAGCAACAAGAAAACCAATTGTTTTTTCATAGTACTTTTATTGAATGGTTACACCATATGCTTTTGCATCTGTTGCACTTACTTTTAATGGAGGCATTTTTTTAAAGTCTTTGGGCAACATAAATTGCTTGCCAACCAGTCTTAACTTTTTACTCCCTTGCAAAGTAGCAGGCGCAGTAGCAACAATCATATAATTAATACCATCAAGCGATGTAAACCCATTTTTATCTACTGCTTGTTTATCAAAATTAACAACAGCAGTAAATTTTGCAACCGAAAATCCCGCGTCTACAACTGCACCAGCAATTTGATCAAACTGCGGCGTCGTATTTTTTTTAAAGAAGATTTCATAGGTAGACCCTTCAATGTCAACCTTAACAGTATCTACAAAAGAAATGGCGGATACTGCTTTATAAATAGCCTTGGAGCACATTGCACAGGTTAACCCACTGGCTTGTAAATTTACTTTTTGCAACTGGGCCTTTGCATTAAAAGCAAAAGCCAATAGTAGCAAGAAAAATACTTTTTTCATAGAAATAATTTAAGGTACCATTAATTTTTTTTAGCTGCTTTACGCTCGTATTGGCAACATTCTGGAAGGTCGTTGTAAGCTGCATCAGGCGCTGTTAAATCTATGGTATCATAACCAGCAGCTGCAATTTTTTCTTGAATTTTTGTATTGCTCGTTAGAGCTTCTGCGTAAGTAATTTTTAGCATTTTAGTAGCCTTGTTCCAAACAGCAGCTGAAGCCCCAGCCTCTTTTGCCGCTTTTTCGATAGTAGACTTACACATGCCACAATTACCCCACACTTTTAAGGTTTCAGATTTAGGTGCCGGCGTTTTTTGTGCAAAACAAGTAATGGTAAATACGAGTGCTACGATTGTAGCTACAAATGATTTGATTTTCATAAAAATATTTTAATAATAATAAATAAGAATAGCCATGCGAATGCATGGAATAGAATAGAATACAAATAAAATGAGAAACTAAAAGAGACTATATACGAAAAACGCTAATGCGCTTATACGTTTCTTGTTCATGTAAATTAGGTGGCAACTTTTTAAGATAGTTGTCGAGCGTGTATATTGGATTAAAAGAAGCTGATTCCAAATAAAAATACTTCGTTTCAGCTTCAAATAAATAAGCAGTAGCAACTACAGATGGGGCTAACTTATGCGCATCCGCAAGCTTAACAACATCCGTTTGAGAATGACAGCACTTGCGTTTTTTGGCGTAATTGATACGCATCCCACAAATACATTTTTTAATTTCAGGCCTTCCTAATTCTATAGAGCTAAGCTTACCCATGCAGTAATGACTATTCACTACAAACCCAGTAGACATGACTAGGTATATAAGTGCAATAAATAGGGTAATAAGGCGCTTCATGGAATACAAAGCTACAATAGATTAATTGATAAAATTCCACCAAATACCAATTCGGGTCCAAAGTGTGGTATTTGGGTATGAAGCAGTCATAAAGTTAGGCTTGTCAAAGGAAAATCCTTTAGCCGTGTTTAAACTATTGAGATTTTCGATTCTAATAAAGCCTTTTAAGCGCTTAATTCTGAAATGAAAATACGCATGAATATCTGGTCTATTAGAGAGCTGCTGTATATTCTGATAAAAATAGGCGCCCAAAAATGGCGAATACCCATCTGCATTATAGGCCGTAAAATATTGTATTTCTAACCCTGCAGACACATCTAGGTTGGTAAAAAAGTTGCCCTCAAATGCCAGTCTATTTCTAGTATAAAATGCAGGCACATTAACAGGGCCCGTTCCAATTTTTTGCTGGAGGTGTAACTCGGTGTACCAGTTCCAATGCCCTTTTAGATGCCATTTTTTTTGCAGCGACAACTGCAGTAAATTAAACAAGCCAGACGCTTGTTTTGCAGCAAAAAAACCATCAAAATACATGTAATTACGAATACCATAATAGTTTGCCAAAAATGACAATCCCCTATTTGGCTTTTCGTATTTAGCCATTAGTTGGATGCTATTTTCTTTGCTAAAATTGGTGTTGGCATTTAATTTAAAACTGCTTGCAGGATCCAATACAAATGCCGGCGAACGGTTTACGTTGTTAAAACCAAGTGTTAAGTAACCAGCTTTTGCACCCAAGTAACGCTGCAAATAAATAGCCGCATCATAGTCGCCGCTATTGTGTCCAGTAAGGTACAAATTAGCATGCGCATCAATGTCCCAAATTTTATTTTTAGATCTGTTCTTGTACGCTCCCACTGCATAAATATTATACAAAGAAGCAGTTCCAATCGTATCAAAAGTTCCTTTAAGTGCCTGATAGGCTATACCGGTTTTTAGATATTGGCTTTGGTTGTTTTTATCTGGGAAAGTGAGTATACTAAACGCATTGGTAATATCCGCCCAACTGTCTTTAAAGTTGATAGCCTTTCCTGAAGCAACGCGCTTTTTAAAATACAACTGGTACTTACTAGAGTCTACATAGGTATCTAAAAATTGATACGAATTAGACGCTACCGATAGCGTGTGTTGAAGCCTTAATCTAGGATAAAACACACGGTATGTAACCGAATCAATGATACTAGAATCTTTAGTGCCTAAATCATATTGTTGTCTAATAACAAGTTGAGAACCGGTATATACGTTTCCGGTAGATACGCCTGTGTTAAATGGATTTCGAGAAGCGGTAGTAGATTTGCCAAGCCTTGTTTCTAACTCGTAAGGGTCGTTTAAAGAAAGGCTATCAAGCTTACCAGGCGATTGTAAACCGCCGTTTTCTGAAGAGGCATTTTTATTAGATAAGTAAATAAAAAACAGCTCGTATTTTTTATTATTGGACTTGTAATGACTGGTAAACCTAAGGTTGTTTATATTGGCATTTTGATTTTTTAAGCCCCCCGGCGAATTACTAAAGCGGTATTGCAATGAAAAATTAAAATTGTCTTTTTTGTTTTGGGTATGTAAAAAGTCTACCACTTGCTCTGCTTTAGCACCTAGTATAAAAGCCAGTTCGGTAAAGGGCCTCGTGGTTTCAAAAAACTTTGTATTTTCTAATGAATAGTTATACGCGTCATAACCATGAAAGCCTGCATTGAATCCAGCTTTCATGAATGGATTAAAAAGTAAAGACTGTGTCGCTGTTCCTAAATTTCCTAAAGTTCTTGCACTGTAGGGCAACGGAAAGTAACGACTAAAATCATTGATGGAACTATCGAGCGTTCTTAATTTAGTAGAATCAAAATACTTGTAAAATATAGTAATAGAATCGGCTAAACTATTACGGGTTTGTAAAGAATCATTTTTGCCAGCATTGTTTTTTATGAGCCTACCCTGCCTATCATACGTAACGGCGTTAGCACCAGGCCTACCGCCCCTTATCAGCGCCCTATCTTCAGATTGCGCTGCTGCTAACTGCATCAACAGGCAGCTCACCATCCATAAACTATAGCGCTTAAGCAGCATTTATAATTGTTTAACTAATTCTTTAAATAATAGTGTCAGCTTAGGCTCAGCTGCAGTTGCTGCTTCAAGCACTTCTTGGTGTGTAATTATATTATCTTCTTCACGAATACCTAAATCGGTAATCACACTAATAGCAAATACTTTCATACCCCCATGCACAGCCACAATCGTTTCTTGAACGGTACTCATGCCTACTGCGTCGCCACCAACGGCATGAATTAATTTGTACTCGGCCCTTGTTTCAAATGTTGGTCCTGTTACACCTAAATACACGCCTTCGTGAACTTTAATATCATTGGCAGCTGCAATATTTTTAACTTTTGCAATTAATGATTTTGCATAAGGCTCACTCATGTCAGGGAATCTAGTACCAAGTGCTTCTTCGTTTTTGCCAAGCAAAGGATTGATGGTAAACAAACTGATATGATCGTTGATGATCATTAAATCACCTACTTTAAAATTACTATTGACGCCACCTGCTGCATTTGAAAGCAATAAAGTTTCTACGCCAAGTGCGCGCATGACTCTAACAGGATAAGAAACTTGCTGCGGTGTATAGCCTTCATAAAAATGAAACCGACCTGACATCACCCACACTTTTACACCTTCTAGTGTACCAAAAATTAAACGGCCTTGATGACCCTCTACGGTACTAACTGGGAAGTGCGGAATTTCTTGGTAAGGGATTTCATATTCAGCAACAATTTCTGAAGCCAAATTTCCCAGTCCGCTTCCTAATATGATACCTATAGCAGCCTGATCAGCAACCTTAGACTGGATGAATGTTTTTGTTTCTTGTAACTGTTGAAGCATGCTAGACATATGCGCTTTTTATTGACCACAAATATAGTTAAGCTAGGGCAAAGAAAAAGGCCATTTCGCGGTTAGCGAAATGGCCTATAATGGTTAAGCTTGTTTAGTAATTAACTTAAACGTTTAACGTTAACTGCGTTAGGACCTTTACGGCCTTCTTGCACGTCAAAAATAACCTTGTCATTCGCCTCGATTTGGTCAATCAAGCCGTTAGCATGTACGAAAGTTTCTTTGCTTGAATTGTCATGCTTGATGAATCCAAAACCTTTTTCCTCGTTGAAGAACTTTACAGTTCCTTGAATTTGTGTGTCCATTTGTAAATTTGTAAATTGTAATTAAAGTGCAAAACTACACATTTATTGCCCCCCTTCCAATTAATACTTGTCATTTGAAAAGTTAAAGTGCCTGAATTACCTATATTAGTACTATAAAACAGCTAGTTAGCTACCCAATGAAAAAAATAATGATACCCCTAATTTGCCTCCTATTTATCTCAAAAATTGATGCGCAAAGCCCAAATGACAATTTATTAAAGCTAGGCATTAAGCTTCCAACCCCAGCAGCACCTATTGCCAATTATGTAAAATTTGTACAAGTTGGTAAGCTCATTTACCTAAGTGGGCATGGCCCGATACTTTCTAATGGGAATTACCTGACCGGTAAATTAGGCAAAGATGTAAGTGTAGAACAGGGGTATGAAGCTGCTAAATTATGTGGCGAAGCATTACTTTCTACTTTGCAAATGGCCATTGGTGATTTATCAAAAGTAAAACGGATTGTGAAAGCTACCGGCTTTGTAAATAGTACCGAAACTTTTACAGATCAACCCAAAGTAATCAATGGTTTTTCTGATTTAATGGTAGCTGTTTTTGAAGACAAAGGAAGGCACGCAAGATCTGCGGTTGGCACAGCATCCCTCCCACTTAATATGGCCGTAGAAATTGAATTGATTGTTGAAATTGAATAAGCTATTTTGTTCTTAAAGCCCGGTACGCGAAATAGCAACTTAATAGCATCAAAAATGCAGCAAGCATAAAAGGTGCACCCGGAAAATAAAATGGCGCTATGGGTCCGGTAAAGTAGGCAAACAAATTAGACATCAAAAGTGGTCCAACAATAGACGTAATACTTATTACGCTCGTTAAAGATCCTTGTAATTCTCCTTGCTCGTTGGCGGGTACATTTCCTGTAATAATGGCTTGTAATCCTGGTCCAGAAATACCACCTAAACAATAGGGTATTAAAAACACAAACATCATCCAACTTTGTGATGCAAGACCAAATAACACAAGCCCTAGCGTATATAAACCTAAGCCCAAATACACGCTTTTTTCGTTACCTATTTTAGGATTTACAAAACGCACCAATCCTCCTTGCACAGCACCTACAAGCACCCCAACAGCCGCAAGCGAGATACCAATCATTTTAGGCGTCCATTTAAATTTTTCAATATTAAAATAACTCCAATTGCTTTGCACGGCATGAGATGCTACATAAATTAAAAACATAGAAACAATGAGTCCGGAAACTGCTGGAAATCTTGAGAGGTTTTTTAAGGAGCTAATTGGATTGGCTCTTTTCCAATCAAATGCTCTTCTATTTTCAACACCTAATGATTCCGGTAAAACAAAATATCCATAGGCTGCATTTAAAAGTGCTAGCCCTGCAGCTACTAAAAATGGAATACGCGGCCCCATTTCACCTAGCAGTCCGCCAATTACGGGACCAACAATAAAACCGAGTCCAAAAGCTGCCCCAATCATACCAAAATTTTGCGCACGTGTTTCGGGCGTACTAATATCTGCTATGTACGCAGAGGCTGTTGTCATACTTGCTCCAGTAATGCCAGCAATGGTTCTTCCAACAAACAACCAACCAATACTTGGGGCAAAAGCAAGGAGTACATAATCAAGACCAAAACCTAATAAAGAAAATAATAATACCGGCCTTCTACCATACTTGTCACTTAAATTACCAAGTACCGGCGCAAATAAAAATTGCATGATCGCATATGAAAAAGTAAGTAAGCCCCCATATAAGGCAACTTTACTTATATCGGTCGTGTGTAGTAAATCTTCAATTAATTTAGGAACAACCGGAATAATTAAACCAAGTCCTGTAACATCAATTAATAAAGTGATGAAAATAAATCCGATTGCTGCTTTACGGTTTTGAATCATGGGGTATAACTGTTGTGCCTTACAAAAAAAAGCTTTTTCCATGGTACTATCAAATAGAAAAGGGGCGCATAGCGCCCCCGTTTCCTTATGTCAACCCTTCTCGCTTATTTTTTTAGCTCAATAACGCCAACACTTGTTGTTTTAGGTTGTACCACTGCAACATTATTGATGGTCGTGTCTCTGTAGCCGTTAGATGCTTTTACATATAATTTGTAAGTGCCATCTTTTAGACCACGCATTTTAAATTCACCCTCTCTATTAGGAAGTGCATATGCAGTATCGGTATTGTTAAATAAGGTGATCACCGCTTTTGCATCATTTGGCTTTACTTTACCTGCAACACTCGCCGTATTTTTTTCTACAAATGTGTGCATTACAGGAACTAGGTAAAAGCGTCCGTTTGCTTCAATAATAGAACGGCTTACATCAAAATCTAACCAAAGTCTATGTCTACGACTAGCAAATTCTTCGAATTCATGACCTTCTAATTTTAAGGTTATAAAATTGGAAAGGTTTGGAGAAACATTAAGTGGGTAAGAAACACTATCCTTCACCACAGAATTATTGGTACCAAGCTCGATACGAACGAGTCTAACAGATCCCTTAGGTACATTGGCAGAAGCAAATAAAGTATCCAATCCATTTCTGAATCTTAAAACATCATATACCCCAGCTTTAATTGGCATCGTTGTCCAAACCAAACCAGAGTCTTTGCGAGAATCTCTATGTGAAGCAATATGATCCCAATTACAAGTATCTCTTCCGCGCGACCCTTCCCTTGCCGTATCAATTACGATCTGCAAAGATTTAATATCAATAAATACATTGTCATAACTACCAGGGCCATCCGTTAACATAAAATTAACTTGTTGAATACCCGGACCGTTTTCTAAAGAACTAGACTTATTACATGCTACTGCAACAAGTGAAACAATGGCTATTAAAGTAGCCGCGACAAATTGAGTTGTTTTTTTCATAGTATAATTGATTTACTTACAGGTATAAGAGCCTGCAACTTCAAATATGTTTACTAAGGATTTGTTAAAGCCTTAATTTGAGAAAACAACCACCCCGTCAAAGACGTCTACAAGCACCGGCTTTGTTTTATCTATCTCACCTGCCAGTATCTTTTTACTAAGCGCATTTACAATGAGTTTTTGAATCAGCCTCTTTAAAGGCCTAGCACCCATTTGCGGATCAAAACCTTGCTCTGCCAAAAACGCTAATAAATAATCCGAAAACTGAAGTGTGATACCTGATAGCGCAACCATTTTTTGAAGCCCTTGTAATTGAATTTTTACAATGCCTAGTATTTGCTTTTTTAAGAGCGGACTAAACATAATAATCTCATCTACACGGTTTAAAAATTCGGGCCTGATGGTTTGTCTTAAAAGTTCCATCACATCCGTTTTTGCTTTATCCGTAACGGCTTCAATATTTTTTTCGGTTACTTTTTCAAAAGCGTCCTGAATTAAATGACTACCAATATTACTAGTCATGATAATAATGGTGTTTTTGAAATTTACTTTACGCCCTTTATTATCTGTTAAATGACCATCATCTAATACTTGGAGTAATATATTCCAAACATCCGGATGGGCTTTTTCAATTTCATCTAGTAGCACCACACTATATGGTTTACGACGAACAGATTCTGTTAATTGACCACCTTCGTCATAACCTACATAGCCCGGAGGCGCTCCTACAAGGCGAGACACCGAATGTTTTTCTTGGTATTCACTCATATCTATACGGGTCATGAGCTGTTCGTCATCAAATAAGTAATCGGCAAGTGCTTTTGCAAGCTCCGTTTTACCCACTCCTGTGGTACCTAAAAATATAAAAGAACCAATGGGTTTTTTAGGATCTTGAAGTCCTGCCCTGCTTCTTCTGATAGCGTCTGAAACAGCTGCTATGGCTTCTTCTTGGCCCACAACGCGCTGATGTAATTCATCTTCTAGATGTAATAATTTTTCACGATCCGATTGCAGCATTTTACTTACCGGTATGCCGGTTGCTTTTGCTACACTTTGCGCAATATCTTCGGCATCCACTTCTTTTTTCAAAAGTCTACTGCCGTTTTCGCTAATAGTTCCTAGTTGCGTATTTAAGGTTTCGATAAGCGCTTCTTGGTCTTTTATTTTTCCATATCTAATTTCGGCTACCTTACCGTAATCACCATTGCGCTCTGCTTGTTCGGCTTCTAATTTATATGCATCGATAGAGGTTTTTGATTGCTGAATTTTTTCAACAACATCTTTTTCTTCCTGCCATTTTGCTTTTAAGGTATCACGCTCAACCGATAAATTTCCAATTTCAATATTGAGTTCTTTTAATTTTTCTTCATCATTTTCTCTTTTGATAGCTTCACGCTCAATTTCTAATTGTCTAATTTGACGCTCCAGTGTATCGAGCTCTTCGGGCATCGAATTCATTTCTAACCTTAATTTAGCAGCGCTCTCGTCAATTAAATCAATGGCTTTGTCTGGTAAAAAACGGTCTGTTACGTATCTATTAGAGAGTTCAACAGCAGCAATAATGGCTTCGTCTTTGATGCGCACATGGTGGTGCGTTTCATAACGGTCTTTTAAGCCACGTAAAATTGAAATCGCATCTTCTACACTTGGCTCTTCAATCATTACTCTTTGAAACCTACGCTCGAGTGCTTTGTCTTTTTCAAAATACTTTTGATACTCACTTAAAGTAGTGGCACCAATAGCTCTGAGCTCACCTCTTGCAAGTGCTGGCTTTAAAATATTAGCAGCGTCCATGGCACCATCGCCACCACCTGCACCTACTAGCGTATGTATTTCATCAATAAATAAAATAATTTCTCCATCACTTTCCGCTACTTCTTTTACAACACCTTTTAATCTTTCTTCAAACTCACCTTTGTATTTAGCCCCGGCAATTAAAAGCCCCATATCAAGTGTATAAATGATTTTAGACTTTAAATTTTCTGGAACATCACCATTTACAATACGCATAGCAAGGCCTTCTGCGATGGCTGTTTTACCAACACCGGGCTCACCCACTAAAAGCGGATTGTTTTTACTTCTTCTAGATAAAATATGAAGCGTTCTTCTGATTTCTTCATCTCTACCAATTACTGGATCAAGTTTTCCCTGACGTGCGGCTTCATTTAAATTGCGCGCATATTTTTTTAGTACATTAAATTGTGTGTCTTGTGTTTGTGAACTAATTTTTTCACCTTTGCGTAATTCTTTAATGGCAGCCACCAAACCTTTTTCTGTGAGGCCTGCATCTTTTAAAGTTTTTGCCGTGCTATCATTTACATGGAGTAATCCTAAAAGCAAATGCTCCGGACTAATAAATTCGTCTTCAAAAGTGGCGAGCATGCTATTCGCTTTTAAGATCGCCGTATTGAGCTCCCTTCCAATTTGCGCACCAGGCTCTGCACCCTGTACTTTTGGAAGTTTAGCCATGGATTCCGTAATTTTTGCAGCAACAAATGCAGCATTTACGTTGTTCTTTTTTAACAAAAACGAAACCGTACTATCCTTATCTTCCAAAATTGCTTGTAGCAAATGCTCTGTTTCGATAGAAGGATTGTTATTGTTAAAAGCTAGCTGTTGGGCTGCAGCAATGGTTTGCTGTGCTTTAATGGTATAATTTGATAAATTCATAGTTATATTGTTTTGAATGCATAATTTGTGTGCAAAAACGATACTAAACCCATTTATTTTTTTGTAACCGTACAAAACCGGAAATTATGTCTGTAAAAATAGTTTCAACCTGCATGAAAGTCAGCTATATCATAGCTTTCATGCTATTCTTTCAGGTTTCTAATGCCCAACTTAATTTTACCGAACTAGGTGCCAAACTAGAAGCTAGCAAAAAGGAGCTTGGCGGCAAAGCCGTGTTACTAGTATATAAAGACGGAAAAATAGTGTTTGAAAAATCTGTGGGTGAGTTTACACCAAAAACACAAGCGCCTATTGCAGCGAGTAGCCAGTGGTTAACTGCTGCACTTGTGATGAGCTATGTAGATGAAGGTAAACTTTCACTGGATGACAAGGTAAGTAAGTTCCTTCCCATATTTTCAAAATATTCTAAAGGGTATATTACCATTAGAGATTGTATCACGCATTTAACAGGTATCGAAGGACCTTCTATTGGTTCCTTAAAAGACATGAGCAATCCTAAAAAGTTTACCAGCCTAGATGAAATCGTAAATAATATTGCATCTAGTAAAGAAATTTTATCCAACCCGGGCTTGGTATTTAGATTTAACAATATTGGATTTACCATTGCAGCAAAAGTTTTAGAAGTGCTCAATAGAAGAGGCTTTGAACAAATGATGGCTGAGCGCATTTCAAGACCTTTACTCATGCGCACCACCAATTTTTTTAGCTACACCGTTATAAATCCTGCGGGTGGCGCTCAATCAAGTGCTTACGATTACATGAATTTTTTATCGATGCTTTTAAATGGTGGCGTATTTAATGGTAAAAGAATTTTATCAGAAGCAGCCATTGAAACCATGATGAAATCAAGTTGCACACAAGGCATGATCAAAGAAACCCCTGCTATACTAGAAGGTAAGAATTATGGTATGGGCCAATGGGTGTTTGCCACCGACGAAAATGGAAAAACAACCACTGTTGCATGCCCCGGACTTTTTGGAACATGGCCACTGATAGACTATTGCAGAAAATATGCTTTACTCGTTTTTACACCCGGTGAAGCAGCTAGCGAAAACAAAGAACTCATGGCTTCCTTTAAAGCACTGATTGACGATCAGATTGTTACTGCGTGTAAATAATATCTAGATGCAATTGATCCAAGAACATACTAGGTTTATTAAAGAGACAGCTTTATCGCTGGGGTTTACGCATTGCGGTATCGCAAAAGCAGCACCCCTCGATGAAGACGCCCGAAGGCTAGAAAAATGGCTCCACGCGGGCATGCACGGATCGATGCAGTATTTAGAAAACCATTTTGACCTCCGCATTGACCCTACCAAATTAGTACCTGGTGCAAAGTCTGTGATTACGCTTACACAAAATTATTATAGCCCTAAAAAGCAACCAGCAGATAGTCCTAAAATTTCAACCTATGCCTATGGGACCGATTATCATTTTGTAATCAAAGAAAAACTCAACAAATTACTGGCTGCGCTACAACAAAAAGCAGGTGATATTGTGGGTCGTGGATTTGTAGATTCGGCACCTGTACTTGAAAGAACATGGGCACAAAAAACAGGCGCTGGATGGATTGGTAAAAATGGAAATTTAATTTCAAAAACGGATGGCTCCTTCTTTTTTATTGCAACCATAATTGTGGACCTGCCGTTACTATATGACGATCCTTTTGCCAAAGACTTTTGCGGCTCTTGCACAAAATCTATAGACGCTTGTCCTACAAGTGCTATTTTACCTAATAAAACAGTTGAAGGGAATAAATGTATCAGCTATTTTACCATCGAACTAAAATACGCTATTATACCATCTAGCATGAAAGGCAAATTTGACAATTGGATGTTTGGTTGTGATACCTGCCAAGACGTGTGTCCATGGAACCGCTTTAGCAAACAGCACCAGGAGCCTGGATTCAAGCCTAATACAGCCATTGAAACCTTTGGCGCAAAAGAATGGAACAGCCTTACCAAAGAAGGCTTTAAAACAGTGTTTAAAACCTCACCTTTGCAGCGCTCAAAATTTGAAGGCATCACAAGAAACCTTCAGTTTATTGAAGCCATCCCTACTACAAAACAAACAAGCCCGAGTTAATTAACTGCAGTGTTTTTGTTCGGTCTGCGGTTGGCACCAGTAGTGAAATATTATGTGCACTACCTCCATAACTTACCATGGTTACTGGAATTTCATCGATGGCGTCAAATAATTTTTTAAGTACCGAATTGGTTTGTGCAATATGATTACCTACAATAGAAACAATACTCTGCTCCTTTTCAACTTCTACGGTACCAAATGGCTCTAACTCTTTTACAATGTGCGCTAGGTTAACATCGTTATCGATGGTTACAGACACCGCTACTTCAGAAGTGGTAATCATGTCTATAGAAGTCTTGTATTTTTCAAACACTTCAAATACTTTGCGCAAAAAGCCATAGGCCAATAACATCCTACTACTTTTTATTTTGATAGCGATGATGCCATCTTTTGCAGCAACCGCTTTAATTCCTTCACTTCCTGCTTCTTTGGTAATAACCGTTCCTGCGGCATCCGGCTGCATGGTATTTAATAATTTAACAGGCACGTTTTCTTGTTGTGCTGGCCAAATACATGTAGGATGTAAAATTTTAGCGCCAAAGTAAGCTAGCTCGGCAGCTTCATCAAAACTCAACTGCTCGATGGCTACTGTTTTATTTACGATGCGTGGATCATTGTTGTGCATGCCATCAATATCTGTCCAAATTTCACACACACTTGCATTGCAAGCTGCAGCAACGAGTGAGGCAGTATAATCACTACCACCACGTTTTAAATTGTCTACTTCGCCACGTACATTTTTACAAATATATCCTTGGGTAATAAAAATTGTTTTGTCGGAATGTGCCGCTAATAATGTAGTTAATTTTGTACGAATGAGCGGCAAATTAGGTTCTTCATTTTGATCCAACACCATAAAATCAAGTGCAGGAAGTAACAAATGATCTTGACCTTGCTGTTCTAAATAACAACAAAATAATTTGGTACTCATGAGTTCACCCTGTGCTAAAATATCTTTATTGAGCGCATCGCTAAATGAAATTTTAGTGATGATGTTTAAAAATTCGAAATGCTCTTTAACAATAGCGTTTCCTTTTGCAATCAGCGCATCTGTTTTTAATAGATCTAATACAAACGCATGGTAATGCGCTTCGAGTGTATCAATTTTTTGTTTGGCTTCGGATTTATTGCCAGCACTAAGGCTAATACTAATATCAACAAGCGCATTGGTGGTTCCACTCAGCGCACTTAAAACAACTATTTTAGATTCGGCGTCTTTGGTAATGAGTTCATATACTTGGTGCATACGTTCTGGCTTACCTACACTTGTGCCTCCAAACTTCATTATTTTCATAATCGATTGCTTTTAAATTGCGTTGCAAAGGTACGTAAATCAAACAAAATATGATGGTTAACGCATCTTAGAGTTGAATGCCAAAACGGGCACCTACTTCTTGTAAATCGAGTACTACAGGTTCTACAATAGGAATGCCTGTTTGCATGCGCGCCGTTTGGGCTTCTCTTTCTGGATCACCAGGTATGAGTACTTTTTGAGCCGGATTGATGGGTGTGGCATTTCTGAATCTTGTGATCCAGTTGTCCATATTGCTTTTAAAATCTTGTGCAGGCCTAAATGCATCAATACGCATAGCGCCAAAAAAATGTCCAAGTCCTTCGCCAGGCATATTTTGCGGAAGTGGGATATAAGCTGGAAAAGGCGGCGCCCACGGGCCATAACTACCACCACTTAATACTGCAGAAAAAATATCAACAATGGAACCTAATGCATAACCCTTATGACTACCATGTTCTCTATCGCTTCCAAGCGGCAAAAGCGCGCCTCCTTTTTTTAAAATATTAGCGTCTGTAACATCATTACCAGTTGCATCTTGCACCCAACCAAGTGGGGCGTCTGCATTTTTACGTTGCAGCATTTCTAGTTTTCCATTGGCGGCCGTGGTTGTTGCCATGTCTGCTACAAAAGGAGGTTCGTTACCAGCAGGAATAGCCACTGCTATAGGATTGGTGCCCAGCATTTTTTCTGATGAAAATGTGGGTGCAACTAGTGCACTTGCATTGGTCATGGCCATGCCAATCATATCATGCTCTAGCGCCATCATCGCATGATAACCTGCAATACCAAAATGATTCGAATTTTTTACAGAAACCCATCCTGTACCCACCTGATTTGCTTTATCTATTGCAATTTGCATCGCATAAGGCGCAACAACTAGACCCAGTCCTGCACCGCCATCCACCACAGCGGTAGAAGGCGTTTCATGCACCACATGTATATTAGGTGTAGCATTAATACGGCCCGCTTCCCACAAACGTACATACCCACTTAAGCGTGCAACGCCATGTGAATCAATACCACGAAGGTCTGCTGCAATGAGCACTTTAGTTGCCGTTGTAGCATCCCCTGCAGAACAACCCATGGCTAAAAAAACAGACTCCGTAAAATTGAATAAGGCTTGATAAGAAAAAACAGTCATGAATAATTATTTAAAAAAGGCAGCTCCCGTAAAATCTTTGTCGAGATAGTCTAACCCTTTTGCCAACTGATATAAAATAAAACTCGCTTCTTTACGCGTTAATGCTTTTGTCAATTTTGATACAGCCATTCCAGCATCCAAATAGGTTTGATCTGCAATTAAAAAACTGTCCGATATTTTAGCTGTGCGCGCCGCTTTACTATTTTTTGCAACAGCAGCATTAAAACGAGCGATCATCTCAAATAACTGCCCTGTTGTAACCGGATCATTTGATTTTATTTTGTCAGAAAACTTAAGTGGTACAAGCGCCTGTAATCCAGCCGTGATTTCTGAATAAGTTACCAGCGAATCTGGTTTAAAATAGGTTTTATTGGCCCAGCCCACAGACTTTCCAATGCCTTTAATAATACCCCAAGATCCAATCCACTGAACAGCTTCAAAAGCTTTATCAGTGTGCTTTACATCGGCGTAAGGCATCAGGTAAACCTTTTCTTTTAAGAGCGCTTTTTGAACGGCCGTTACAGAAACGGTTTGTACTGGAATATTTTGTTGTAACGACACCGCTGCTAACATACCTGCAGCTTGTCCTGTCAATAAAACCACAGGTTGTAACCTTGTTGTTCCATTGGCAATATTACTTACAGAAATTCCTTTTTCACATACTACAAGCCCTTGTGTATTTTCTGGTATGAGCGCACCTAATGGAATATTAAAAGATGGTACTGATGGAAAAGGAATTGGGGGAACTTTACCATTGTATCTTGCATGGTGATGGTCTACGGGATAATCGCCCACAGAAATTCCAGTGCGGTATAAATTAGTATTAAACGGCGAGGCAATATGATCAATATTTAAACGCACTTTTCCTTTTAACCTCCGGCCCTCTCTGTTGTATGGCATAAAAGCGATCCCTTCATTAACTTCATCGGTGGCTAAACCCATATTGGGTTTGTTCAACTGCGTTTGTAAAAAATAGATGAATCCTAAGGTAAAATTTTTAGCAGCGTTATACTGCGCTTCTCTTTCGATAGGCTTTTTTTCTACCACATTGATATAATAATCGTTTCCAAATGCAGGCCAATTTAACATGTATTTTAATGAACCGTCTGTTGTTTTTACGCGACCATACTCTAGTACTTTTTGTGTACCCAAACTATACGGCTTTGCATTACACGGCGCATCGGCGGTAGAACAATAATATTTGGTTGCGTCATAATTAGGCGGCATAGCAATTGTTTTATTAGCGCCTTTACCGTAATCTTTTAAAACAGCCGCCCATGTTAAATCTTGAATAACATCTGATTTTCCGGGTGCAATTTTTTCGCCACTTTGGGTACTGTCTTCGGTACCTAAATCGTAAGCTGCCCCTGCGCCCGCATATACATCGCCTAAATCTGTAGCGTCTATCACACGCTTTGCATACACGGTTAAATGTTGCCCGCGCACATTTTCAAATACGGCGCCAGTAATGGTATTACCGTTCATGATGGCTTTATCAAAATACCAATGATAGTAAACCTGCATGTTAGGCTGCGCGTGTACCCATGCTTTAAAAATACTATCTGCTACATGGGGTTCGAAACAAGTTTCACTTACCCAGCCCGTAAACAAATTGTTAGACTTATAATGTTTGTAGAGTGCTTGTCTAAAACTTTCCCAGATACCACTGCGTAACTCGTGGTTTCCATCGGTGCAACTAACGGCCGCCGCAGAAAGCATCCCTCCCAGCCAGGGCGTATGTTCTACCACAATGGTGTTCAGTCCCATCTTTGCAGTTTGCAAAGCCGCGGCAACACCACCCGTGGTTCCACCTACTACTAATACATCTGTGTATATAGGTTTTTCCTGCGCTTTACTTGAGATTGCAAGAAAGGCAGTAATTAAAATAAAAAAGATTGGACGCATGTTATGCTAACTAAAATGGAAGATCGTCAGACTCATTCATATCACCAGCTGCTGGTGCACTAGATTGTCCGCCATAAGAAGGCGCGCTTTGCGGAGCACCCCCACCTTCGCTAGGTTTTGCACCTAGTAGTTGAACCGAAGCAACACGCACAGAAAGTGTAGCACCATTTCTACCATCTTGTGTAGTATAGGTTCTAACATCTGGCGTTCCTTCTACATATACTTGTGTGCCTTTTTTTAGATACGGCGCGATACCTGTTCTATCTGTCCAATATGCACAATCAACCCAAGTTGTTTTATCTTTTTGATTGCCTTGTGCATCTTTATATCTTTCGGTGTGTGCTACTGTAAAGTTGATTACGTTTTTGCCATTTACATTGTTTAAAACGGCGTCTTTGCCTAAATTTCCAATCGCTAATAATTTTATCATGTCTAGTGTGTTTTGGGTAAATATCGGTAAAATGGATAAAAGAGTGAAATTTCGCTTTTCGTAAGGTGTAAATCTTGTGAAACAAACGGATTTTAGGCATTTAGCACCCCGATTAGCTTAATTTTGTACCTGAAAAGCAATTCTATGAGCCGGAAAGGAAAAGTATTGGTAGCCATGAGCGGCGGTATTGATAGTACCGTAGCTGCACTTATGCTCCACAATGAAGGCTATGAAGTGATAGGCATTACTATGAAAACATGGGACTATGCAACAAGTAGTGGCACGAGCACCAAAGAAACGGGCTGTTGCAATATTGATTCTTTTAATGATGCTAGACAAGCAGCCGTACAAAATGGATTCCCGCATTTTATTTTAGATATTAGAGATGAGTTTGGCGACTTTGTTGTCGAAAATTTTGTGGAAGAATATTTAGCGGGTCGCACACCCAATCCTTGCGTGATGTGTAATACGCATATTAAATGGCGTGCACTTTTAAAAAGAGCCAATGCCCTCGAATGTGATTTTATTGCAACGGGTCATTACGCATCTGTAAGACAACATACCAACAATAGATACGTCATTAGTAAAGGCCTTGATGATACCAAAGATCAGAGCTATGTGCTTTGGGGACTTGATCAAGAATTACTGAGTAGAACCATTATGCCGTTGGGTCAATACCACAAAAAAGATATTCGCCAAATGGCGCATGATATGGGCTACCCCGAGCTTGCTAAAAAAAGCGAGAGCTACGAAATTTGTTTTGTGCCGGATAATGACTACCGTGGATTTTTAAAAAGAAATGTAGACGGATTAGAAGAAAAAGTAAACGGCGGTTGGTTTGTAGATCAAGCGGGTAAAAGATTAGGCAAACACAAAGGCTATCCTTTTTATACCATAGGACAGCGCAAAGGTCTTGAAATAGCACTGGGCAAGCCAGCATACGTTACAGCCATTGATCCTAGCACCAATACCGTTGTATTAGGCACAGAAGCAGACCTAAATCAAAACGATATGGAAGTGCTTAAAATTAATTGGATGAAATACAATGGCATCAAAGACGGCACCGAAGCCATTACAAAAATCAGGTATAAAGACAGTGGCGCTACCAGTCATTTATTTAATACAGAAAACGGTATCCGCGCTCGTTTTTACGAGCCCGTAAAAAGTATTGCGCCCGGACAAAGTGCTGTTTTTTATGAAGGCAACGACGTAATAGGTGGCGGCGTTATACAGCGCGGCATCTTACTATAAAATCTCCCTTACTTATTTTTTCTGAAACAGTGCCGTAAACATGGTGTCTGCTTTTTGTGTGTAGCATGTAAATAGCTGCTGATGCACTAATTTAAAATCCGGAAAATTGTTTGTTATAAATTTTACCTGCGCTTCATTTTCTGCAGCAAACACCGAACAAGTACTGTATAAAAAATATCCATTAACAGCTACATAATGCAGCGTGTTTGTTATGATGGTTTGTTGCAATTGTCTAAAATTATCGATAGAAGCCTCGTCAAAAAAAGCGAGGTGCTCCGGGGTTCTACCCCAAGTGCCGCTTCCGGTACAGGGCGCATCGCAAATAATTAAATCGGCAAGTTTAGCAAAATTACGGAGGTCGTGCGCGCTTGTTAAATCCACTGCAAATGATTGATAACCGCTCATGCCGGCTGCTGCAAAACGAGTTTGCAAATTGCGCAAAATAGAAGCGCGCATATCAGAAGCCGTTAATTTTATTTGTCCAAAAGTATCAACCGCTAAAATAGACTTGCCGCCACTAGCCGCGCAACAATCCCAAATTCTTTTTTTAGAATCTGCAAACTCCACCGCAAGCGCATACATATCCGCAATTTGTTGCGAGCTGTAATCTTGAATCACCGCTTCTTTATTAATAAGTAGCACTTCATCTAATTTAGTTCCACTCGCAAGCCTTAAGCAAGACGCTGTAATTTTTTCAAAATTAATTTGCGCCTTATTTAGTTTGGAGGCCACCACATCTTCATGCTTGGGCCTGATACGAACAAACAAATCGGGTTGGATGAGGTGACTCCTGTTAAAGGCAGGGGCATCCACGCCAGAAGACAAGTGCGCCGCAAAAGGAAAAATAGCGGAAGGGTTATATCCTGGATATACCTCCTTAATAAAATCTAATTTTTTATCTAAGGATCCATCAGATGCATTCCACGCTGCAATCCAACTTGGCTCAAATAAAAGCGCCCAGTTACCTGGCTTGGCTTCACATAAAAAAATAGCGAGTTGTAGGCCTTTATCGGTATCAAATTCTTTGATACTTACACCTAACCTATAATATGTATAGCATAGATGCGCAATGGTTCTACGATCCGTAGAACCATGCTTTTTGTGTGCAGCAAAATATTGTTTGAGATGGTGGACAAGTGGCGCACCCCCTTTGTAAGAATTGATAATGGTAAGCGCCGAATTAAAATAAGACTGGTAACGCACTTAGAGTTCTAGTAATGTTTTAACCGGATCTTTACCCATCAGTAATAATTCTGGATTTTCTAAAAGCTCTTTTACGCGCACTAAAAATCCAACACTCTCACGACCATCAATAATGCGGTGATCGTAACTAAGTGCTAAATACATCATAGGCCTAATAACCACCTGACCATTAATAGCCATGGGTCTATCTTGTATTTTATGCATGCCTAAAATAGCACTCTGTGGAATATTGATAATGGGCGTACTCATTAAGCTACCAAACACACCACCATTGGTGATGGTGAAAGTGCCGCCTTGTAAATCGTCGGCAGTTAGTTTGCTATCGCGCGCTTTACCCGCAAGCATGACCACTGTTTTTTCTACGTCTGCCATGCTCATGCTTTCTACATTACGCATTACAGGTACTGTTAAGCCACGTGGTGTACTCACAGCAATGCTAATGTCTGCGTAATCGTGGTAAATAATCTGATCGCCATCAATGTAAGCATTTACAGAAGGCCACTCTCCAAGTGCAGTAGAACATGCTTTAGCAAAGAAGCTCATGAAGCCTAAATTAACGCCATGGCTTTCTTTAAATTTATCTTTATACTGCTTCCTCACTTCCATAATACGCGTCATGTCTACTTCGTTAAATGTAGTAAGCATGGCCGTTGTATTTTTAGATTCTACCAGTCTACGACTAATGGTTTTACGAAGCGCGCTCATTTTTTCTTGACGCACATTTCTTGTATTCAGCTCGGTGCCCGCAAAAGCTTTTTTGCCCGGATGCGATAACGCTTCTAATACGTCTTGCTTTAATATTTTTCCGCCAGTACCGGTTGCGGTAATCGCTGTTGGGTCTACTTTTTTATCAGCAATAATAGCAGAAGCTACCGGTGTTGCTTTTACATCGTTAGGGATCGCAGCTACAGGTGCTTCCGATTTCGGAGCAACTGGCTCCGGCGCAGCCGTTGCAGCCGGAACGGCAGCTGCGGCAGGCCTCTGGGCAGTTTCATCAATTTTAGCAAGTACATCACCAATAAGCAAGGTATCGCCTTCTTTTCCAAGTGTGGTAAGTACACCCGCCTGCTCGGCATTTACTTCAAAAGTTGCTTTTTCACTTTCAAACTCGGCTATCACTTCATCTCTTTCTACGTAGTCACCATCTTTTTTTGTCCACTTTAACAAAGTAACTTCTGAGATAGACTCTCCAATTGCTGGAACTTTTATTTCAATCATAAAATGATATTTCTAAGTATGCTAAATTAAATATTAAATGCTGTTTCAATAACCTCTAACTGTTCTGCAGCATGCACTTTTGCATAGCCGGTTGCAGTAGATGCACTTGTACTTCTGCTAATTACACCAAAATTAATGGTATGTAAATTCATTTTTAAGAAGCTAGCCGCGCCCATGTTTTGAGGTTCTTCCTGAACCCAAAACCAAGTAGCTTTGCTGTATTTTTTATGCAGCGCACTTAATTGATCTTGTGCTAGTGGATAAATTTGTTCAAGTCTTACAATGGCAATGTCTTGTCTATTTTCTTTTGCTTGCTTTTCTGCTAATTCAAAATAAATTTTACCGGTGCAAAACAATACTTTTTTAACAGCAGCTGCGTCTTGTACAAATTCATCATCTAATATTTCTTTAAAGCCACCTTGTAAAAAGTCTTCTACTTTACTGTAGGTGCCTGGGTTACGCAGGTTTGCTTTTGGAGAAAAATTAATCATAGGCTTTCTAAAATTCCAAGTAAGCTGTCTGCGTAAAGCATGGAATAAATTAGCCGCTGAAGTAATATTGGTTACCACGATGTTAAATTCGGCAGCCATTTGCAAGAAGCGTTCTAAACGAGCACTGCTATGCTCAGGACCTTGCCCTTCATACCCATGTGGCAGTAACATAACAAGTCCATTTTGACGTTGCCATTTTTGTTCGCCCGCCACAATAAACTGATCAATCATGGTTTGTGCGCCATTGCAGAAATCACCAAACTGTGCTTCCCAAATAACAAGCGCGTTCGGGTTTGCCATGGCATAACCATATTCAAAACCAAGCACACCATACTCACTTAACAATGAATTATAAATTCTAAACTTTTCTTGACCTTCTGTAAAATGATTAAGTCTATTATGACCCTTATTTGTTTGTTCATCACGAATTACGGCGTGACGATGGCTAAAGGTACCGCGCTGCACATCCTGACCACTCATGCGAACAATATTACCATCAATCAGTAGTGAGCCATATGCCATTAACTCGGCAGTTGCCCAATCTACTTTTTGCTCGGCTTCCATGAGCTTGATTTTTTCCTGCAATAATTTTTCCACTTTTTTAAGTGGTTTAAAATCTTGAGGAAATTGCATCAAACGCTCAAACAATAAATTGAACCTTTCTTTGTCTACAGCAGTAACAGGTGAAGATTGAAAATCGTCATCTGTTGCTTTGCCCATATTTTGCCAAGCAATTTCTGGCGCTTGGTATTTGTATGGAAGTGGATGCTGTTTTACTTCATCTAGGCGCTCTTGTAAATCTGCCCAGAATTTCTTTTCCATGTCTTTGGCAAGTGCTTGCGCTTCGGGCTCACCATTTTGAATTAAAAACTGCGTATACGTTTCTCTGGGATTTTGATGCTTATCAATTAATGAATACAGTTGAGGCTGTGTATACTTTGGATCATCTCCTTCATTGTGCCCGTGTTTCCGGTAACACACCATATCAATAAAAATATCCGAATTAAATTTCTGACGGTAACGTGTTGCAATTTCGGCACACTTAACAACCGCTTCTGCATCATCTCCATTCACGTGTAAGACGGGTGCTTGCACCATGGCAGCAACCGATGTACAATAATCGGCACTTCTTGCGTCATCAAAATCTGTGGTAAAACCAATTTGATTGTTGATTACAAAATGGATCGTACCACCTGTATGATAACCACGAAGATTACTCATTTGAAGCACTTCATACACAATGCCCTGTCCTGCAACAGAAGCATCCCCATGAATTAAAATAGGCAAGTATTTATCAAAAGCACTTTGATCGAGTACGTCCGCTTTTGCTCTTGCAAAACCAAGTACCACCGGATCCACCGCTTCAAGATGCGAAGGGTTGGGCACTAATTTTAAGTGAATCTTTTTCCCATCGGGCGTTGTAATTTCTGAACCGTAGCCCATATGGTATTTGACGTCACCGCTACCCATGGTTTGATCAATAATGGCAGTTCCTTCAAACTCACTAAATATTTGCTCATAGGTTTTACCCATGATATTGGCAAGCACATTTAATCGACCACGGTGCGCCATACCAATTACGACCTCTTGTACATCATGCGATGCAGCCGTATTAATGATCGCATCTAGAGCAGCAATCGTACTCTCTCCTCCTTCTAATGAAAATCTTTTTTGCCCAATATATTTGGTATGCAAAAACTTTTCAAAAATCACACCTTGATTTAATTTTTCAAGAATGTGTTTCTTTTTATCTAAATGAATAGGTGCTTTAAAGTTGGTTTCCATTTCTGTAATCAAAAACGAAACTTTTTCTTTACTGCTAATATATTTGAACTCTGCACCAACACTTGATGTGTAGCAGGTTTGCAAATGCGTTAAAATATTTTTTAAAGAAGTAGCCCCAAGTCCAACAAATTTTCCTGCTTGAAAAGTTTGTGATACATCCGAATCAGATAATCCAAAATAAGATAAATCTAAATTGGCTTGCCTGTCTTTACGTGGTCTAATTGGATTTGTGGTAGCAAGTAAGTGACCTCTATTTCTGTAACCCAAAATAAGGCGGTAGACATTAATTTCTTTTTGCCAATCTATACCAGTGCTACTCGTGGCAGCAGCAGTATGAGCAGAAGTAGGCGCGCCACTTCCTGCATGACCGTTAGAAACGGCAAAATCAAAGCCTTCAAAAAACTTTTTCAAGTCAGGATCTACCGAACTTGGGTCTAGTACGAATGCTTTATAGGTCTCTTCTATAAAAGCGGGGTGGGAATTTGTTATATAAGAAAAATCCTTCATGTGATAGTCTTAGGCGTCTAATTTATCAAATAGCCGAGCAAATATCGGTCATAAAAAGGAGAAAAAAAGGGGTAATTTCATTGAAAATTAACGAAATCGATGTTTTTTTTGAATAAAATTTCAAACTTTCAGGTCTAGGCCTTACCTTTGCCGTCCTGAAAAATAATTAGAACATGGCAAACCATTCAGCTACTAAAAAAGATATGAGACAAGCGGCTAAGCGTCGCGAGCGTAACCGTTACTATGGTAAAACTACCCGTAATGCAGTTCGTGAACTAAAAGCTGGCTCAGATAACAAAGCTTACACAGAAGGATTACCAAACGTCATTTCGATGATTGATAAACTTGCTAAGCGTGGTATTATCCACAAAAACAAAGCTGCTAACTTAAAGAGCAAATTAGCCAAAAAGGCTGTTGTTGCTGCATAAGTTAAACCGCAGAATAGATACTTATCAACTTTGATAGATATTATTAAAACCAACCCTGCGGGTTGGTTTTTTTGTGCTCCCAATTTCAATTAACTTCGCAGCTATGACAGAAAAAATCCTTATCCTAGATTTTGGTAGCCAGTATACACAGTTAATTGCCAGGGCCGTTAGAGAGGCCAATGTGTATTGTGAAATCATCCCCTTTCATAAGTCTTTCACTTTTGAGCCCGGATTAAAAGGGATCATTTTAAGTGGTTCCCCATTTAGTGTTAACGAAGAACATGCTCCTGTTGTAGACATTGCAAGCTTTATACAAAAAGTTCCGGTACTCGGCGTATGTTATGGAGCTCAATTAACCGCTAAAACATTTGGTGGCACGGTTAATAAATCTAACAAAAGAGAATACGGCCGCGCACACTTACAAATACAAGAACAAGATACTTTACTTGCTGGCGTTGATAATGGATCACAAGTATGGATGAGTCACTCCGATTCTATTGTTGCTTTACCAGACGGATTTCAAATTACAGCAACTACAGAAAGTATTCCTATTGCCGCATTTAAAAAAACAACCACCGATACACATCCATTATTTGGATTACAATTTCATCCAGAAGTATACCACTCTACACAGGGTAAATTAATTATTAAAAACTTTTTAGTTAACACTTGCGGATGCAGTCAAAACTGGACTCCTGCTTCATTTGCAACAGAAACTATTGCAAAATTAAAAGAGCAAATTGGAGACCGTCAAGTAATTATGGCGCTTAGCGGTGGTGTAGATAGCACCGTTGCAGCAACGCTTATTAGCAAAGCCATTGGGAATAGATTGCACGGCATTTTTGTAGACAACGGCGTATTACGTCAAGGCGAATTTGAACAGGTGTTAGAAATGTACAAAGAGCTTGGGCTCAATGTAAAGGGCATCGATGCAAAAGAAAGATTCTACGCAGGCCTTCAAGATCAAACAGATCCGGAAGCCAAAAGAAAAGTAATTGGCAAATTATTTATTGATGTATTCCAAGAAGAAGCTGCCAAAGTAAAAGATGTAAGCTTTTTAGGACAGGGCACTATTTATCCAGACGTTATTGAAAGCATTAGCGTTCATGGACCTTCCCAAACCATCAAGTCGCACCACAACGTGGGTGGGCTTCCAGATACTATGCACTTATCTTTGGTAGAACCACTTAGGTATTTATTTAAAGATGAAGTACGCAGAGTAGGTTTAGAACTTGGCATCCCTTCCGACATGATTAACAGACATCCTTTTCCTGGACCAGGACTTGCGATCAGAATACTTGGTGAAGTCAATGCCGAAAAAGTAGCTTTATTACAAGCAGCGGACGCCATTTATATCAATGCTTTAAAATCACATAATTTATATACCGAAGTTTGGCAGGCAGGCACTATTTTACTTCCCGTAAAAAGTGTTGGCGTAATGGGTGACGAAAGAACTTACGAGTTTACTGTTGCTCTAAGAGCTGTAACATCTGTAGATGGCATGACCGCCGATTGGGCACATTTACCGTATTCATTTTTAGCACACGTTTCCAACGAAATTATCAATCAGGTAAGAGGCATTAATCGTGTGGTATATGATATTAGCAGCAAACCACCTGCTACCATTGAGTGGGAGTAAAATAATATGTTATGAAAAGTAGCCTACTGTATACTACATTGTTTATTTTATTGTTTAGCTGCTTTGCCAACACCCAAGCGCAAACAATTACAGCAATACAAACAACAAAAAAAATTGTTGTATTTATTCCACTAGAAATTGATGGGGCTTTTGAAGGCAATCAATACCTGTTAGGTAATAATAATTTACCAAAAACCATGCTGCCTGGGCTCGATTTTTACAATGGCGTTTTAATGGCGGTTGATTCTTTAAACAAAACAAATACCCCACTAGAAGTTCGCATCATTGATGCCAAACAAAAAAACAATTCGTTAGCAAATATTCTTTCTGATTCTAGTATACAAAACGCAGCACTCATTATCAGTGCTGTGACCAATAGAGCGGACACTAAAATCATTGCAGATTTTGCGCTTGTACACCAAACACCCATGGTATCAGCCATTTTCCCTAACGATGCAGGCGTTACCAATAATCCATTTGTAACTGTATTAAACCCTACCCTTAAAACGCAGTGCGAGGCTATTAGTGGTTACCTACAAAATAACTTTGCAAAAAATACCATTTTATATTGCAAGAAAAAAGGGGCCACCGAAGATTATATTCAAAATATTATTACGGCAACCAATAGTAAATCTGCTCTATCCTTTTTACAAATAGAATTACAAGACAGCGTTGTTTTTGGCGACATCCTACCCTACTTAGACTCTACCAAACAAAATATTATTATGTGCGGTAGCCTCAAGGAAAGTTTTGGCGTGTCACTCGTAAAAATATTTAACGAAAAGCCTGCCTTCAAAGCAATGGTTATAGGCATGCCAACTTGGGATGGTCTTAAAACATTGGATGTTCCTAATGTAGAAATTATTTACGCAAGCCCTTATTATTTTAATGGCAACGAAAAATTATTAAAGCAATTAACAGCAACCTATAAACTTAAATACCTTGGTCGACCTAGCGATCAGTTTTTTAAAGGCTATGAAACCATGCTTTATTTTACAAACAGTTTATTTGCAAAATCAACCCCCGTATTTAATAGCTTTAAAATAAATCCCGTATTTAGCGCTAGCATCAAAAGCCAAATTGATTACCAAGAAAATAAAAATTTATACTTCTTTAGAAAACAAAACGGGCAAATCAAAACAGTCAAAGCGTACGCCTACTAAGGCTTTAAAGGATTCTTCACTTTTAGCTTCATGTAATCTAGATAGTAAATAAGCTTGCAGGTAATTTCGTTACCATGCGGCTGCTGAAACACAGCTTTTGCGTTGCTGGTATAATTTTTATAAGACTCGTAAGGCAATTTAAAATCAGACCCTAACCAATTTTTCCACCCAATAATAAAACGGCTTCCGTAAGCAAAATCCCAAGTGTAAAATATATCAATGTTAAACACATTGAAGTTTTGATTTTTACCAGGTACGTAAGCTATCTCAGATAAACCTCCACTTGGGGTAACATTAAAAAAGTTCTCATACGCTACCTTACTCCAATAGTGTCTAGCACGCGCAGATATATTCATGCGTGCATTAAAATTATAAATAGCATTTACAATACTATTAACGGTCGTTACTTTTCGTCGACCTGCAATAGGTATACCAGCCGTATTTCTAAAAGCATAACCATACTGCCCATTGTCTTCGTCACGTTTTATATCTAGATCCAAACTAAAGTGATCATTAAAACGATATCGAGGTGCAATATTAAAACTTATGTATGCATCGTTAGGAATTGGGGACTCTGCAAAACCTGCATTGTACCTGAAAAAAAACTGTTTCCGACTATCAGAACTTCCAGCGATACTTGCATACCAATAGCCCGTTCTTTTAATCATTACACCTGCAGTGCGCATTTCAAAATAATCATGCTGCCACTGAGGCTGAATATTTAACGTTACCGATGCATCCCAAAAATTTTTGAAAAACCAAAAAGCCCTTGTTTGAATTTCAAAATTGGCAAATACATTTGGCTTGTATAAAAAGGCAGGCTTTAAGGTTAACGTATAACTCGATTGCAAAAACCTTTTGGTAGGCTTAAACTGATTGTAACTGATTCTTGCGATACCTGAAAATTCGTTAGGCGCGAGCAAAAATCCCATATCGTTGGGGTCATATTTATCAGATTCGATATTGGTGTGTAATAGATACTGCACTTTCCCACTCACTTTTGCAAACGCCAATATATTTTTAAACCCAGTATAATTATCTACACCAGAAATAGCACTCACTCTTCCATTCCAAATGAGCTGATGTGTATTGGTTTTATCAAACAAACTCACGTCAAGGCCGGTAACATTAGCGTTACGAGAGCCTCCGCTACGCCAAACATTGCTATTGGTAAATGTAAGCGAAGATCTACCAGCAAGGGCCTGATCCAACACCAAAATATTATAATTGGTTAATGGGCTGGTTTCGTAATTTGTTTTAACGCCCGTTGTTTTATCTAAAATAGTTGCCGTGGTAGGTGCCACAAGTGCATTAAACACGCCAATCCCTAATTTCTTTTTATTTCTTCCAGAAAACTTTGTGGCGTTATACAGTTGTGAAATCCCTGGGTTTGAAACAACCGATAAATTACTATTGTTAGCCACTTTATTATTGATTGCATAATAACCCTCAGGTGTCGCACCAATTCGTCTCGAATAAAATAGGGCCGACTTATTAAATAGTTCTATCCCCTCTGTAAAAAAGGGACGATTTTCTTGAAACTGAACTTCGTAAGGCGTTAAATTAAGTACCACATTATCAGATACCACTTGCCCAAAATCCGGAATGAGTGTAGCGTCTAAAGTAAAACTTTCGTTCACCCCATATTTTACATCCATCCCTCCGCTACGTAAAAAAGTATTACTCTTTGTTCCATTTGCATAAGGCACTGCTCTTGATCCTGCAGACACATAAGGCAGTAAAGACAATCTAAGTGGCGGTTCAATATTTTGTAGTCCTGTTACATCACCAAACTGATTAACAAATCCATTTTGATTGGGATCAATTTTATTCCAATACCCATTTTCATTGCTACCCCTATCGTAACGCTCAAAATTTACACCCCAGTCTTGTATTACTTTTTTTGAAAAGCGAAGTGCCGAATAAGGAATTTTAATTTCTACCGACCAACCATCTGCGTGCATTTGAACTTTACTCTCCCACACTGCATCCCAAGAATAATCGGATGGCGGACCAAACTGACTGGTTAAATTAGGCAGTAGTCTTGCATCTGATTGCACATTGCGTGTGGTTACTAAAAATTGAACAGCATTTTGATCATCGTTGTAGGTATCAAAAAAAACAGCAAAATAATCTACGTCTTTACGCTGCTCGCCATCTCTTGCTGTTAACTGCTTCCTAATATTTTGAGGTTTGCCGTATAAATAAGCACCCACATAAATGGCCTGATCGTCATATAATATTGAAACTTTACTTGGCTCTGAAGATGGAGCGCCCAACTGCGGGCTATTTTGAATAAAATTAGTGGCAGTAGATGCCTGCGCCCAAATAAGTTCATCTAAAGCACCATCCAATTTAATGGCCGTATTTATTTTGAGGGCTGCAATTTTTTTAGGCTGCGCTATCCCAGAGGCAACTACAAAAACCAACAGTATACTTAGTGTTATTTTGCGCATATACATAAAAGGGGGCAAAAATAGTTGAAACTACCTATGCCCCCTTAAAAAAAATACCAATAGTTTAAATAAATAACCCTAGACCCTATTAGTTAAGCTTACTTTTTAGCGTACTTACCTGCTCTTGCAAATTATTAACCATCCCGGCTAGCTGGTTTACATCCCACCTAGGCACCGCACTGGCTTTTTGCAAAATATAGACGGCTTTCCAAACCTCTAATACATCTTCGGCATTTACATGGTATGGCTCATACTGAGGATTATCACTAATGAGCGTGAGGTTGTTCTTTTTTTCGTTGTCGCGCACTATACGCTTATATACCACACCTTCACTTTTAGAAAGCACTACGTAGGTGTTGCTATTTTTAACCTCATCAAAATTTTCTACTTTTTCACCTACAATCACACTACCACTAGGGGTTGGCAACATACTATCCCCCACTATTTCAAAAGCGCGGTACTGACCCGGCGCTAGCATAGGAAGCGTAAACGTGTTAAGTTCATCTACAAACTCGGGATCTGCGAAACCTGCTAAATAACCAGCTGCTGCTTTTACAGGTACAAAACTAATTTGAGCAGACTCCGCAATCATTTTTAATTGCCTGCGGCTTTCGAGGTAAGAAACACCCTTTGGCGTACTGCCCGTAAGGTCTTGAAATAAGAAGTCCTCTAAACTGAGCTTGAACAAAGAACAAATGGCTTCCATCACCTCTAAACGAGGCTCGGCACGCTCTTCTTCGTAGGCGCCAACAAGGCTTCTTTTAATGTTTAGCTTATTTGCAAATTCTTCCTGGGTCCAACCACGCTGCTTGCGCAAGTGACGTAAATTTTTTCCGGCGTTTGACATAACTAATTGATTTAGCTGCAAAATACTAATATTTTTAGTATTACCAAATTTATTTTTACTATTTTTCTATTTGTATCTTGCACCCATGGCAAAATCAGCAAAAACAAAGAAAATCCCTACCATATTAATAACCAACGATGATAGTGTTACGGCCCCGGGTATCAAAGCCCTGGTAGAAGCCGTTAAAGGCCTAGGACGCATTGTAGTAGTGGCCCCAGATAAGCCCCAAAGTGGCATGGGACACGCCATTACCATTGGACATCCTTTGCGTCTCCAAAAAGTAAATGTATTTGAAGGCGTAGAAACCTATAGCTGCAGTGGCACCCCTGTAGACTGCGTAAAAATAGCGGTAGACGTTGTTTTGCATAAAAAGCCTACCATTTGCTTAAGTGGCATCAACCATGGCGCCAACCACTCTATCAATGTTATATATTCTGGTACCATGTCCGCAGCATTGGAAGCATCTATCGAAAGTATTCCTAGTATTGGGTTTTCATTACTCGATTATAGTATCGACGCCGATTTTTCAGGTGCACAAAAATTTGTGCGCATTATAATAGAAAAAATGCTTGCTGGCAAACCACTTGATAAACATTTATGCCTCAATGTAAATATCCCTGCGGTAGATGAAAAATTAATTAAAGGGATTAAAATTTGCAGACAGGCCTATGCCAAATACGAAGAAAAATTTGACCAACGAAAAGATCCACACGGAAAAAAATATTATTGGCTAACCGGCGAATTTAAAAATTTAGAATCTGGAAAAGACACCGATTCATGGGCGCTCAAACACAATTATGTAAGTGTAGTACCCGTTCAATTTGACCTTACACACTATGGACTTAAAAAGACTTTAGAAACAAAATGGAAATTATGATATTCAAAAGAGACGAACTAAAACTTGGCATAGTACTTGGCTGTTTAGCGCCAATTGTTGGTTTATTTGGCTATTACTTTTATAAATTTAGCCGTTTTACTTTAGCCGAATTTTTTGAAGTATTGATACTTCAAAAGTCTTTGCTAACTGCTATTGTAAGCCTTTGCCTTATATGCAACGCTGTTGTTTTTACGCTCTATATCAATGCAGAAAAAGACAAAACGGCTAAGGGCGTATTTATTGCAACTTGTTTCTATGCATTAGCGTCCTTAGCCGTTAAGTGGTTTTTATAAATTTACTTTTTTCTTAGTCGTAAATTGCAAGAAGCCTATGAAGTACTATATTATTGCAGGAGAAGCCAGCGGAGACCTACACGGCAGTAACCTCATCAAAGAAATTAAAAAACTGGACCCTACCGCCAGTATCAAAGCCTGGGGAGGCGATCTAATGCAAAAGGCTGGGGCTTCCCTTGTAAAGCATTACAGGGACCTTGCCTTTATGGGCTTTTTAGAAGTAATCAAAAACCTGCCCACCATTTTACAAAATATCAGATTTTGCAAACAAGATATTGATGCATGGCAACCCGACGTTATCGTACTTGTAGACTATCCTGGTTTTAATTTACGCATTGCCGAATGGGCTAAAAAACAAGGATTCAGGGTCGTATATTATATAGCACCACAGGTTTGGGCATGGAAAGAAAACAGGGTTAAAAAAATGAAACTGTGCCTCGATAAAATGTTTTGCATACTTCCTTTTGAAAAAGAATATTTTAAAAATAAATGGGATTGGGATGTTACTTATGTAGGTCATCCACTATTACAAGTAATTGAATCCTTTAAAAGCATAACCCCACTTGCAACAGACAATAAAAAGGTAATTGCATTATTACCAGGGAGCAGACAGCAAGAGATTATTAAAATGCTTCCAGTGATGTTAAGTGTAACGCCACATTTTTCAGACTATACTTTTATGGTGGCGCAAGCACCAGGGCTAGACGCCCCTTTTTACAACCGCTTTTTAATGGGCTATGCCAATGTATCGCTTATTAAAAATAGCACCTACGACCTGCTTAGCATTACAGATGCAGCGCTTGTTACAAGCGGCACTGCTACATTAGAAACAGCACTGTTTAAAGTGCCTGAAGTGGTATGTTACAAAACCAGCAAGTTTTCTTACCAAATTGCAAAGTGGCTGGTAAAAATAAAATTCATCTCTTTAGTGAACCTAATAATGGACAAAGAAATTGTTCAAGAACTGATTCAAGAACAATTAACTGAACAAAACTTGATACAAGCACTACGCAACATAACAGAAAATGAGACCAATAGAAAAGAAGTGATGGAGAACTACCAGTCTTTGCATGCTTTACTTGCAGCAGGTGGCGGTGACGCTTCTGCAAAAGTTGCCAAAGGAATTATGGAACTAGCTGGCCCAAAATTATTTATTCATGAGGGGTAAAATCAGCGTCTTAAACAATATAATAAGTACCGCAATTAAAAACATAAGAAGCGAAATACGGTTCATTCCATGCATGTATTTCATCCACTGAGTTCGCGGCTCGTTGGGGTCTCTTTTTGAAATAAAGAGATACTCTTTTAACTGTTTGAAAATGCTCATACCATTAATTTGACACAAAGATACAACGCTATTAAATAATAAACAGTTTTCCCTTTTTGTTGTTATACTGCTTTACATCACAACCTATGAAAAAATCACGCCTCTTTATTGCCTCTGTTCTCGTTAGCCTTGCCACTATCCCCTATCAAATTTCTGCGCAAATAAACCCCGCAAAAATTGACATTGTAAGAGACAACTATGGTGTGCCCCATATTTTTGGCAAAACCGATCCTGATGTAGCATACGGCCTTGCTTGGGCACATGCAGAAGATGATTTTGGAACCATACAACAATCTTTAATGGCAGGCAAAGCTATGCTAGCGCAATACCAAGGTAAAAAAGGAGCTTCTATAGATTATATCATTCATTTATTACGCATTCCTGAATTAGTTGAAGAAAAATACGATTCTGATTTAAGCCCAGCATTTAAAAAATTACTAGAAGGCTATTCGGCCGGATTAAATGCATATGCTGCAGCACATCCAAAACAAGTGCTACTTAAAAAAATATTTCCAGTAACACCCAAAGACATGGTACAATATTCGGTACTACAACTTTGTGTATTGTCTGGTGCAGATAAGGCACTCAGTTCTATTTTTGGTGGTACGGTTCCCTTACTCGAAAATTATAAAACAGCAGGTAGTAATGCGTTCGCATTTAACAGCACTAAAACCACCGATGGCCAAGTTTACTTAGACATCAATGCACATCAGCCCCTAGAAGGACCCGTGGCTTTTTACGAAGCGCATTTATGCAGCGAAGATGGCTGGAATATTATTGGCGCTAATTTTCCGGGTGCTCCATGCATCTTGCATGGCTGTAACGAATACCTTGGATGGGCGCATACCGTCAATGCTCCTGACAAATTAGACGTGTATCAATTAGAAATGAACCCTGCTAATAAATTGCAATACAAATTTGATGGGGCATGGGAAACACTTGAAACAAAATCGGCACCCCTTAAAGTAAAAATTGCGGGTGTTATGGTACCGCTTAGCAAAAAAGTATATTGGAGCAAATACGGACCAACCATGATAACACCAAGAGGCGTTTTTTCTATTCGCATGCCCGCACAAATGGATATAAGAGGACTAGAACAGTGGTATACTTTTAACAAGGCTAAAAACTTTACCGAATTTAAAAAAGCATTAAACATGCTTGCCATTCCTGGCTACAACATTGTATACGCCGATCGTTACGATACTATATTTTACATAAGCAATGGCCGAATTCCGGTAAGAGATAAAAACTACAATTGGAAAACAACACTTCCAGGTAATACCAGTAAAACGCTGTGGAACGAGCTTCATCCAATTTCAGATTTACCTCAGGTACTGCAACCAAAAGCGGGCTATGTATACAATACCAACCATTCTCCTTTTCATAGCACATTAGGCATAGATAACCCTGTTATTAAAGATCAAACCATGGGTTATGAAACCCTAGAAAACAATAGGAGCATGCGTTTTGACGAACTCATCACGCCTTTAAACAAAGTGAGTTACGAAGATTTTAAACGCATTAAATTTGATAGACAATACCCGTCTTCTTTTTATTTTCCTAGTAAGATAGATTCTGTGTTTTTATTGAACAGCGCCGAATTTCCAGACATTGCAGATATCATTACCCAATTAAATAATTGGAACAGAAATTCTGATGTAGATAATATTGGTGCTGGTACATTCTTTTTTGTACAGGCTGCTGCTAGCAATAACAAAGCACTCTACTTGCAAAATAAAACCATCAGCAAACCACTAGCCGCACAATTAATGAGAGAAGCCAAACAAACCATGCTAAAAGATTTTGGCAAAACAAATATTAGTTTAGGTGAAGTACAAAAATTGGTACGCGGTACTAAAGAAATTCCACTTCCGGGTTTACCAGATGTACTTGCACCCATGTACGCTGTTCCATACAAAGATGGCAAATGGAAAGGCAATCAAGGAGACGCATACATAGAGCTGGTAAGGTTTACAAAAGACGGCCCACAAATAGAATCGCTGAATGTATATGGCGCTTCTGCACAAAAGGATTCGCCACATTACACAGACCAAATGGAAATGTATACGCGTCAGCAAACAAAAAAGATGACGTTAAATAAAGCAGAAGTGTACAAAAATGCAAAAAGCTTGTACCACCCGCAGTAAATATTTACTGCATAAATGGTGCTAGATGCGTAGTAATTTGTTTGGTTTCGATAATAAAACCATCATGTCCGTAGGCCGAATCAATTTCTACGAGTTGTGCATTGGATAAATGAGCCGCCATAAAACGCTGCTCTTCTAGTGGACATAAAATATCGCTTTTAATTCCAATAATTAAAGTAGGAATGGTAATACTTTTTAAAGCCTGCATTAAATCTATACCACGCGCTCTTGATAAGTGATGACTATCCATTGACTTGGTAAGCAACCAATAAGCGTATGCATTAAATCTTTTAACAAGTTTATCGCCTTGGTAATTGATATAAGACGATGCTTTAAAATTATCTATTTTTTCTGGGTCAGGATCGGTTTGTGCTTCCTGATAAATTCCATAATTACGGTAGGTTAACATACCAATGGCCCGCGCTGCTTTTAAGCCTGCAGCACCTGCATTTGCATCCATCGAATTCCAGGTAGGGTCGGCCTCAATGGCTAAACGCTGTGCCGTATGAACAGCAACACCCCAAGCACTTTCGGAAGGCGATGTGGCAATTAAAAATAATTTTTGAATGCGCGAAGGTTCAAGTAAAGACCATTCGAGCGCTTGATAACCTCCCATGCTTCCACCCATTAATAAAGTAATAGCATTGATACCTAGCGCTTCTCGTAAAATAATATGCGCCTTAGCCATATCCCTAATGGTTACAGAAGGGAAACTTGAAAAATAAGGAGCACCGGTATTAGGGTTTTCACTTAGTGGACCTGTCGAACCATAACAAGAGCCAATGATATTTGCACAAACAATAAAATAATCCTGCTCATTAACAAGTGCGTCATTTCCAACCAATCCTTTCCACCAATCCGATACATCTGCATTTGCTGTTAAAGCATGACAAACCCATACCACATTGGTGCCAGCTTCATTAAGCGTTCCATAAGTATGGTAAGCAATGGTTAAGCTAGGCAATACCTCCCCACATTCTAAAACGAACGGGTGTTTGTATGTTAGGTATTGAGTTTGAGACTGCATTAGGCACAAAATAACTACAAGTTGGTCACTAGACATAAAATATTTTAGAAAGCTAGCAGCGGTAGGTTGTTTATGAACCTTACCTTTGCTGCTAAGCATCTATATATAATATGTCAAAGCCGCAAACAGACGCCATAAGAATTAGAACCACGCAAACAAATGAAATGGAACATAGCAGTCCACTTTATTTGACGAGTAGCTTTTGTTTTGATGACGCAGAAAGTATGCGCGCTGCTTTTGCAGATGAAACGGATGATAATATTTATAGCAGATTCAGTAATCCCAATGTGCAAGAATTTACAGATAAAATTTGTGCATTAGAAGGTGCCGAAGCAGGTTATGCAACAGCGTCTGGCATGAGTGCTGTTTTTGGATCTTTTATGGCACTATTAAAAAAAGGCGATCATTTACTTTCTTGCAATTCTATTTTTGGTAGCACACATACCGTGATTGCAAAATACCTTCCTAATTATGGTATCGACACGTCGTATGTGTTAGCAACTGCAACAGAAGCCGAGTGGGAAGCTGCTATTACACCTGCTACTAAAATGATTTATTTAGAAACACCTACCAACCCAGGGCTAGATATTTTAGATCTAGAAATGATTGGCAGGGTTGCTAAAAAACACAACCTTATTTATAACGTTGACAATTGTTTTGCAACGCCTGTAAACCAACGTCCCATAGACTTTGGCGCAGATTTAGTAGTACACTCTGCAACAAAATGGCTTGATGGACAAGGGCGTGTGTTAGGTGGCGTAGTCGTTGGCAAAAAAGAACTCATCAAAAATATATACCTGTTTTGCAGAAGCACCGGACCTGCGCTTTCTCCATTTAATGCATGGATCTTAAGTAAAAGTATCGAAACATTAGATGTTCGTATGGAAAGGCATGCTTCCAATGCATTATTCATTGCAGAGGCATTAGAAAATCATGCAGCGATCGCTACACTTCGATATCCATTTTTAGCTAGTCATCCTCAACATCAAATTGCTAAAAAGCAAATGACAAATGGTGGTGGCATTGTTTGCTTTGAATTAAAAGGTGGATTAGACGCTGGAAAAGTATTTTTAAACCATTTAAAAATGTTGTCTTTAACGGCTAACCTTGGAGATACCAGAAGCATTGCTTCTCACCCTGCAAGCACTACGCATGCAAAACTTTCAGAAGCTGAAAGACTAGCTGTTAACATCAAGCCCGGACTTATTCGTATTAGTGTAGGACTAGAACACAGAGATGATATACTAGCAGATATTATGCAGGCACTTGCTGCTATTTAGCCGCATACTGTATGCCTCCTAGGATATGTTGAAGGAACAATGGCTCTGCAAAAGATTCATCGGTATGACCAAACTCTGTGTAAAAAGCCTTTCCCCCATCAAATTTATGGCACCAAGCCATTGGATGAGAGGCCCCCATATCTCCACCAACATAAGATTTTTCATCGATGGTGATTAAAATATGTAACCCGGTCTGCATGTCTTTAAAATTATACCATTCGTCAAAACGCTTCCACTGCGCTGGCAAATGTTTGGTAGCAGGATGTTTTCTATCAACAATTTGCAAAACCGCTTCCTGGGGTTTGGGATGAATTTTAAAATAACCACCCACCAGTTGATTGTACCAAGGCCATCCATATTCAGTATCTGTTGCCGAATGAATTCCTACAAAGCCACCCCCATTATTGATATACTTTTTAAAAGCCTCCTGTTGGGTTTCATTAAATACGTCACCGGTGGTACTCATAAAAACAATAGCATTATATGTATCCAAATCTTCTTGCAAAAATGTGGCTGATTGTGAAGTAGTATCGACTACCATATTATTGTCTTGACCTAGTTTTTGCAGGGCCGCAACAGCAATAGGTAAGGAAGTATGATAGAATGCTTTAGTTTCAAAATATACCAATATTTTAAGTGGCTTTGGCCCTTTTACTGTCGCTGAAACGCCGGCAAAAACACCTGCCGTAATGTATAGTAAAGCAAGGACTAAAAGGTTTGATTTATTTTTCATAAATAACGTTTGAAAATTACTTAATTTGAACCCTAATGTAAGAAAAACGATTAACAATTTGCGTATGAAAATGAAAACAGGAATCATGCTTGCTGCCATGATGTTTTTGCAATATTATATATGGGGCGCCTGGTATGTAACAATGGGTCCTTATATGGATAGCTTATTTAAAGCAGAAGGTCAAAATGTGGTAGACCTTGCCAAAGGTGCCACCTATGGCGCTGGGGCTATTGCCACCATGTTGTCTCCATTTTTTGTAGGTATGATTGCAGACCGTTTTTTTGCTGCACAAAAAATCATGGGCATCTTACACATTATTGGTGCCGTGCTCCTATTGTATGCTACTAAAATGACGGCTACCACTTCTTTTTACTGGGTAATACTAGCCTACTCTTTATTATACATGCCAACCATTGCACTAAGCAATAGCGTTGCATTTGCGCAAATGAGTGATCCGGGGAAACAGTTTCCTTGGATTCGTGTATTTGGAACACTGGGTTGGATTGTAGCCGGTCTTGTGATTTCTAAACTAGCCATTGGTGAAGGAAAAACTACTTTTATTATTGCTGCTGGCGCTTCTGCACTGCTAGGGTTATTTAGTTTTATACTTCCTAATACACCACCAAAATCTACCGCTAACAATACATCGTTTGGCGCCATTTTTGGTGCGGACGCTTTTGTATTACTAAAAGAAAGATCGTTTTTACTATTTTTTATTGCCGCTATATTAATATGTATTCCGCTTTCATTTTACTACGGATTTGCGGGTTCATTTTTAGGTGAATTTTGGGGTGCCAATACCGCCGCTAAAATGACAATAGGGCAAATGTCAGAAGCTTTATTTATTATCACCATTCCATTCTTATTTTACAGACTGGGTGTTAAAAAAATGCTCGTATTGGGCATGGCAGCATGGGCTATTCGCTATATCTGTTTTGCATATGGCAACATGGATGCGGAGTGGCTACTTTATGCTGGCGTTATTTTACACGGCATCTGTTACGATTTCTTTTTTGTAACAGGCTATATGTACACAGAAAAAATGGCTGGTGAAAAAATTAAAAATGCAGCGCAAAGCTTATTTACATTTGCCACTTACGGTGTGGGCATGTTTATTGGCACTAACTATAGTGGCTATATAGCAAACGCCTACAACCAAAGTACTACTGTTAATGGCGTTACAACACAACAACATATTTGGGAAACCATTTGGTTATATCCTGCCGTTATTGCTAGTATTGTACTCTTATTATTTGTTTTATTTTTCAAAGAAAAAAAGCAGCTCGCTGCACAGTAAAAAATTATGAAGAAGATTGCTATGTTAGGTTCCGGCTTTATTGGCCGTTTTTATGCAGAAGCACTGCAAGGATATAGAAGTAGAGACAAAGTAGTTTTGATATATTCACGCAGAGAAGAGTCCGCTAAAAAGTTTGCAGAAGATTACGCTTGCGAACACTGGACCACAGAAATGGAGGAAGCGATAGCAAATCCAAATGTAGATATTGTATGTATTGCTTTACCCAATAATTTACATGAAGCAGCTGTCATGCTTTGTTGTAAACACAAAAAAGCGGTGATGACGACAAAGCCACTAGGCCGAAATGCAGCAGAGGCAAAGCGTATGTTACTAGCCGTAGAGGAAGCAGGCATTTTTAATGGATACCTAGAAGACCTTGTATACACGCCTAAATTTATTAAAGCTACACAGTCTGTTAAAGAGGGTGCGCTGGGTAGAATATTATGGGCTAAATCTAGAGAAACACATCCTGGCCCGCACAGCGAATGGTTTTGGGATATTGAACAAGCAGGCGGTGGTTGTATTTTAGATTTAGGATGCCACTGTATAGAAATTGCGCGTGGTTATATTGGCAAAGACATTAAGCCCATCGAAGTGATGTGCTGGGCAGATACGCAAGTAAAACCTATTGACGCAGAAGACCATGCCATTGGATTAGTGAAATATGAGAACGGTGCCATTGGACAATTTGAAGTGAGCTGGACCTTTAGAGGTGGCCTTGATTTAAGAGATGAAGTAATGGGTACCGAAGGCACTATTTGGATTAATAGTTTTTTACGCACCGGCTTTGACATGTTTACCACCGGAAAAGGGGGCGACTATATTGCAGAAAAAGCAGAGAGCAATAGTGGCTGGTTATTTCCAGTAGGCGACGAGCTAAATGAACTTGGCTATAACCATATGTTTATGGACATGTTTAATGCCATGGAAAAGGGGGTTGATCCCAAAGAAACATTTTATGATGGCTATGTGGTAAACGCTATTATTGACGCGGCTTACAAGTCTGCTAAAACAAAATTATGGGAGCCCGTACAACTAGATATTTGGAGAGGACAAACAGGACTTACCAAAGAAAGCCACTTGGTAGAATACGATGCGGACCATTATTTAATTAAAGAAGAAATGACGCATTACGGTGCTAAAAAATTAATTCTTAAACATAAGTCCACCGGTAAAATATCGGATCAGATAATTAAATAAGAATCGATAATATACTTATTAAAAAATGGAGCAGTTAAATGTCTCCCTTTTTTAATGCCTCTACTGCGAAATTTGCAGCACGCGCCGTTAATGCCATATACGTAAGTGAAGGATTTTGATTGGCACTTGATGTCATACAAGCACCATCCGTTACAAAAACATTTTTTGCATCCCACACCTGATTGTTCCCATTTAATACAGACGTTTTAGAATCTCTACCCATTCTGGCAGTTCCCATTTCGTGAATACCATGTCCAATAGCGTGTCCGTTATCGTAGCTTGTAATATTTTTTGCACCCCCAACTTCTAACATTGCCTTTAGTTCTGAAACAATGTCTTTGCGCATATCAAGTTCATTTTGTTTGAGCTCGCAATCCATAGAAAGCACAGGTAAATTCCATTTGTCTTTTTTATTTGGATCTAAGGATATTTTATTTTCGTGATACGGTAGTATCTCTCCAAACCCTGTTGCGCCAATGGTCCAGGAACCAGGCTCTGTAAGGGCTTCCTTAAACGCTGCTCCAATAGAAAGCTCTGCTACTTCTCTACTCCAACCTTGTCTACCTGCACCACCCTGGTATCCAAAACCACGCAAATAATTTCTTTTATCGTTACCCATGTTTACAAACCTTGGGATATAAAAACCATTGGGACGTCGACCATAAATATATTTGTCTTCAAACCCTTCTATTGTTCCAGACGCTCCTAAATTGTAATGATGATCCATTACATTGTGTCCAAGCTCTCCACTACTACTACCCAAGCCACCTGGCCAAATGTCTGTAGCGGTATTAAATAACACCCATGCAGAGTTTAATGAAGATGCATTTAGAAAAACAATTTTAGCATTAAACGTGTATGTTTTATTGGTTTCCGAATCGAGCACTTCTACTCCGTCGGCTTTTTTAGTATTCTTATTGTATAACAGTTTAGTGACAATTGAAAAAGGCCTTACAGTTAAATTACCTGTTTTTAAAGCAGCTGGCATCGTAGAAGACTGCGTACTAAAATAACCGCCAAATGGACAACCTTCCCAGCACCTATTTCTAAATTGACAATTGGTGCGGCCTTCGATGGCCTTTGTTAAATTGGCAACTCTTCCAATAATTAAATGCCTATCTCCTTTGAATTTTTCTTTAATTCTTGCAGCCACATCTTTTTCTACACAGTTTAAATCCATGGGTGGTAAAAATTGACCATCGGGTAAATGATCAAGACCTTCTAGAGACCCACTAATACCCGCAAACTTTTCTACATGATCATACCAAGGCGCAATGTCTTTGTAACGAATGGGCCAATCAACACCAACGCCTTCTTTTCCATTGGCTTCAAAATCTAAATCACTTAAACGGTAGCTTTGTCTACCCCATAAAAGTGATCTACCTCCCATTCTATAACTTCTCCACCAGGTAAAAGGTTTAACCTCGGTGTACGGACAATCTTCTTCATTGGTCCAGGCGTCCATCACTCGTTCGCTAGCAGCCCATCCCCTGTGTATTACAGGATACTTTTCTTTTTGTTCCTTGGTGGTTCTGCCACGGTGTGGCGTATCCCAAGGATCATCATTTACTCCCTTATAATCTTTAATATGCTGGTGGTCTTTCCCGCGTTCTAACAATAAAACTTTTAAGCCTTTTTCGGTGAGTTCTTTGGCGGCCCATCCACCACTAATGCCAGATCCAATAACAATGGCATCGTAAGTATTACCAGCCGTAGCTTTTGTATTGAGGTATGCTGTATCTGACATAAGGTTGAATTTTTAAATTTAAAGTTTTCCTTTTTTGATTTGCTCCACTGCATAATTTGCAGCACGTGCAGTAAGTGCCATAAAAGTAAGCGAAGGATTTTGCGTACTGGTAGATGTCATGGCCGCGCCATCTGTTACAAAAACATTTTGACACAAGTGCATTTGATTCCACTCATTTAGTAATGATGTTTTTGGATCTCTTCCCATTCTTACACCACCCATTTCATGAATATCTAACCCTGGTGACTGCTTGCTATCGTATGGGGCAATATTGGTGCAACCCGCTTTTTCTAACATCTCTTCGCCTTGCTTTAAAAAGTCTTGTAATAATTTTTCGTCGTTATCATCATAATCTACAGAGGTAACAATTTGAGGAATCCCCCATGCATCTTTTAATGTGGGATGCAAACGAACATGATTGCTTTCTTTTGGGATCGTCTCGCCCTGCATCATCATATAAATACTCCATGGACCTGGCTCTGTGAGGGCTTCTTTAAAATTTGCACCTACCCCTTCTGTACTTGCCTTTCCTCTACTGGCGCTAAAGTGCACCATGTATCCGCGTAAAAAATCAGTTTCTTGCTTGTGCACGTTTCTAAAATTAGGCATCATTACCTGCGTTGGTCTACGGCCATAATAATATTGATCTAAATGACCATCATAATTGGCTGTAATGCTTCCTCTATAATTATGAAACACGATATACTTTCCTAATAAACCATTGTCGTTACCAAGACCATTTGGAAATCTTTTTGATACAGAATTTAATAGTATCAAATTGGTATTGATACAGGCTGCATTTACAAAAATAATTTTTGCAGTGAAAATTATTTCTTCTTTGGTAACCGCATCAATCACTTTTACGCCCGATGCTTTTTGTGTAGCCTCATCATAAATAATAGAATGCACCACAGCGTTTGGACGTAATGTTAAGTTGCCTGTTTTTTGTGCCCAAGGAAGCGTGGATGCATTGCTACTAAAATAACCACCAAATGGGCAACCCCTCTCACACAAACTTCTTGCCTGACACTGACCGCGACCCTGCTCCAAATGCACTGGGTTTGGCTTTGTTAAATGCGCACAGCGCCCCTGAATAACACGTCTATCGTTGTAGGTGCTATTAATTTTTTTTGCCAATGCTTCCTCTACACAATTCATTTCCCAAGGAGGCAAAAAATTCCCATCCGGAAGTGTATCCAACCCGTCTTTATTACCGCTAATGCCAGCAAATTTTTCTACATGGGTATACCATGCATCAATGTCTTCATATCGGATGGGCCAGTCTACTGCAAAGCCATCGCGCTTGGGTGCTTCAAAATCATATTTACTCCAGCGTTGTGTTTGTCTTGCCCATAGTAATGATTTACCCCCTACTTGATATCCTCTAATCCAATCGTATGGTTTTTCTTGCACATAAGGATGCTCTGCATCTTTTACAAAAAAGTGTTCCGACGATTCACCAAATGCATAACATTTAGAAACAATGGGATTTTCTTTTTTAAATGCGGCTGATTTTTTATTACGGTGTGCAAACTCCCAAGGATTTTTGGTAGCGGTGGGATAATCTTTTAAATGAATAACGTCTCTACCTCTTTCAAGTACCATTGTTTTTAATCCTTTTTCTGTCAGCTCCTTGGCAGCCCATCCGCCACTGATTCCAGACCCAATAACAATCGCATCAAAGGTATTAGAAGACATAAAATTACTTTTCGTTAAAGCTATTGGTATTTAAATTACAAATATTTACGAGTACTTCTACTGATTTCTCCATATCAGTTACCCCCACCCATTCGTGCTTGCTGTGAATAGCCTGCATGCCGGTAAATATATTAGGGCATGGAAGTCCCATAAAACTAAGCCTTGAGCCGTCCGTCCCACCTCTAATGGGCTCTTTAACCAGGGTGAGCCCTGCTTTTTCATAAGCCGCATTTGCCAGCGCCGAAATATTTGGGTGCTGGCCTATAATTTCTTTCATGTTACGGTACTGCTCAGCAACAGTGCAGGTAGCTGTAGCTCCTTTATATTTAGAAACAATATTTTGAGCTAAATCAAATAATTTTTTTTCATGTATCGCAAGTGTTGCTGTATCAAAATCACGCACAATACATTCGATGGTTGCTTTTTCCTGAATACCATGAACGCCTACTGGATGCACAAAACCTTCTTTACCACTAGTGGCTTCGGGACACCAAGCATCTTTTGGCAATGCCGCTACAATTTCTGCAGCAATTTTTAAGGCATTCACCATTTTACCTTTTGCATATCCAGGATGTGCACTAACACCATCTATTACAATGGTTACAGCATCTGCACTAAAGGTTTCATCTTCAAAACTGGCTAGCTCGCCACCATCTAGTGTAAAACCAAAATGGGCACCTAGTTTTGTAAGGTCTAATTTTTCGGTACCTCTACCCACTTCTTCGTCGGGTGTAAATAATATTTTAATGTCGCCGTGTTCAATATTTGGATGTGTTGTTAAATAATGTGCCATATCCATAATAATAGCTACGCCACTTTTATCATCGGCGCCAAGTAGTGTTGTACCACTCGCTGTAATAACTGATTTTCCAATATGATTTTTTAAATACGGATACGCCTCTGTGGTAATAACCTGGCTATTATCGTCAGGTAAAATAATAGGCGCACCCGTGTAACCCTTATGTAGTATGGGTGTTACAGCTGCGCCACTGCAATCTGGGGCTGTATCGATATGGCTACAAAAACATATAACGGGTACATTTTTATTTGTATTACTAGGTATGGTTGCATGGGTATACCCAAACGCATCGATATGAACATTTGCAAGACCCATGGCTGCCAATTCTTTTTCCAACAACTGAGCAAGGTGTAATTGCTTTGCTGTGCTAGGAAAACAGGTTGCCGCAGGATCACTTTGCGTATCAATTTGCACATAACGTAAAAAACGTTCGGTAACCGTAAATTTATAATCTTGCATCATGGTTTTAAATGTACGAAAAAGAGCCGCTCTACCATAGTAGAGCGGCTCTTTTTATTCAAAATTTATTAGAAATACTAAGGCATAATGATCATAGAAGTAGCGCCATTGATAGCCACTAATTCTAAATCAAAAATAAGTGTTTCGCCTGCTAATGGATGATTAGCATCCAAGATTACAGTTGTTTCTTTTACTTCCACAATAACAACCGGGAAATTTTGCCCGCTGCCATTACTCATATTCAATTGCATACCAACTTCTGCTACCATATCTTCTGGGAAACGGTCTTTTGGAAATTCCATCACCATTTCTTCTTGCTTAGGTCCGTAAGCCTGATCTGCAGGTATCGTTACTGTCTTTTTTTCGCCAATAGCCATACCTGTAACGCCATCATCAAAGCCTGGGATTACCATACCGCCACCAACTTCAAACTCAAGTGGCTCTCTGCCTTCTGAAGAATCAAAAGTTGAACCATTTGTTAACTTACCATGATAATGCACTTTTACAGTATCACCTTTTTTAACTTGTTGCATGTTATTTATTTGTAATTGAAAGATTTTTTATAGGGCCGAACGGCAAAAGTACAAACCAAAAACGAGGTTTTAGCAAGTATTTTTGAGTAACTTTCGGGCGTAAATGTCCTAAAAACACGCCCATGCAAAAAATACACCTATTTATACTGGCTTGTGCTCTGAGTATGAATGCTTTTAGCCAAGAAATTAAGCCTGGCGCTTATCAAACCAGTGAATACCTCCCTCAATTAAAAGGTAAAAGAATTGGCTTATTTGCCAACCATACCGCTACCATTGGGAGTAAGCATTTAGTGGATACCCTGGTAAGTTTAGGCCTACATATTACCAAAGCCTTTGGACCAGAGCATGGTTTTAGAGGTACGGCAGATGCTGGTGAAAAAGTAGGTGATTATAAAGATGAAGCAACAGGTATTCTTGTTATTTCATTGTATGGTAAAAAAAGAAGACCAAGTGCCGAAGATTTACAAGATGTGGATGTGATGCTTTTTGATATCCAAGACGTGGGCACTCGTTTTTACACGTACATATCTTCATTAGAAGAATTTATCAATTCGGCTATCGAAAACAACAAGCCACTTATTATTTTAGATAGACCCAATCCCAACGGTTTTTATGTAGATGGGCCGGTATTAGATACTGCCTATAAAAGTTTTGTTGGCATGCAGCCTATTCCAATGGTGTATGGTATGACCATGGGAGAATATGCTAAAATGCTCATTGGAGAAAAATGGGCAAAAGCGGCAGCAACAGCTACTGCACTGCCAAATATCACCATCATAAAAAATAAAAACTACACCCATAAAAGCAGATACGTTTTACCGGTTAAGCCTTCTCCTAATTTAGGAACTATGGCATCTGTTTACTGGTATGGTAGTAACTGTTTGTTTGAAGGAACGATTTTAAGCGAAGGCCGTGGTACCGATTTTCCATTTGCTATTTTTGGACATCCTAGCTTGCCAAAAACATTATACGCTTTTACGCCAACAAGTAGAGACGGCGCTAAAGAACCTAAATTAAAAAATCAACTTTGCTATGGATGGAACCTTGCAGGCACAGATAAAGAAGTATTACAAAAAGTAGACGGTAAAATTCAATTGAGTTATTTACTAGAGGCTTACAAACTATTCCCTGAAAAAGAAAAGTTTTTTATCACGCCAAAATCAGTTAAGGCTACAGATTTTTTCTTTAACAAACTTGCTGGCAATGATGCGCTACAAAAACAAATCATTGCGGGCGCTTCAGAAAAAGAAATTAGAGCCAGTTGGAAAGAAGATATTAACGCATTCAAAGCCATCAGAAAAAAATATTTGCTTTACACAGACTTCGAATAAGCGCACCCATTATGAATACAGCAGACACACGTATTATTTTTATGGGAACACCTCCTTTTGCGGTAGCATCACTTGATGCACTTGTTAAAGCGGGCTTTACCATTAGTGCCGTTGTTACAGCCCCTGATAAACCAGCAGGCCGTGGACTTCAGCTCCAAGAAAGTGCTGTCAAAAAATATGCAGTAGAAAACAACTTACCCGTTTTACAACCTGTTAAATTAAAAGACCCTGCATTTATAAGTGCACTAGAGGCTATAAACGCAAACGTATTTGTAGTAGTTGCCTTTAGAATGCTCCCTGAAATTGTTTGGGATATGCCACCTATGGGCACTATTAATGTGCACGGCTCCTTACTGCCCTCTTATAGAGGCGCTGCTCCTATTAACTGGGCGATTATCAATGGAGAAAAAGAAACAGGGGTTACTACCTTTAAATTAAAAGCGGCCATTGACACTGGAAATATTTTATTACAAGATAAACTGCCAATCACTGAAGCGGATACTGTTGGTAGCATTCATGATAAAATGATGCTGCTTGGCGCTAATCTTTTAGTAACCACACTACATGGCATTATTAATCACACGCTCATAGAAAAAAATCAGGAAGATATTATAATCGAGGATCCTCAACTTTTAAAACACGCTCCTAAAATATTTACAGAAACCTGTACCATAGATTGGATCAATGACGCCGAATCAATCTATAATTTAATTAGAGGGCTTTCGCCATTTCCGGGTGCACTCACTAAACTCGACGATAAGATTTTTAAAATTTTTGCAGCACAAAAAGAAATTTGCAACCACCATAGCCCAGTAGGCGCTGTTTTAACAGACCAGAAAACCTATTTGAAATTCGCTTGCGCAGATGGATACCTGCATATTATAGACCTCCAACTAGAAGGCAAAAAAAGAATGCAAGTGCAAGATTTTTTAAGGGGGTATACTATTAAAAGCGTGTAATAAATTTATTTAGTGAGCGCTACCTTTAATTCTTCGAGCGTAACAATACCTTCTTTTTTCCAGCTGAGTTTTCCGTTTTTATAGACCATAAATGTGGGCAGTACCGATGCGCCAATTTCTTTCATTACAGTAGCATCTCTACCCCCATCTACCTTTAAAAAAGTATACTTGCCTTGTAACTCTTTTGACAAAGTTTCAAGTGCCGGCTCCATTTTTTTACATGGCGGGCACCACTCTGCGCCAACATCCACAAGTACAATTTGGTTGGTGGCCACCGTTGCATTAAATGCAGTGCTTGATAATTCTGCAACCCCTTCTTGTTTTACAACTGGCTTGCTCGCAGCATTCCACGCCGTTATACCACCTTGTAAATTAACCACTTCTTTAAATCCTTGTTCTTTTAACCATACTGCTGCTTGCCCACTTCTGCCACCACCAGCACAGTACACCAAAAGCGTTTTGTTTTTATCTAAATATTTTGTGCGCTCTGCAAATTGAGCTTTATCAGTCCAGTCGGCTTGTAAAACATTTTTTAAATGACTGCCATTGTATTCTCCAGCAGTTCGCACGTCTAATACTTGCACACCACCTGCATTCATTTTTTGTTCAAAAGCGTTGGCATCAACATTTTGAGCATTTGAACTACATGCGACCATAAAAAATGCAGCTGTGAGCATGCAAAAAAATCTATTTTTCATAATTCTAATTTATGCTTTTAAAATACGCCACTCCTGTGGGTAATAATTATTGATTCGGTTGGGTAGTATTTTAGCCCACCCTAATCCAAGTCCATTGTAACGCATCAAACTCCATCCCTTTTGGACCGTGCAATTAAACTCGGCTCTTCTAAGATACGAAAGCGCCTGCTCTTTATCTAAATCAACCTTATTAAATGTATTAAGTGGCAAATAACTTACTGCAAGTTCGTGGGCTGGAATAAAGTCTTGCCCTTTTAGTTCTCCAATAGATACACCCGCTTTTTTTATATACAATTGAGAAGCCAATTGTAAAATACTTGCCTCAAATACAGCAGGTATTGCTTTAATCATACCAGAATGCAAAAAGGTTGCGGTATTATTATCTAGCTCAATATGCTGCGCTAGTTGCTCCTGCATTTTTTTTGTGAGCTTTTCTAAAATCGCATCTTTAGATTTAAACGGCTTATACGCAACTGGTAAACTTTTTTCTTTTTTAAATGACGCAATAAAAAACCCTTCCCCCTTTACATGATTGGGATAAAAACGGTATCCAGGAGCACCGGATAGGCTTGCCTTTGTTTCAATAATTCCAAATGCAGTGTCCACATCAATGGATTGCGGCGTTAAACCCATTTCATTTACGAGCCAGTCTGCAATCATTTCATCTTCTTGAGGGTCGTAAGAGCATGTGGCATAAATTAAAACACCGCCATCGGCAAGTGCAGGTAAGGCGTCTGCTAAAATACGCTGCTGTCTTTGCGCACATAATGCAACCAAGTCTACACTCCAGCCATCTATAGCGGAGGGGTCTTTTCTAAAAAGTCCACTTCCACTGCAAGGTGCATCTACCACCATCACATCAAAAAAACCAGGTAACGATTGAAAATGAACAGGGTCATTGTTTGTAACAACAGTATTACTAGCCCCCCACTTACTCATATTTTCTATGAGTACCGATGCGCGCTGTTTGATAACTTCGTTAGATACAACAAGACCATTAATAAAATACGTGCTTAGTAAGGTAGACTTCCCGCCAGGAGCAGCACATAAGTCTAATACCTTTTGTCCATTAGATACGCCTACTACATTTGCTAGTGCGTGCCATAAAAACATACTACTGGCGTCTTGCACATAATAAGCCCCTGCATGAAAATTTGGATCTAATGTAAATGAAGGGCGTACCTCTAAATATTGTCCGTGCGGACACCAAGGCATAGGACTTGTATGTTCAAATAAAATTTGATCCGGCTCTTTACTTGGATTTACACGAATAGCCGTAACGGTTTCTCCGCTAATATGCACCGCTTCAAAAGCAGCTTTATTAAAACCCGCTACCCCTTCTAATGATTGTAAAAATGGCGCAGGTAAAGGCAACTTATAATGATTTAATTTCGGCTACTAATTTTTGTAGCGCAGCTTTTGCATCACCAAATAACATAGAAGTTTTAGGCTGGAAGAATAAATCATTTTCAATACCAGCATACCCAGGCTTCATACTTCTTTTGTTAACGATTACCGTTTTAGCTTGTTCTACTTCTAAAATTGGCATACCATAAATTGGAGAAGCAGGGTCTGTTTTAGCAGCCGGATTTACCACGTCGTTGGCACCTAAAATAAGTACCACGTCGGTAGATTTAAATTGGTCGTTGGCCTCTTCCATTTCTATAAGCTTGTCATAACTCACATCCGCTTCAGCTAACAATACGTTCATATGACCTGGCATACGACCAGCTACCGGATGAATGGCATACTTCACATCAACACCTTTATCTTCTAATAATTTTTCTAATTCGTGACATACGTGCTGCGCCTGTGCCACTGCTAATCCATAACCTGGAACAATAATTACTTTATTGGCATAACTCATACAAACAGCCGCATCTGAAATAGAGATTTCTTTGAATGCACCTTGTGGACCGGCAGCAGATACACCCCCTGTTTTATTGCCACCAAATGAACCAATGAGTACATTGGTTAAGCTTCTGTTCATGGCCTTACACATAAGCACCGTTAATAAAGTACCAGCAGCACCTACTAAGATACCACCCGTTAACATAACGCTATTGTTGTATAAGAATCCACCGCAAGCTGCGGCTACGCCGGTAAATGAGTTTAATAAAGAAATGACAACTGGCATATCGGCACCCCCAATCGGTAGCACAAATAAAATACCATAAATAAGTGCTGCAATTAAAATGCCGTAGAACAATAAATAATTGGTACTATCGATAGCTAATACTAAATATCCAGCAACCGCTAATGTTGAAAAAAACAAAATAAGGTTAAACGCTTGTTGTCCTTTAAAAGAAAAATCTTTGATTTTACCATTGAGCTTACCCCATGCAATAATACTCCCTGCAAAAGATACCGCACCAATAATGAGGCCTAAAAAAATAGTTAGCAAAGTGCCCTGTGTTGGAGCCGCTTGAGCAGCGTTTTCACCGCTATATAAAGTAGCAATATGACCAAATTCAATAACAGATATTAAGGCCGCACAAGCACCGCCCATACCGTTAAACAAACTAACCAGCTCTGGCATAGCTGTCATTTTCACCCGCTTTGCAGCAAGCACGCCAACAATCGTACCAAGCACTAGTGCCCCAAAAATCCAACCGAAGTTGTGTAAGCCAACGCCGTTTTCTTGGTATAAAAATATAGTTCCAAAAATGGCAATAAACATGCCTACCGCAGCTACCATATTACCCTTACGCGCAGACTCGGGATGCGATAACATTTTAAGACCAATAATAAAAGTGAGAGATCCTATTAAATAACAAATTGTGAGTATACTTAATTCCATAAATTATTTATTTGACGCTACAAATGCAGCTACCTTAATTATTTCTTTTTCTTAAACATTTCTAACATACGGTCGGTCACCACAAAGCCACCTACCACATTTAAAGTACCTAATACCACTGCTAGAAATCCAATTCCAAGGGTTATATAATGTCCTGGCTCTACTTTACCCATTACAATAATGGCTCCAATAATAACAACGCCATGAATGGCATTGGCACCACTCATAAGTGGCGTATGAAGTACACTTGGTACTCTTCCAATTACTTCAATACCTAAAAAAATCGAAAGCACCACAATATATATGATGTCGATATGTGCGTGTACCCAATTTAAAATTGCTTCCATATTATTTGTTCAAAAAAATTAATTAATAAGTGCCGCTACTCGTTCATTTGCCACTGCACCTTCGTGCGCCATGCAACAACCTTTTACTAAATCATCTTCAAAATTTAATTCAAGTGCACCCTCTTTGGTAATGATAAGTTGTAAAAAGTTTAAAACATTTTTACCATATAATTTACTTGCATCAGAAGGCATGTCTGAAGCCAAATTGCTATTACCTAAAATGGTTACACCTTCGTAAACAATGGTTTCATTGTTTTTTGTAACAGCCGTATTACCACCTGAAGCCGCTGCTAAATCTATTACCACACTACCAGGCTTCATAGACTTTAACATTGCATCTGTAATTAATACCGGGGCTTTTTTTCCAGGAATTTGTGCCGTTGTAATAATGATATCTGCTTTAGCGATAGACTCAGCAAGTCTTTGCTGTTGTCTTTGCTTAAATTCTTCGGATTGTTCTACTGCATAACCACCTGCTTTAGATGCATCGGCAGCGCCTTCTACTTCAATAAATTTTGCTCCAAGGCTCATTACTTCTTCTTTCACCTGTGGTCTAGTATCTGACACTTCCACAACAGCGCCTAGTCTTTTAGCCGTTGCAATGGCTTGAAGCCCTGCAACACCTGCTCCAATGATGACCATTTTAGCGGGAGGAATACTTCCAGCTGCCGTCATAAACATGGGGAAGTATTTAGGGAACATCGTAGCCGCTAATAACACAGCTCTATAACCTGCAATATTTGCTTGGCTACTTAACACGTCCATACTTTGTGCACGAGTGGTACGTGGAATCATGTCCATGCTAAATAAGCTTGCTTTTTTATCAATTGCTTGCTTTACTAAATCAGTATTAAAAAGTGGCTGAAATGTACCAAGTACTACTGCACCTGGTTTTAACTGCGCCATTTCTGAAGCCGAGAGTGGATTGATAGAAAGTACAAGATCAGAAGTTGATAAAACAGTAGCACGGTCTTTAACAGACACGTTTTTATCCGTGTACGTGGCGTCTGCGGCATATGCTGCATAACCTGCACCTGTTTCTACTATTACACTTACTTGCTTTGCCACCAAAACAGCCGCCTGCTCTGGTAATAACGATACACGCTTATCGTTGTTGGTTTCTTTTAATATTCCGAGAATCATGTGCAAATTTACTTATTTATTAGATAGCCCTTTTATTAAATCTTATTAAAATCTCACTAAAATCGGATAGAAACCTGCTGTTTTTGAGCAAATTCTTTCCTAAAAAAAACAATCCCTATAAAAAATAGATCAATACTTAAGGTTACCCTAGGATGTCCGCTTATTTGGGCCCAAGCTTCCTCCATTCCTTTACTCCAGTGGATATCGTCAAAAACAAGGATAGAATGATCTTCAACTATATCGAGTAATGCCTCAAAATAAGCTACCGTAGGCTTATATAAATGATTGCCATCTATAAAAGCAAAGTCTAATCTTTTATTATTAACAAGCCAGTGAGGTAGTTGTTCATCAAAATTACCTTCAAGCAAAGATATATTTGCAAGTCCCAATGATCCATGATTTTGCCTGGCTATTTGCGCAATCGCCTTTGAACCTTCAAATGTTGTAACCTTGGCCGCTGTGTTGGCGGATGCCAAATAGGCCGTGGTAATACCAAGCGAAGTACCCAGCTCAATTATTTGCTCCGGTCCATAATAATCAATCATCCTAAATAAAAGCTGACTGTATTTGGAAGGTTTTAAAGAACTTTTTGCAACGTCACTTATTTTTCTGGTATTGGTTTTTGCAACGCGTGAACCCGCACCAAAATCTTGAATTGTAATGGAGTTATGATTGGACAATAATTGCATTCTTATTTTTTCGATGCCATCAAATACATAAAAACGCCTATTGTCATTTAAAACGCGGGTAATAAATTCAAAAACAAATGGAGAATGCACGCCATGCCCTTTTCCGTTAGCCGCTGTAAACAAATAGCGTAAATATTTAAATGCTAACGTGAGAGGTCCATACATAAATATAATCGTGCCGTTTTATTTGCGAAGCCATGTTTGAAAAGAAAATCCAAAAGCATGCTTTTCATGTGGTACATGTGAAACTTCTGACGCTAAAGCCCAGTCCGAAGGATCTATTTCAGGAAAAAAAGTATCCCCCTCTATGTTGGCGTCTACTCTAGTTAAAAGTATTTTACTAGCTTTTGGTAGTGCCTGCGCATATATTTCTCCGCCACCTGCAATAAATACTTCTTTGTAATCCGATTCTTTGGCGTAAAAAATAGCGTCAGCTAAAGAGTGGACTACCACAACACCTTGGTGTGACCAGTTTGTTTGTCTGGTAATAATAATATTAACCCTGCCATTCAATGGTTTGCCTCCAAGAGATTCAAAGGTTTTTCGACCCATCACCACAGGCATTGCCCAGGTTGTTTGCTTAAAAAATTGAAGGTCTTTAGGTAAGTGCCACAACAACTGATTATCTTTTCCAATGGCATTGTTATTTCCGGCGGCCACAATTAATGAAACAATCATAGTAGGTGTTAAAAAGTAAATAATATTATACCGTTATATTATATCGCTACCGGCGCTTTAATACCCGGATGGCACTGATAATTTTCTATCGTAAAATCTGAAAAATCAAAACTAAAAATATCTTTTACTGCTGGATTGATTTTTAAAGTAGGAAGCTCAAAAGGTATCCTGCTCAATTGCAATTTTGCTTGCTCGGTATGGTTGTTGTACAAATGCACATCACCAAAACTATGAACAAAATCGCCGCATTCTAAATCACAAACCTGTGCAATCATCATGGTTAATAATGCGTATGAGGCAATATTAAAAGGCACGCCTAAAAAAACATCGGCACTGCGCTGATACAACTGACAACTTAGTTTGCCATCCGCCACATAAAATTGAAATAAAGTATGACATGGCATGAGTGCCATTTTAGGAAGCTCTGCAACGTTCCATGCATTCACAATAAGCCTTCTACTATCTGGCGTTTTTTTAATTTGCTCGATAAGCTCTGTAATTTGATCCACCACAACACCATTTGCACCTTCCCAACTACGCCACTGCTTTCCGTAAACAGGACCTAACTCACCTTCTTCATTAGCCCATTCGTCCCAAATAGAAACGCCATTTTCTTTTAAATATTTGATATTGGTTTCGCCTTTTAAAAACCACAACAACTCGTAAAAAATACTTTTAACGTGCAGCTTTTTGGTAGTAACCATTGGGAAACCTTTTTGCAAATCAAAGCGCATTTGATAGCCAAAGCAACTCCTGGTTCCAGTGCCCGTTCTGTCCGTTTTTTCGGCGCCGTTATCTAAAATATGTTGAAGTAGTTGTAAGTATTGCTGCATGGATGCAAATTACACCATGATTGGCGTTGTTGAAGGCTCACTTAGCAATTGGGGAGAATCTGTGAATTATACCTAAAAGCAGCTACACCGGAGTGTTTACAGGGATTTGCGCCTTGCTAACTCGCGTTTTAACTGCAATAATTCGCGACCTGTTTGACCACTAACGCTGGTATTTTCTTGCGCTCTACGCATCAGGTAAGGAATTACATCCTGAATGGGACCAAATGGCAGGTACTTGCTTACATTAAATCCTTCTTTGGCAAGGTTAAAGGTAATGGTATCGCTCATGCCATATAGTTGCGAAAAATGTACGTGCGGATGATTGTGCGGCAACATCATTTCATCTAGAAGCTTAGCGCCTAGTAAATTACTTTGTTCGTTATGCGATGCAATAATGACCGCCGTAGAATGAATATGATCCATGCAAAAACGAACCGCTTCATCATAATCTGCGTCTGTGACTTCTTTAGACATTTGTATAGGAGAAGGTCTGTTTTTTTCAAGCGCTAATGCACGCTCTTTTTCCATGTAAGCACCTCTAACTAATTTTAATCCTAAAACAAAGCCCTGCTCTTCTGCAATTTGATGTGAGATACGTAAAAAATGTAACCGGTCGTGTCTGTATAACTGAATGGTATTAAAAACAACTGCTTTTTGTTTGTTAAAAACAGCCATCATTTCCATGGTTAATCTATCGATTGGATCTTGAATCCAACTTTCTTCTGCATCAATTAATACACCAATATTTTTTTCGGCAGCGGCTTCGCAAATGGAGTACATGCGCTCTCTCACTCGGTCCCAGGCCGCTTGCTCTATTTCATTGTCATGAATTCCACTACGTAAACGAGGTGCTTCATGTAGTGTTTGCAACAGCTCATGACTTGCAAGACCTGTTACTTTAATACTAATAAATGGAATATTTTTTTGTGATGCTGCATGGTTAATTACATCAATAAATACCTGTGCTGCATGATCAAAATTTGCTTCACCTTCTTTTCCTTCTACACCATAATCTAAAATAACATCTACTCCATAATTGGAAAGCATTTGAGAAACTGAAATCGTTTCTTCTAAAGTTTCGCCACCAACAAATTGTTTGAAAATAGTATTTCGAATGATGCCCTTAATTGGAAGCCCTGCTTTTAACATAGCAGGCACCAACCTTGTGCCGAGCTGAACCAGCTTTGGATAACCCATAAAGCCAAATAAATATTTGGCACTTCTTAAATCCTTATTGGATTTATAAGCAAATGCATTTTGGGTATTATCAAATGAAATATTCATCGCTAACAGTTGTTCGTGACCGCGAATATCGGAACAGGTATCAATAAAAAAAAGAATTTATATCAGGTTTCTCAAAAAAGGCCAGTTACCGCTTTAAATAGCCTGATGGTTAAAGGGCTGCAGCACCATTTCACTCACCACTCCTGACCTTGGCTGCTGGCATAAAAACCAAATGGCTTTGGCTGCTTCCTCGGTCACAATCATTTTATCTTTTTGAACCCTTAAATCGATGGTGTCCCAAAATGGACTGTCCACCCCACCCAAAAACAAATTGGTGATTCTGATTTCGGTACGCTTAAGCTCCTCTCTAATGCTTTGCATCATACCTACAATGCCGTATTTACTGGCGCTATAGGCTGCAGCACCTGCCATAGGTACTTTACCAAGTACACCCGGAATATTAATAATAAGGCCTTTTTTAGCTTCTTTCATGGATGGCAACACCGCTTTTACGGCGTTAAAACTGCCCACTAAATTAATTTGAAGAGAATCGGTAAAGTCTTGATGGGTTAGTGTTTCGATGGGTTTAATAATACCCACGCCCACCGCATTAATTAGGATATCTACCCCACCGCCAGCTACCACCTGGGCAACAACACTATCTACTGCAGGCGCATCCGTAATATCTACGGTAAAATATTGCCCAGCTGGGACCGACAACTTTGCCGCCAATTCTTGCAATTTTTGATCATTTCGAGCCAGCATAAAAACAGTGGCCCCGCCGCCAATTAATAATTCTGCCACTTTAGCACCAATACCGCCAGTAGCTCCAAATAATAATACGCGTTTGCCTTTGATTGTTTCCATGACTTTGTTTTTGACTATAACAAGTCATGGCGAGTTTTGTTTGCCACGCAATAAAATAAGGCCCGTATTAAAATAATTGCTGAAATTGGGGTATGGAAATTTTGAAAATAGAGGTTTATAAATATTCGATTCCAATGGTGCCGTTTACGATTGCAACAGGTACCATGCATTTTGCACAAAATATTTTAATTCGCATTCATACCAACACCGGGCATATTGGCATTGGCGAATGCGCTGCATTTCCCATGATTGTTGGTGAAACGCAGGCCACCTGTTATGAAATGGCAAAAGATTTTGCCACCATTTGGAAACATAAAAATGCACTTGATATTGACGCAAGACTAGCCGAACTTGATTTATATACAGCCCGCAATTTTACTGCTAAAAGTGCTTTTGATTTGGCACTTTACGATTTAGCTGCTAAGCATGCAGGCCTCCCCTTGTACAAGTATTTAGGTGGAGCCATAAAAGAAATTGAAAGTGATCTAACCATTGGCATTGATACGCCACAATACATGGCAGCAACTGCTACAAAATTTATTGCAGATGGCGTACGCATGATTAAAGTTAAATTAGGAAAAGATCCAGCCACAGATATTGAGCGCATTCAAAAAATTAGAGCAGCTGTTGGACCAAATATTGTGCTTCGCATAGACGCCAATCAGGGGTGGTCATACGATGACGCCGTTACCGCGCTTACAGGACTTGCGGCATTTGATATTCAGTTTTGCGAACAACCCATGCGTACTTGGAATGATCATTTATTGCCTGCACTTTGCAAGATTTCTGCCATTCCCATTATGGCCGACGAAAGTGTTTACACCCATTATGATGCAGAACGCATTATTGCAAACAAAGCATGCGCTTCTATCAATATTAAGTTTGCAAAAAGCGGTGGCATTAAAGAAGCACTTGCCATTAACAAAGTTGCTGAAGCTGCAGACATCCCATGTATGATGGGTGGAATGCTTGAAAGCCGCGTTGCTTTAAGTGCCAAAGTACATGTTGCCATGAGCCTTGATAATATTAAGTTTTACGATTTAGACACTTGTTTACTCGGACATAAAATAGATCCGGTAATAGGTGGCGCCAAGTATAAAGGCATGCATTTAGAACTTACAAACGAACTGGGTATTGGTGCCGATGTAGACCCCGCCTATTTACAAACGCTCGAGCAAGTTGTGATATAGCGGCTTGATTAAAACATCTGCGAACAAAATACCAATAGGCTTTGTTACCTTTGCATTCTAAACCTACAACTATGGAGGCCAAAAAAGCAAGTGAGAGTTTTATTGTAATGAATGAACTAGTACTTCCAAATGATACCAATACATTTGGTAATTTAATGGGCGGTCGACTCATGTACTGGATGGATATTGCATCAGGCATGTCTGCTGGCAAGCACTGTAATCTTCCAAGCATGACAGCTTCTGTAGATAATATCAGTTTTAAAAATCCAATTAAGCTAGGTAATATTGTGCACATTGAAGCACATGTGTGTAGAGCATTTACTACCTCTATGGAAATTTATGTAAAAGTGTGGGGAGAAGATTTACAGAAAAAAGAAAAATACGAAAGCAACGAGGCCTATTTTACATTTGTTGCATTAGACCCAAATAACAGACCAACTGCGGTTCCGCAATTGATTCCAGAAACCGATTTGGAAAAAAGATTATTTGATGGCGCACTTAGACGCAGACAACTTCGTTTAATTCTTGCAGGAAAAATGAAGCCGGATGACGCCAATGAATTAAAGGCGCTGTTTATTAAGGAGTAATTACGCGACAGCAATTAGCAAATTTATTTATTGTTGCTGCCACTATTGTTGCGCTTACTTTTCTAGTTGCGCTAATACGTGGTGTCTACCTTTTAGCATGTATTCTTTGCTTTGTTCGATAGCGTCCATCACTTGAGAAAGTATTTCTTCTACAGGAGCAGTATAATCAATCACCATGGGCTCTTTAAAACGAACCGATAGCATGGTGCCGATTTTTTTAAAGTTGAGTCCCTTTTTATCAAAAGCTCTCCAAAAACCATTGATCACAACAGGTATTACAACGGGCTGGTTATTTTTAATAATATGCGCCGTGCCTTTGCGACCAGGGGCAAATGGTTTTGTTGTTCCTTGCGGAAATGTAATCACCCAACTATGATTTAACGCTTCATCAATTTTTTGTGTATCTGAAGTGTCTCTTTCTCTTGAAACGTCTTTTCCTTCGGCACGCCATGTTCTTTTAACGGTAAGTGTGCCGCAAAGTTTAAATAGCTTGGTAAGCCAGTTGGCATTCATGGTTTCTGCCGCGGCCACCATGTACACATTGGTAAATGGATTGAGTAAATAAAAAGGAAGGCCGAGGCGGTTATGCTTTCTCCATTTTACGGCACAAAAAATATGTACAAAAGCAATGACGTCAGCAAAATAAGTTTGGTGATTACTAACAAATAAGACATTCTTTTTAGGCAGATTAAATAAATTTTCGGTGCCTTCAATTTTTACTTTGTTGATAAGAACAAGTCCTGGATATGTGATAAAACCAACCACTGCATATAATACCGTTCGAATCACCCGAATATGTCTAAATCGATCTATTAATTTCATGGCATCACATTAAACATGTGATGCAAATTAAGGAATGTAAACAAATTGTTACGCATTTGTTTAAAATTATAGGCGTTTAGGACTATTTCTAAGGTGGTAGGCATACTTTTGTGTCTTAAATTAGCAGCATGCAATTAGATACTGTAATATTTGACATTGATGGACTACTTTTAGATAGTGAACCCTTATGGAACGACGCAGCTGCAGAAGTATTTAAATTATATGGCGTTAATTTAACGGAAGAACAATACAAGTCAACCACTGGACTTAGAACAAAAGAATTTGTGCAATGGTGGTTTAACTATTTTAACATCGGTGATACTGAATTAAGAGAGGTAGAAAAAAAGATTGTAGACTTAGTTCTAAAAAAAATAGAATCTACCGGAAAAGTAATGCCAGGCGTTGCTTATATTTTTGACTTTTTTCACAAACGAAATTTTAAAATTGGACTTGCTACTTCGTCACCGCCAGCACTCATAGATCTTGTTGTAAAAATGACGGGCATTGGGCCCTATGTAAAAGCTGCTGCATCCGCCGAAGACTTACCTTATGGTAAACCCCACCCACAAGTATACCTTAATTGCGCAAACATGCTCGGCTCCCACCCAACGCACTGCCTTTGTTTCGAAGATTCCTTTAATGGACTCGTTGCCGCCAAAGCAGCACGCATGAAATGTGTGATTGTACCGCATGTGACCCAACAAAAAGACGAACGCTTTGGCGCCGCTGATTTAAAAATTTCTTCACTTCAAAATTTTGGTGAGCTGCATTTAAATTTAGTGAGCTAAGATTTTTTTGCCAAAAAAATTATAAAACCTCCTTTTGCGCGATCCACAAAAATTCAAACAAACTGCGCAAATCGAAACACAACAAATCTATTGTCATACGTAACAAAAATGCCCCGCTACGCGGGGCATTTTAACTTGTATCTAAAAATTCTCGAGCCTTATTTTTTCAATTCAGGATGCGGAGCATTTGCTGGGGCTGTTCCATGTTCATCGGTACCAAACAAACTAACAAGTAGTTCATTCCCTACAACACCCGCGTTAAAAATAAATCTGCTCTCAGAAATACCTTGCTTTTCGGTTAGGTATTTGATAACAGCCGTTACGCGGTCCCAACTTAATTGTTGCGCTGATTTTGACGTGTAGCCATAACCTGTTACGCGAATATTACAACCTGGGTTTGCGTTTATTTTAGCAGCAAGTGTTGCAAGTGTTTCGGTCGCTTCTTTAGAGAGTTTGGTTTTATTTCTGTCAAAAACAAGGGTAGACAATTCGCCTATTTGGCAAAGAGATCCGCCGCCAGTTTTTAAGTTGGTTACCATTTCTTTTACTTCTTTGCAACATGCAGGTTCAGGACATGTGCCTACGCCATCATTGTTTACAGGGAAGCAAGATTGAAGGGTAATGAGTTCTTTGTCTTTATAATCAGGAACACCGTCGCCATCTGTATCTTTTGCACGACCGTGTGCATCTACTGCAACGCCAGCTGGTGTGTTTGGCTCTAGGTCAAACTGGTCTGTTACGCCATCATTGTCTACGTCAGGTAATTTAACCTTTGGTAGTTTCATGTGCTTAGGCGCATTGATTTCCCCGTATAGATAATTGTTAGGATTAAGCCACCAAAGCGGTGCTACTTTTCTAGAACGGTCACCTAGGTTAATATTAATTCTAGCAGACGTTTGTCCGATATAATCATTGCTGTTACCCGCTTTTACGGCGTCTAAATAATCGTATCCCGAAGCAGCAAACGTAAAGCGCTGCTCAACACCTACGCTAATAACATCACTTAGTTTAAAGGAGATACCAGCGCCTGCGCTAAAGCTATTGTAAATAGCGTACGATTTTCTACCATTAACGGTAGCACCTAAACCAGTGGTTAATAAACCTTCGTCGCTACCAGGCTCGCCTAAACCGTAAAATATACGGTAGCCACCTGCCTGTGCACCAGGCGTAGCTGTTTTGTATAATACTTTAGAACCAGAAAGCGTATAACCTGCTAACAGATACACATTTGTTTTAGGGTTGCCTCTATAATAGTTAAGGGTATTAAGTGAGGCAATAACATCTACACCTAGCTGACGCGTTTTAGTTTTAAACGGCACTCTGTTTTGAGTTAACTGATAGGTATTAGGCTCGCCGGCACTATTTAAATCTGCAATACTTGCACGTAACGAAAAAGTATGACTTAATGCTTTACGCACAGATACGGAACCGCCAAAACCTGGCTTAGACTTAACGTCGGCAGAAATGGTAGCAATACCAAGTCCAAAACCTAATTCCCACTGACTGCGAGGTTTAGCTGGGTAAGGATATACGTTATTGATAAACTCATTACGCTGCGGTTGATTTTTTACAGCTACTTTGGAAGAATCTCTCCAATCCCATCCAAAATCTGTTTGTGCGATACCCATGGTGCTAATTAGCAATGCTAGAGCACCCATCAAAAAAAATTTCTTACTTGCCATAACTTATTAAATTAATGTTAATACAAAATTACTCTAAATAATACAGATAGAGGAAGTAACTGTGATTTAGAAATTGTTAAAAGTACATATACTCCGAGAAATACGCTATTAAGAGGCCCGCGGATAGGATTTCGCTGCTTATTGTATGTTAAATTCTGCCCAATCCTGTCTATATTGCAGCCCTATAAACAATGGAACTAGCCAAGAAAGTTATATCAAAAGAATTAGCCCTTTTTGAGGTTCACTTTAGGGAAGCCGTAAAAAGTAGGGTAGCACTTCTAGACCGCATCATGCAGTACATTGTTCGCCGAAAAGGCAAACAGCTGCGTCCTATTTTTGTGCTACTCAGTGCTAAATTAGGCGGTGACATTAACGACGCTTCATACCGTGCAGCTTCTTTGGTTGAATTATTACATACTGCCACACTGGTTCATGACGACGTGGTGGATGAAGCAGACGAACGCAGGGGCTTTTTTTCAATCAATGCTTTATGGAAAAATAAAATTGCCGTTTTAGTAGGCGATTATTTATTGTCTAAAGGACTTTTACTTTCTCTAGATAATAAAGACCACCGCGTGTTACAAATACTTTCAAACGCCGTAAGACTCATGAGTGAGGGCGAATTATTGCAGCTAGAAAAATCGCGTAAACTTAATTTAGACGAATCTATCTATTACGAAATCATTGGCGGTAAAACTGCGTCGCTATTAGCATCCTCTTGTGCAGCTGGCGCATCTACTACTTTTGAAAATGATAGCGATATTGAAAAAATGCAAATTTTTGGAGAAAAAGTAGGCATGGCATTTCAAATAAAAGACGACTTGTTTGATTATAGTAGCGAAGCTATTGGCAAGCCTACAGGAAATGATATCAAAGAAAAAAAATTAACACTGCCCCTCATCTATACGCTTAATAACTGCGATGTAGCGCTACGCAAAAAAATGATCTACATCATCAAAAATCAGAATACCCAAAAAGATAAAGTTGATTTTGTACTGGATGCCGTAGAAAAATTTGGTGGCATTACCTATGCAACAGGCAAAATGTTTGCATTTAGAGATGAGGCCCTCGACATTTTACACAGCTTCCCACCTTCAGAAGTACGTGAAGCCTTAGAGGAATTGGTAAGGTATACAACCGATAGAAAATATTAATGGAAAAAAGGTGGACGATAGTAGCATTCGATACAGTAAAAATGGAGGCCTTACAAGCCGCCCTCTCTATCAATAAAACCATTTGTAGCATATTAGTAGCAAGAGGTATTGAAACCTTTGACATTGCAAAAAGCTTTTACCGGCCTCAGCTTTCGGACCTACACGATCCTTGGCTCATGAAAGATATGGACAAGGCAGTTGCACGCATTTTAACTGCGCGCGATGCAAATGAAAGAATACTTGTTTTTGGTGATTACGATGTAGATGGCACCACGGCTGTTGCAAGCATGTATCAGTTTATTAGTGGCATTCATAACAATACCGATTATTATATTCCGCACCGTTACAGAGAAGGTTATGGTGTTTCTAAAATGGGTATCGATTATGCCAAAGAAACGGGTTGCACTTTAATTGTATCACTCGACTGCGGTATAAAATCCACAGATCTTATTGCGTATGCAAAAACTTTGGGGATTGATTTTATCGTTTGTGATCACCACTTACCAGATGCTATATTGCCGCCAGCAGTAGCCATTTTAAATCCCAAACAAATTGATTGCCCTTACCCCTATAAAGAGTTATGTGGTTGTGGCGTGGGTATTAAACTCATGATGGCACTTACGCAACAATTAGAACTACCAGACGAGAGCTATCTTACCTATTTAGATTTAGCCGCAACGGCTATTGCTGCTGACATTGTTCCACTCACTGGCGAAAACAGAATTTTAGCCTATTACGGACTTGAAAAAGTAAATCAACACCCATGCCCGGGTATCAAAGCCTTACTCCAACTTTCTAAAGTGGAGAAAAAAATGCTCTTAACCAATTTAGTATTTGTAATAGCACCGCGCATTAATGCCGCTGGCCGAATGGATGATGCAAAAAAAGCAGTGCAATTATTTATTGAAAGGGACGCTACGAAGGCACTTGAATTTGCACAAATGCTACAGTCTGATAATTTAGATAGACGTGAAGCAGATAGCAGTATTACAGAAGATGCACTTGCTCAAATTATAAACGACCCATCGCATGCGGGTAAAAAAACCACTTTTGTGTACCAAGAAAGTTGGCATAAAGGTGTGGTAGGCATTGTGGCGAGTAGACTGATAGAAACCTATTACAGACCCACTATTGTGTTAACCAAAAGTGGAGATATTGCTGCAGGCAGCGCACGCAGTGTGGTTGGGTTTAATTTATACGAAGCGATACATGCTTGCCGCGAACATTTAATAGGCTATGGCGGGCATTTTGCCGCCGCTGGTATGACTTTGCTTCCGGAGAACGTTCCTGCCTTTGCGGCGGCATTTGAAGCAGCTGTTGCAGGTCAAATTACCGACAACTTACTCATTCCAGAAATTGTCATTGACGCGGCCATTTCCTTTACAGAAATCAACCAAGGGTTTTATAATATTTTGTCGCAGATGGAACCATTTGGTCCCGAAAATATGAAGCCTGTGTTTATTGCAAGAGGCGTAAACAATACGAGCTACTCAAAAATTGTGAAGGAACAGCATATCCGTTTTGTACTTCAACAAGATGGCATTACACTAACAGGTATAGGATTTAAAATGGCTGATAAATTTGCACTACTACAAATGAATCAGCCATTAGATATTGTTTTTACACTTGACGAAAATGAGTGGAATAATGAAAAAACCATTCAGCTCAAAATGATTGATCTTCGTTTAAATGCTTAACTGCGCCTTTTTACCAACGCTTATTTATTTTGCAAAAGATCTACACTTCTATTAATGAAGTTGGTTAAATCATTGCCTTTTAATAACCCTTGTGAAAGCAAAGCAAGGTCTGCTAAATTTCGTACCTGACTTTTTTGGAGTTCTGCGTTGCCTTCCTTTAATAGGGTTTGATATATTGGGTGATTGCCATTTACCGTTAAGGTTACTTCATCAGGCATTTGCGCATAAAATGCAGTCATACCGCCACCTACGCCAGCCATATCTTTCATGCGGCGCATAAATTCTGGTCTAGTTGCTACTACCGGTGCGCTATCAGCGCTTAATCCTTTAACCTCTGTGGTAACGTGTAAATCAGCAATTTGTAAGTTAAATAGTTCCTTTAATTTTTCGGCGTCGTCTTTGCTTAACACAGATTCGTTAGACTCTTGCTTGTCAATTAAATTGTCAACGATATCGGCATCGACTCTTACAAAAGTGACGTTCTCCCACTTCATTTCCATATTGTTAATGAAAGCCGAGTCTACCAAGGTTTCCATTTTAACAACGGTATATCCTTTTTTAGTAGCTGCCTGAATGTATGCGTCTTGCTGAATCGGATTGGTGGTGTATAAAATAACTTGTTTGCCGTCTTTATTTTTTTGTGAAGCCTCGGTTAAAGTTTTGTACTCCTCTAGGGTATGAAATTTACCAGTAGTATCTTCCATCACAATAAATTTGTTAGCCTTATCTAAAAACTTATCGTCGGTCATCATACCGTACTTAACAAATAGGCCTAAGCTCTCCCACTTTTCTTCAAATGCTGCGCGGTCTGCCTTAAATATTTCTTCTAATTTATCGGCTACCTTTTTAGTGATATGCGCATTGATTTTTTTAACGTTTGGATCACCCTGTAAATAGCTTCTGCTAACATTTAAAGGAATATCTGGGCTATCAATAACGCCATGCAATAACATCAAGAATTCTGGTACAATATCTTTCACCTCGTCGGTAACAAATACTTGGTTGCAGTATAATTGAATTTTATCTTTTTGGATTTCGTAGCTCTGCTTGATTTTAGGGAAGTATAAAACACCCGTTAAATTAAATGGATAATCTACATTGAGGTGAATCCAAAACAATGGCGTTTCGCCAAATGGATATAGTTCTTTGTAAAACTTCTCGTAATCTTCTTTAGATAATTCGCTTGGCTTTTTAACCCAAATAGGATCCGGATTATTGATTGATTTTTCTTCAACAATTTCATCTTTTTTCTCACCTTCTTCTTTAATCCCTACTTCAGAAAAATAAATAGGTATGGGCAAGAATTTACAAAAACGATCCAGAATGGCTTTAACGCGAGAAGCTTCTAAAAACTCTTTGCTTTCTTCGCTAATATGTAAAATAATTTTAGTACCTCGCTGCGCGTAGTCTACATCATATAATTCAAATTCTGGATTACCATCACAACCCCAAAACACACCAGATGCATCTTTAAATGATTTTGAATACAACTCTACTTTATCACTCACCATAAAAGCGCTGTAAAAACCTAAACCAAAGTGGCCAATAATATTGGCGTCTTTGTATTTATCCATGAATTCTTCGGCACCAGAAAATGCTACTTGGTTGATATATTTATCTACCTCTTCGGAAGTCATACCTACCCCTCTATCAATAATAGAAAGTGTTTTTTCTTTGGCATCTAGTACCACGTCTATACGAAGTTCCCCAAGGTCTCCTTTGGCTTCACCAATAGAAGAAAGGGTTTTAATTTTTTGAGAGGCGTCTACCGCATTACTCACTAACTCACGTAAAAAGATTTCGTGGTCACTGTACAAGAATTTTTTAATGATTGGAAAGATATTTTCCGTTTGTACGCGTATTTGTCCTTTTTGCATAGTTCAGTTATTTGTAGACAACTCATACAAATAAAGTACCAAGCCCCCTTTTTTAGTCTATTTCTGACAGGATGACACAAAAACCGGGTCAATTACCCTGCACGATAATATTATCAAGCCTAAAACTGGTGGTAAGCTTGCCTATAGCGGCCGAGGGGTCATTGCCCTCATACCTAAAAGCAATGTAAACGTTTCCTTTAAACTTACTCAAATCCAGATTATTGGAAAACAACCATTGGGGCGCAAAGCCACTCGTGCTACCCTTGGCCATTACGGCCGGCAGCAGGGTCCATTTTGCTTTGGCCGGATTACTACTGCCATCATAATTGGTGGACACCATGGCCTGCAAAATGGCACCATTGTCAAAGCCGTCTTTAGTGTCAAAATGTAATATTTCGTTGGCTGAATGATCGAGGTTAATGGGTGGCAAAATAAGCCATGATATCACCACGTTTTGTCTAGCCGCAAAAGCCGAAATTTCGAGATATACATTGGTGGAGGTTTTTTTAGCGGTAAAATATTTGCCGCCAACTTCGGGAATGTTTTTATAACCAGCAGCAGCAAAACTACTATCTATAACAGCACTCGTAAAGTCCTCGGCAAATAAAGTTTTTGGCCCAGTAACGCTGCAGCGTAAACCTGTTAACTGCATATCAGAAGTATCTCTAATAACCAATTGCTTTTGGGTTCTAAAAACGGTGTATATGCCTGTAGCCGTTCCGTTACCTCTTGGCGTTAAGGCATTTCCAAATGAAGCAAAACCGCTGGTGCGCAAATATAAATTTCCAATAGAACAGGTGCGAAGTGTATGACTAGTTGGTAGTTGATTAACAAGGTCGGAATAAGGTTTGCCCGTATCTGACACCACAAATTCTAACTGCGCTATAGAAACGAGGCATCCTTTTAAACTATCTACAAGTCCGGCGGCCAAAACAGGTATGGGTGTCATTAATTGACCCCCTGTTAAAAGGCTAATATAGCGGTTCATAAGGGGTTGTGGAATACCCAGTAAAAAGGGGGATGCCGGATCCGTTTTATCAACCCCTACACCAATTTGTGTCATACCCGCATAATCGGAAAGCCAAAGTCCATTAAGTGCAATTCCAACTTTTTGCCCTAAGGCATATTTTGTAAATAAATGATAGCCGTCTAATTTAATAGTTACCGCAGCCGTTGAATCCTGAATCATTATGGACTTATAAAAATTATCGGATTTGTCATTGGCAGTTACTGTTCCCTCAATAATATAATCGGCTCCAATTTGTTCAAAATTATTGGGGATATGTAGCCGCAGCAGGTCTTTGATAGACATGTTGGCTTTTAATGCTGGGCCCGTATAAAGTGGTGGCGCATCCCAAACTTTTTCACAATTACAAAAAGTACCCCATAAAAAAAAGATACAAATCCACTGAACACAAGCATTTTTAAACCCTAAAAAACCGGCAGGAACTGACATACACTTATATTAAAAAGAATAAGAAATAGTAGCAGAAAAATTAAATCCATATCCCAAAAAATATTTAGGCGGGAACTTTTTTATATCGAGGCCTGCAACATCAAAACGGAGTTGCTCGTACCCACCCATAATAACAGGATTTGATTGCAGTACATTATTGACACTGATGGTATACATAACCGTATGCGCTACTTTATTTTTTGATGCGAACCACCTAAATGATTGTCCTAGTAAGGCGCCAAGCGTAAACATAGCAGGCAACTGTGTTTGAGCGGTAATCTCAGTCCTTAGCGCACTTGCGGTATCAAGCGCTGCAAGGACACTATAGGTTCGACGAATGGGATTAAATGACATCCAGCGCTTATCCATATAATGCGCGCTAATGGTTGCAAAAAAAGAGCCTGGCCTATAGGATACATGAATGGCAGCAGCCCTTTGCGGCGTGCGCGCCACCTTAAAATTATTAACATAGACAGTGCTTTTTTCGAGTATAACCGCATCATTATCGGAACTCACTATAAGTTGTTGTCTAGAACTATACCGGTAATCACTAAGAGACCCAATAAGTTGCAACGACAAATTTTCTTTGAAAGAAAAATCGACACTGGCTTCTAGGCCTTGCATTATTTTATTTATGCCCGTGAGGGTATAATTTACAAAACTATGGTAGCCATCGTGGTAAAAAGTAAGTACATCCTGTGCGCTATTTTGTGTAATTAAAAATATACGAAACCCTATTTTACAAAAATCAGATTGATATTGATACCCAATTAATGCCGACCTTATTTTTTCGGAATGGATGTTATCCGTTACCGTTGCGCGCAATTTTGGTGCAATAAAAACATTGTCAAATAAGGGTGCTTTTGACTCTGATAAAAATTCTAGTTTAAGATAATGTCGACCCGTTAATTTATAGGTAGCGCCAAGCTTAAACGCAGGACTGGTAAAGTGATACACAAATGAAGCACCTTTAGAATTTTGCGGGAACAGCCCATTTTTTACAAGCCCATTTCTAAAAAAGCTGTTGCCCATTAGTTGCAGTCCAGTAAAAACATCAAAACGGTTAAACACCCAACTGCCCTGCAAAAACGCTTCTGTTTGCGACAACAACACTTTATAGTTGTAACCAAAGTTTTCATTTTGCTGGATAATTTTATTGGGGTTTTCAACGTCGTACTGGTTTACATCTGTTCTAATTTGGAGGGCGTCTTCTGCAAATTGATTGAGGTTTACGTAATAATTGGCGCCTAATAAATCTTGTACTTTTTTATAAAAATGATGCTGCTCTAGTTGGGTATTTATGCCAGCCGTAAAAAGTCCCACACTTCCCATTGGTGATTGGTATACAAGTGAAGCAGCGATTGTTTTTTGAGCGTCTATCCTATTTTCTAGTATTACAGCTGCTCTTTTTTGAAGTATTAAATTGGGCGTACCTGAAATAACTACAGGATCAATGATGGATGCATTAAGGGTGTAAAGGCCCGTCCAGTCTAGTTGTCCTTTTATTGGGTTTTGTAAAAGCTCCGCGTTTATAAGTGCATGCAGCGCCGAATCTTTGTAATAACTAGGCAGGTATTTATAATAATCGGCGCGTGGATCTGCGGCGCTATTCCAATCAAGTGCGGTGGTGCTTTTAGTACCCGCCGTTAAACCAATAGCCATATTTAATTTTTGCGCAGCGGGTAAGGATAGCGCCGTAGAAAAAATAATAGTTGGCAAATGTGTAATGCTTTTTACAGCGTTTCGTTTAAGTCCGTTTTGCATGCCCCAGTTAGGATTGTAATATGCGCCAAAATATTGTAGCGATTCTTGGAGTACAGGTGCCTGCCTATCTGCGGCAATGGGCGCACCCAAGAAAGACAAAGAAAGTATCATCCGTTCTTGTATTTTTTTATCGACACTAAGCATATACCCATAGCCGGCATACCCACAGCCACTGTAATAACCTTCAGATGCTATGCGTGCATTAAACTGCGCGGCAAAAGCCCAGCCATTTGTTCGTGCACCACTCGCTATTTGAATACTATACTTATGTGAAAAAGCCCGATTTGAAAATGTAACAGCAAGCTTGTTTTGCTTTTGCATAACAAGCGCTCGAATGTCTGCGCCGGAAGTGTTACCAAGACTTCCAAAAGAAAGTTCATTGCCTGCAACGCCATCCATTACCACCGTTTTTCGCATCATTTGTTGAAGGCCCGAATACACCGCATAATGCGAACCACCCGTTAACAAGCTTTTGATAGATAAACCATTGATGAGCGTTTGTGAAAAGCGAGCATCTAGCCCTTTTACCATAAAGCCAGCAGCGCCAAATCCAAAACTAGCTGTATTGTAAAAGGGGTCTTTGTTGGATTGTAACGCCGAAGCAATAAAAGAATGATCGGAATCCTGTTTTGAATCTGAATCTAATACGACAATTGGGATTTCATCAGGCTCTGTTATCACTACTTTTTGTACAAGTGTATTTGGTGGCCCTTTTTGTTTGATGCGCTTTTGCGCATGTAAAAAAGGTAGCATCCATAAACAAATTAAAAATAAAAAAATAGCGCGCATAACATAGATTTCCCACACAATCTAATACAGTTCAAATAGCAAAATGATTGTTGTAAAACATTGGCGTGAAATACCAGTTTAAATAATTGTAATTAGCGAATAAAAGAAATGCACAACATAAAAAATAAATATCAGTTCCTAGTTAGCATTGCCATTTTTGCCTTACTAATTGTAAGCTGTAAGGCCGCCATTAAAAAAGAGGTAGTTTTAACCAAGCCCATGCCACACAAGTACCATAGCTGCATTGCTGCTTTTTATAATTTTGAAAATTTCTATGATACCATTAACAATACTACAGTTGATGACGAAGATTTTTTACCAACCGGCGCCAAGCATTATACCAGTAGTATCTACCAAAAAAAAGTAAACAACCTTGCTACGGTTGTAGAAAAAATTGGAACCGAATTTAACAACGATGGCCCTGCTATTTTAGGTGCTGTTGAAATTGAAAACGACACCGTACTCCATGATTTAATTACGCATCCTCTTTTAAAAAATAGAAACTATTTGTTTGTGCATGAAAATTCAAAAGACAAAAGAGGCATTGATGTTGCCTTACTCTATCAGCCTAAATACTTTAGACCTTTTACACATGAAAGTTTAGAAGTTTTATTGCCAGCCAAAAGCAAAGAATCGATTTTTACACGTGATATTTTATACGTTAAGGGGATTTTACTCAAAGACACGGTGCATATTTACGTAAATCACTGGCCCAGCCGTAGAGGTGGTCAAAAAAGAAGTATAGAAGCCAGAGCCAAAGCGGCCAGGGTTTGTAGAGCGCATATCAATACGATACTGGCAGGTTCGCCAGAGGCAAAAATTATGGTTATGGGGGATTTAAACGATAATCCTTCCGATTACAGCGTATCGCATGCCCTCCAATCTAGCGGAGGGCTCAAAATGATTAAAAAGTCGGATTTATACAATCCATGGGTAGAAGTACTTACCAAAGGCAACGGAACCCTTGCCAATAGGGATAGTTGGGGTATTTTTGACCAAATTTTAGTGTCTCAAAACTGGCTACCACCGCACCAAACCGGTGGGCTGTTTTTAGGCAGCCCGCACATATATAAAGCCTTTTTTATGATTGAACACCAGGGTCGCTTTAAGGGATATCCGCTTCGAACATGGGATGGAAACCAGTTTAGGGATGGTTTTAGCGATCATTTCCCAACTTTTCTGGTTTTACTAGAAAAAATAGACTGAAAAATGCAGTAAAACCAGTGCTTTTACGTACTTTTGCATCCCCAAATCTGTATTTGGCAGATTCTCCATTTCGGTGGAGCCCACTGGGTAAACCCAATTTTAAACCTAAAAATTCAAGTAATGAGTAATTACGAATTGATGGTGATTTTCACTCCGGTTCTTTCTGAAGAAGACTTTAAAGCTTCTCAGAAAAAATACCAAGATATGATTGCTAGCTTCGGTGGAGCTACTGTGCATTCAAATCCTTGGGGTCTTAAATCACTGGCCTACCCTATTCAAAAAAAGACAACTGGTATTTACTGGGTGTTAGAATACAGCGGCCCAACTGATCTTAACGAAAAACTTAAGATTCAAATTTTACGTGACGAGCAAATTATGCGTCACATGATTACGAAACTCGATAAATACGCCGTCGAGTACAACCACGTAAAAAGAAATGGCGGATTTGCGGTAAAACAAAAAATGGAGGCTTAATCACATGGCAAAGAATGAGATAAAATACCTGACCGCAATTAAGCAGGAGAAACCAAAGAAAAAGTTTTGTCGTTTCAAGAAATACGGCATCAAATACGTAGACTACAAGGATGTTGAGTTCCTTAAAAAGTTCATTAACGAACAAGGTAAATTATTACCACGTCGTCTGAGCGGTAACTCATTAAAGTATCAACGTAAAGTACAGGACGCAGTTAAAAAGGCACGTCAAATGTCTTTATTACCTTTCGTTACTGACTTATTAAAGTAATACCCTAATTAGTAACCTTCCCTAATCTCGCAACGGGCGAGAGACAGCAATAGCTGGGCTCTTGGGGACTAAAACAAAAACAACATGCAAGTAATTTTAATTCAAGACGTAGACAACTTAGGTGGTAAGAGTGAACTCGTAACTGTTAAAAGCGGTTATGCTCGTAACTTTTTAATCCCACAAAAGTTTGCCGTTGAAGCAAGCCCTTCTAACCTTAAACAACTTAACGAACAGTTAAAAGTTAAGGCTAAAAAAGAAGCGGTAATGTTAGCTGAAATCAATAAAGTAATCGATGTACTAAAATCTAGCCCAGTTAAATTAACTGCTAAAACAGGTACAAGCGGTAAAATATTTGGTGCAGTAACTTCTTTACAAATCACACGTGCTATCCGTGACCAAAAAGGTTACGAAATTGATCGCAAGCGTATCTCTATTGTAGATGAAGTGAAAGAATTAGGTGCTTATAAGGCTTCTATCGACTTTGGTAACGGTAATATTACTGAAATTGATTTTGAAGTTGTAGGCGAGTAATCTGCTACTAATCAACCTTTTATACAAAAAAACCTGGCTATGGCCGGGTTTTTTTATGACTTAAAAGGTAAAAAAGTTATAAAAAAAAATTGGTTTCCCACAAATTACATACCTTCGAATTGTCCAATGAAAGTTCTTCCTATTCTCAAAACGTTTATTTCGTAAATGTTTTAGGTTTTGGTTCAGTTCAATCGTTGGTTTTTGATCACTTAATTTTTTTAAAGAACATGAACATTTACGTTGGAAACCTAAACTGGAATATGTCCAGTGAAGACCTGCAAAACTTATTTACTCCATTTGGTGAAGTAACAAGTGCAAAGATCGTTACAGACAAGTTTAACAATGACCGCAGCAAAGGCTTTGGTTTCGTAGAAATGGCAGATGATGAAGCAGCTCGTTCTGCTATCAGCCAATTACACGACACTGATGTTATGGAGCGCAAGATTGTAGTTAATGAATCAACTCCACGTCCAGAAGGCGAAAGAGGCGACTTCAAAAAGAAGAGCTTCGGCGGCGGCGGAAGCCGTGGTGGATACGGTGGTGGTGGTGGTGGAAATCGCGGCGGAAGCGGCGGTGGATACAACCGTGATCGTGGAAACAGCGCTGGAGGCGGAGGATTTAACAGATATTAATATCTACTAAATTTCTAAGCTTACATAAAAAAAGTCCTGCAATTTATTGCGGGACTTTTTTTATGTCTATACTTTATGGAAATATAAATTAATGAAGTGTTTGATGCGAAATAATGAAGGAGCTATTTAATCAAGGACATATATACAACTCCTAGCTGGATCAACTAAATTGAATATGAATATTGAGAGATCCCTAAAACAAAAAGCCTCGTGATATCAATTAAGATATACGAGGCTTTTTAATAAATATGGCAACTACCTACTCTCCCAGCGAAACGCAAGTACCATCGGCCATGGGGGACTTAACTTCTCTGTTCGGAATGGGAAGAGGTGAACACCCCCGGCAAAATCACCATAAGAAGGTAATTTTATCGGTGTCTAAAACTAATTAGACTGATAAAACAATAATTTACATATTGGAAAGGAAAAATAATAACAAGAAAAAAAATAAAGCTTACGGGCAATTAGTACTACTTGGCTTTGCTATTACTAGCTTTACACCTATAGCCTATCAACGTCGTAGTCTTCGACGACCCTTAAAAGTAAACTCATCTTGTGGAAGGTTTCACGCTTAGATGCTTTCAGCGTTTATCCTTGCCGTACATAGCTACTCTGCATTACACCTGGCGGCATAACAGATACACCAGCGGTACGTACAACCCGGTCCTCTCGTACTAAGGTCATGTCCACTCAATTTACTAGCGCCCACCACAGATAGGGACCGAACTGTCTTGCGACGTTCTGAACCCAGTTCACGTGCCACTTTAATCGGCGAACAGCCGAACCCTTGGGACCTTCTCCAGCCCCAGGATGTGACGAACCGA
>Ga0114977_10000023_pt1 | contig 100437 bp, 88 predicted proteins | sample S_130805_MF_Meta_FD_87026 | JGI IMG/M metagenome (GOLD analysis project Ga0114977, IMG submission 87026) | Freshwater microbial communities from Lake Simoncouche, Canada to study carbon cycling - S_130805_MF_MetaG | ecosystem: Environmental > Aquatic > Freshwater > Lake | place: Lake...
AAAATTCTGGTTATGAAAGACGGCAATATAGTTGAGCAAGGCAGCGCTGAGGCTATTTTCAGCCACCCCGCAAATGCATATACAAAGAAACTGATTTCGGCTTCAATGATCTAGGCTTTATCGATATTCAAATTTTTAAGTGACGGATTCTGAGGAATTTCGAGAACCGGAGCGGAGCGTACTCAAATGTACGTGAGCACCTGAAGCGCAGAAAACCAAGATAGGCGGCCTTAGAAATTCTGAATGTCGATACAGCCTAAAACGCTGCAATGCCAGTAATCGCCTTACCCATAATCAGAGTATGGATATCGTATGTACCTTCATAGGTATTAACAGCTTCTAAATTCAGCATATGCCGCATAATGTGATATTCATCACTAATCCCGTTGCCGCCTAACATATCACGTGCAACCCTTGCTATTTTCAGCGCGTTTCCAGCCGAATAACGTTTTATCATAGAAATTTGCTCCGGCGAGGCTTTATCCTCATCCAGCAATCTGCCAACTTGCAGGCAGCCCTCATAGCCAAATGCAATGTCGCTCATCATCTCAGCCAGTTTAACTTGTATTAGCTGGTTAGCCGCCAATGGTTTTTTGAACTGCTTCCTGTCCATTGTATAATCCCTTGCCGCATGAAAACAAAATTCCGCTGCGCCCAAAGCGCCCCAGCCAATGCCATAACGCGCTTTATTTAGGCATGAAAATGGCCCTTTAAGGCCAGTTATATTCAATTTATTTTCTGCAGGTACAAATACATCGCCTAGCATAACCATACCCGTTGCAGAGGCCTTCAATGCCATTTTCCCTTCAATATAAGGCGCCTCGAGCCCCTTCATGTTTTTTTCCAGAATAAAACCGCTGATAGAGCCATCTTTGATGTCTTTATCATTATAAACTTTTGCCCAGATAATAAAAACATCGGCAATAGGTGCGTTGGTTATCCATGTTTTTGAACCAGAAATATTATATCCGCCATCAACCTTCTCTGCTCTGGTTACCATGCTGCTTGGGTCAGAACCGTGATCTGGCTCAGTAAGGCCAAAACAACCAATTTTATGTCCGCTTATTAGCTCCGGCAAATATTTATTTTTTTGTGATTCTGTACCAAATTCAAAAATTGGGTGTATAACTAAACTGCTTTGCACGCTCACTGCTGAGCGGTATGCACTATCTACTTTTTCAATCTCCCGGGCAATTAATCCATAGCTCACATGACTAACTTCAGCAGCTCCATGGCCTTTAATTGTAGATCCAAGGAACCCAAGCTCGCCCATTTCATACATTATTTCACGGTCGAAATAGCTTTCACGGTTAGCTTTTATTATTCTTGGCAAGAGCTTGTCTTTCGCGTAAGAACGAGCAGTTTGCATAACCATGCGCTCTTCAGGATTTAAGCGGTATTCAAGAGAAAATGGATCTTCCCAATTAAAATTTGATGGCATAATGGGTACCATTATTTGGTTGCTGATGATATAATGAAGTATAGCACCCTCAGCTACCGCAGCAATCGTTTTTGTTGGCAACTAATGGCTGGAAAAGGCCAGGTTTACTTCCACTGACTATAATGGCAGAATAAAAGATTAAATATTTTATAATTACCGCAAAAACATGATTGAATTTGTTGAGATATTAAGAGCTATATTAGAAGGTGGGGTCGTCCCCACCTTCGGGGTGGGAGGACGTGGCGCGCAGAAAAAAGAATCAGGAACTGAGAATCAACAAAAATCTCAAAAAGTAGATATAACGCCGAATCACAATGAAAAACAAAGAAATCCTGGCATATTTGAAAGACTATTTGGACGATCAAAAGAATCAAACATTTTAAATAACGTATCAAGAACAGGGACGAATTCAGAATTCACTAATAGCATTAATAAATCAGCAATATTAAATCTGGCAAAAGTCCACTCCCAAAAAGATATCAGTCAAAAAATATGACGCCAATTAATTTTCATAAAATAAAATACACTCTTGCCACCAACCGTTTGGTGATATAATTTGCGTTTAGTGCCTGTATGCAGATGAAAATATAAACAACATGAAAAAATACCTGCCAAATATCCTTACAATCTCAAGGATTGCTATTATCCCGATACTCATCTCCTCGTTTTATATTGAAGCGAGGCTATACCACCTTGTTGCCGCAGGATTATTTTTGTTTGCAAGTGTAACTGATTTTTTCGATGGATATCTTGCAAGAACCCTAAAAGCCCAATCGAGCCTCGGAAGATTTTTAGATCCCATAGCTGATAAATTACTTGTTGCCGCAGTAATCCTTATGCTTACCCATGTGCGCGGCATAACAGGGTGGGAAATAATACCTGCACTTGCAATATTATGCCGTGAAATTATGGTATCTGGCCTGCGTGAATTTTTAGCAGAAATAAGGGTGAGCGTGCCGGTATCAGCACTGGCAAAATTTAAAACCGCTGTTCAAATGGCCGCGCTATTCCTCCTCCTTCTTGGAGTCGAAGGCCCCAGCATTGAACAGTTAGAGCATTTCACATCAACCCACCTGACTGTCCTTTTAGGAAAAATATTACTTTGGGTAGCTGCTGTTTTAACTATCATCACAGGCTATGTTTATTTAAAGGCGGGCTTAAAGTATATGACCTTAGAAAATGAAAATAATTAATAAACTATGCCGCTTTTTCCTTACTGTACTAATTATAGTATTTGTGGCTAACTTTGCCCATGCGGAAAAAAACCTTGATTCTGTAACTATTGAAATGCAACAAGGTATTTCCCTTGTGAGACTATTGGAGTATGTGGGCATCAACCATAATGATGCGCAAATGGCAGTTGATGAACTAAGCAATGTTTATAGTCCGGGAGCAATTCCTCCGGGACAGAAAGTTAAGGTAACTTTTGAAATAATGGATGAAGAAGGAAAGGAAATCAAATTTTCCTCAATGGAAATGAAAATTTCCCGAAGCCAGAAAATACAAGTCTCAAAAATGGATGATGATATTTTCTTTGCCCATGTTTTTGAAAGCAAGCTAGAGCCAAAATTAATTTATATCCACGCGACTGTTGGCGCAACTTTGTTCTCAGCTGCAATGCATGCCGGCCTTTCCCAGGAAATGTTCAATGAATTGCTAAAAGCATTTAGCTATGATGTCGACTTCCAAAGGGATGTAAAACATGGCGATGAAATGGAAGTTCTCTATGAAGCTGTGTATGATGAAGAAGGAAAGCTAGTAAGCAATGGAGATATATTATATACATCTTTAAAAATTGCCCGTGGAAGATTTTCAATTTATCGATACACTACACCAGACGGAAAATCAGATTTCTATAATGATTATGGTGTAAGCGTTCAAAAATCATTACTCAGAACCCCGGTTAACGGAGCGCGGATTTCATCGAGTTATGGTGACCGCCATCACCCGATATTGGGGTTTACAAGGATGCACAAGGGCATAGATTTCGCTGCTCCCACAGGCACTCCGGTGTATGCCGCGGGTGACGGCACAATCGTTGAAATGACTCGCAAAGGAAGTTATGGTAAATATGTACAGATTTATCATAGCGGACTTTATGCAACAGCTTATGCACATTTGAGTGGCTATGCCACTCGCTTAAAGCGTGGCTCTAAAGTGCGACAGGGGCAGATCATAGGTTATGTAGGATCAACGGGAAGATCAACTGGTGCGCACCTACATTATGAAGTAATTGAAAAAGGACGGCAAATTAACCCGCTTTCGATAAAATTAGGCACGGGAAAACAGCTCGCAAATTACGAGAAAGATATATTTTATAAATATAAAGCTTCTCTTCTCAACTCAGTTGCCAGGCTATCCGCAAAAAGTCATGAGGCAAAAAATTAACATTCCTCTTGAATATTGGCGGTAAAAAGTTTATCCTGCAATGCTCACATTTAGGAAAATATTTATTAATTGGTTAGGTGCATTATGCGCGGTTATATCGTTTGTTTAGTCCTTGCCTTATTATTTTTCTTTGGTGCTTTTGGCATTAATTCTTCAGCAAATGCTGATAGTGCTAAAAAACCACTTATGATAATCCGCTTTGGTGATAATCCTGTTGATTACGAACAAAGCCTTGATAAGGCAATAAAGATTACTCTGGCAAAAAAGCCCTCTGTTGTTTTTGATGTTGTTGCTGTTATTCCAGAAACAAAAGATAAATCCATTAATCAGCAAAATGAAAAAGATGCAAAGTTCCTTTCAGAGAACATTATTGCGCAAATGAAACAGGCTGGCGTATCTGCTGATAAGTTACATATCAGCCAGAAAATAAATAGCCTATCTAAAGCTAACGAAATACAGATTTTTGTTCAGTAGTTAAATAATTCTTCTTATTGCGAAAATTTCTTATTTTTTTCATTATAAGAAAAATTGCATTAAATATTGAAAATTCACGACTCTTTCCATCAACCAAAATCATATTATTTTTCGTATCTATACATAATGTGTGGATGCCGAATTTATAGCTTGAATTTTGTTCAGGTTTTATTTCATATATTACTTTTTCTTTAAAAACATTCTCATCCAAATCTATAATTTCATTTATTATGATAGATCCACCATAAGTTTGAGATGAATTCTGCGATGGGCGGTATAATTTTCTATCCATATAAAAGAAATTACCCGCCGGACGTGCCGAAGCTTTGTCGGTTTTTACAGGATTGTTTTTATGTTCCTGCCAACCTGATAAAGGACTATCCGAATACCAAATGAATAGGTCGGTGTTACCTTGAGATGGGCCTTTCGTACAAAATAGCCACCATTTATTTTGATGATTTAATATGGTGCTGTCAATTGCAGCAAAATTCGTAATTAAATCTTTTTCATAGTTTAATTTTCCAACAGTGGCATCATATTTATAAAGCATTACTTTATTTGCCTCAAATGTTTCAGGAATACAATACTGCTGTCCTTCATATTCAAACATCTGCGGATAGGACATATGGAATTTTGTCACAATTGCATTGGAAATCTTTGAGTTTTTATAATTTTTTGCATCCATATCTATTGATACAATCCTACCCTTGCATGCAAAGAAATTAACATATTCAGCTAGAATCTTATAGCCTGAGTTAGTTTGCAATATAAAGGGGTCGGCAAGCATTTCATATTTTCCAGTTATATTAAGCCATTTAATATTCTTCTCCCCATGCTCTTTTATAAAAGAATCTATTGTGCCCTTATAAATTCCAACATCCCATTTGTAATATAAAAACAGTTTTTCCAGAAATTTATTAATCCTCATTTGCATCCCTTACTCCTAGCACCTTAAGATATTGCGGAGCTATTTTTTCTAATAGAAAATCCTTCGCGCGTAATTTTATAAATTCTTTATCGTATTTGTGATCCAGTGCTTTTATTATTGCAATCGCCATGGCCTCAATATCTCCAACAGGAACCAGCGTGCCAAATTCACCATAATTCAGGATTTCTGCATTTGCACCAGGACAATCGGTACAGACTAGCGGTGTGCCGCAGGCCATTGCCTCCAGAATAACATTAGATGCCCCCTCATATATTGATGGCAAAACAAATAGACTAGATTTTGCAATAAAAGCATAAGGATTTTGTTTGAATCCCAGTAATTCTACAGAATCTTGTATGTGTAGATTTGCTATCAATTGGGTAAGATTTTTTTCCTCCTCACCCTTACCAAGTATTATTAGCCTGGCATCAATTTCTTTCCGCACTAAAGCAAATGCTTTTATAAGTGTAGCAAAATCTTTCTGGTGAGTTAACCTGCCAACCCCAATTATTACTTTTGGCCCGGCGTTCGATAGCCATTTATGGGAGATATCTTCTTGCGCCATTTGCTCAATTCTTGATATATCACATGGATTGTATATTGTTGCTATTTTACTTTCCGGTACATTTATAAAATTAGATAAATCCTTAGAGACAATTCTTGAAATTCCGACATATCCTTCCGCAAGCGGGTAAAGCATACGTATCAATCTCGTTAACAATATTCTCCTGATCAAGGGTCTATCCAACATTTGGTGGGAAAGGGTGTTTGCTTCACGCAAATATAATTTGAATTTCCGTCTAGATAGCAATCGGGCCAGAATGGCAACGATATTGGTTGGAATCAAAGTTGAGAGCATTACATCCGGCGTAGATCGTCTAAGATATTTTATTAATTGATAAATTGCGCTGAAAATATTCCCGGCATGCAAATCAACTATATTTACTGAACTTGGCAAAAGGCCTAGATATTCACCTTTCGCATGCATCAGCACTATATCGGTCTTATATCCCTCATTGGAGAAAAAATTAACCAGATTTACAAACACGCGCTCAGCCCCACCACCCTCGAGCGATTTTATAAACAATACGATATTTTTGCCTTTACTAGATTTAATTTTTATAGAAGTGCCCTATCAGCGCTAAGTTTTTTTATCGATTAACACAATAAACAATTATGGTCAATTACCGTACCAATACATTTATTTGAGATTTAGCGCTTATTGCTGTGTCGTTGCAATATTCATTCCATACTGATTATTACCGCGCGGGGATATTTTTACAAAGCTATTCTTTTGTGCTTCAGGACGCAATGTAGGTAGTGGCACTCTTTTTCCATGAACCCTGACTCTCACAGACTTAAAATCATCCAACGAATTCTCCGCTACATTAGCAGAAGAAGCCTCAACCTCATCCTTTGAGTTAATTTTTCCAGCTGGTGTAAATATATCCCTATTAGGTTCTTCATATGGGATATTACTATCCGCCACAACGGCCACATCCCTTGAAAATGTTGCTCGTTGGTTTGTCACTATTGATGGCTTTGTATTTTTTACAATCGCCTGACTAGTAACTAAAACCGCTGGGGCAGCACTAACGATCTTCTGATCATTATTAAAAGCTTTAGATTTGTTGGCACTAGACTTGTTATTTGGCACCTCGTCTTTTGCCGCTGAAGTATTCAAAATTGGCGCCCCTTCAACGCCGCCACTAGCCATTTTATAAAATGCCTCATCGAGTAATTTTACCATTGTTGTATCGCGGCTTTTTATACTGCGCCCGCCCATTACTACCCCAACAAGGCTTTTATCGCCGCGCCTTGCAGAAGTCACCAGATTAAATCCTGACGCCCTTATATACCCGGTTTTAAGGCCATCGGCGCCACGGTAATTCTTCGTAACCCTATTATGGGTAAAATATGCGCGTCCATTGTATGTAAAGCTTGACCTTGAAAACATAGGGTAATATTGAGGATAATCGCGCCTCAAAGCTACAGCAAGACGAGCCAGATCATACGCTGTTGTAACCTGCCTATCGTCCGGAAGGCCAGATGCGTTAGAAAAATTTGTATGCTTCATACCTAAACTTTTTGCGGTGCGCGTCATAAGCATTGAGAACTGCCACTCACTCCCAGCCAAACCCTCCGCCAAAACAACAGCTGCATCGTTAGCGGATTTAATAATTACAGCATTTATTAGATCCTGAACCGTAACTGTTTGGCCAGTACGAAAACCTATAAGGCTTGGCTTTTGTGTTGCTGCATGAGCGGAAACCTTAAACCTAGTGTTCATTGTTATTGCGCCGCTCTCAAGCTCCTGGAATGCAAGGTAAAGAGTCATCGTCTTCGTAAGTGAGGCCGGGTAGCGCAATCTGCCGGCATTTTCCTGATGAAGCACCGCACCAGTACTCGCATCAATAACCAAAGATGAATATCTTTCATCCTCAGCATTCGATGCATACGGCAAAAAAAGCTGCGCAAATATGCACATTATTATCAAAGATTTCAAAACTACCGTCTTCAAGAAATGCACTATATCAGCACCCCATGTGTCAATTAATTGTTATTGTGCCATAACAATACAGAAAAATCAATAGTTGCCTTTCACCAAAACAACTCAAACTAAAAATTATTTAGGGAGAGCCATTCTGCCACAACACAGCAATATCTTTCAACAAAAAATAAAACTTATGCCCTACTTTTTAAAGGAAATCCAAGCATTTTTAAAGTGCTAATTATATGCCCAGGAAGCTCTGCCTCAAATTTCAATGGCTTATCCTCATAAGGTATCGTTAATTTACGCGCATGAAGATGCATTTCTTTTTTTAAGCCATTAGCAAAAGCAAGTTTCCCTCCATACTTGCCATCGCCTAATATTGGTGTGCCGGCCTCTGCCATATGCACACGCAACTGGTGAGTACGCCCTGTTATTGGTATTAATTCAACAAGGCTGAATTCTTTGCCTGCGGTATCAAGAACGCGATAATATGTTGTGGCAACTTTTCCTTCATCATCACTTCTCACCTTTTCCTTACCTGCACCAACAGAACCCTTCATAATTTTATTGCTTATTTTACCCTCTTTTTGTTCCGGCACGCCAACAAGCACCGCCAAATATACCTTCTCGGTTTGCTTTGAGCGGAACAACTCAGCCATATAAGCTGCAGCAGCTGGCCTGCGAGCAAGAACTAGCACACCGCTTGTATCTTTATCCAGCCTGTGTATTAGTTTTGGTCGTTCGTCTTTTTCAAATTGCAGGCAACCTAGCATGTCATCAAGACATAATTTTATACCACTACCGCCCTGAACAGAAAGCCCGGCTGGCTTATTAATAACAAGAATATCAGCGTTTTTGAATATAACGCTTTCCAATAATTTTTCTTCTTGCTCTTTTGTCCATTTGGCCGCTTTTTTAATTGGCTGATTTATGGATGGCTTTGGTTTAAAAGGCGGCACCCGAACAATCTGCCCTTCCTCTAGCCTTGCATTTGATTTTATGCGTTTTTTATCAACCCTAATATCGCCCTTACGTAACGCCTTTTCCATTGTAACGTAAGCAAAGTCAGGAAAATGCCTTTTGAACCAACGATCCAGCCTTATGCCGTCATCTTCTTTTGATACTTTAATATTTTGTACGCCTGCCATTTTTATCCCTTTTTTAATGCACTAAGATTAAGCCATTACGGCCTGTGTAGCAAATAATTTTTCTATTGAATGAAAAACCCCGCCACAATGGGCGGGGAATAATCTCAAATATCTTGCCAAAAACCTTTAAAATGCCAGTGGCCTTGGATCGCGGAAGAAATTCTTATAAAGATCTTTATCTGCTTTTACAACCATACCATCAGACGGTATTATTGTAGCTTTTACAAAGATAACTGTCTCTACAGTATTATCTGTTTTAACAACGCTCTTGAAAGCATTACCCAAAAAAGGAATGCTCCCAATACCAGGCACTCCAGTATCTGTATTTGTAACATCACTCTTCATAAGCCCGCCCATTATCATAACATCTCCGCTTTTTAATTTCATGATAGAATCAAGCTCGCGCACATCTATCACTGGTATTGAACTTGTAACTGCTGTGCCATTAGTATTATCTCCTAGATTCTTTTGGGAAGTCAGGGCAACAGCAGGGTCATCAACCGTAGTACTTGTTGTTGTGAGCGTTGGCCTTATATTCATTGTAATTTCATCAGTTTCCAAGTTAATTGATGGCTGAAGAGTCATTATTATCCCGATCGGAACTGTGTGCAGAGTACTCGTAATACTACTTGTTGTTGTTGAGCTGCTGCTAGTTGAGGTTGAAGTTGAATCCTGCGCCTGAACTGTAAAATAGACCTTATTTTGAGCCACAGTCATAACTGCTTGCTGGTTATTCATTGCATGCAGCCTAGGACTTGCTATTGTTCGTGCTGTACCAAATGTATCTAAAAAACCTACTACAGAATTAAGGTTATTTGTACCATCTTTAGTTATGGCCGCACCAAGCTTTAAAACACCAGTGGTCGTAGAACCAGAAATTGGATTGAAATTTCCTGTCAGTGTTACACCAGATGTTTTGCCAGACAGAATCCCCCAATTTATACCGGCGCTATAACTTTTATTAAGTGTAACTTCTACTATTTTTGCCTCTATCAAGACTTGCGATGAAACATTCTTTTTCACAGTACTTAAGTATGATTCAACAGCCTTTTGTGCCTTTTGTGTTGCAATAACAGAAATTATGCCTGCCTGTTTATTAATTGTATAAGGAGCTTGGCTTCCACTGCTCGTACTTGTAATGCTGGAAGTTAACGCACCAGGTGTAGTAGGTGTCGCAAGACTTGATGAAACCGAAGGAGAGCTTGATGTGCTAGATTCAGATGATAACATATTTTTAATAGTAGCCTCAACCGACTTCCATAAATCTCCGTCATATGCAGAAGTGATGGCATTATTTGAACCAGACGTTATACCACCTGAACTTGAACCAGAACTTGAAGAACTAGAACTAGAACTGGAGCTGGAGCCAGAACTTGAGCCTGAACCTGAACTGCCGCCAATAACATTTGTACTAACACCCACAGAACCAGTACTGGATCTTACAATATTTAAGAAATCCGTTGCATAATCTACCTGATAAGGCAAATCACGTTGTATTTTCAAGGTACCATTCTTATAGTCATACCTAAGTTTACCTAGATCGACAACACTTTCCATAACTTCGTTAAATGGCCTGTTTGTCGCTTTAAGTATAATGCCACCAGTGATGCCTGGATCAATTTCCATATCTACATCCGCAAGCCTTCCTAATTCAATTAATACGTCTTTAAGAGGAACCTCCTCTGTAACAGAAATGGAGACTAATTTATCTGGGCCAGCTTCTGGTGGTTTTGGCGCTGTAAGAATCTCAGTTACTTCTGGGATTGAAGGCTCTGAAGAAGAAGTTGAATTTCCCTTCTCTTTTAGATTCTTGTTTTTTGAAGAATTCTTATCATCAGGGATAAGTTTTTTTTCAAATTCTTCCCTGGTTAAATTAACGCCTGGATCTATTACATCCCTAACATTTCCATGCTTATAGGTTACCCCCGCACATGAAAGTAACCCTATGTTTACAATCGGTATGAGTAATAACTTAGCGATTCGGAAAGTTGATTCTTCTTTCATAGCCTATACATTAGCCTATATTGAATTATGTAAACAAACTCCATGTTTGTACTAATTATCAAACATAACAGAAATTTTACACTATTTCAATAGCAACCTAATAATCCTCAAAAATCAGACTCAGGTGTAATATAATAGCTACATTGTAGCCGTTAGTATATTAATATACATCACGCGAAATAAATGTTTTATTCATAGTAGTAGAAATAATTTACCGAATATTCCGGATAAATTAAACAAAGCAACATAGAGAATGCAAGAGCAGGACCAAATGGAAATTCTTCTTCATCGTGAATCTTTTTCCAGGCAAGTGAAAATATTATTCCAAATATGCCTGAAAAAAATAAAAATGGCAGGAAAGCCTTTATACCCAGGAACATACCGCTAACAGCAAAGAATTTTACATCCCCCATACCTAATCCCTCACGCCTCTTCCACAAATAAAATCCATACCGCAAGCCTAAAGCGATACATAATCCTAATATTGATCCTGAAAAATACTGTTCAATCTCAGAATCCATTGCATAACGGTATAAAATGCCAAATAGCAACACAGATATTTGAATTTCATCAGGGATAATACGGTGTTCTAAGTCGGTTACGATCATTATAACAAGTGAAACAACCAGTCCAAGCATTGCTATGGCCTTAAGGCTAACGCCAAAGTTCATATATACAACCGCAAAAAGAACGGCCATAGCGATTTCTGTTAGGGGGTAGCGAGCACTTATTTTTATATGACAATGCCTACATTTACCTAACCCAAAAGCCCATGATAATATTGGAAAAAGGTCCAGAACACCTAACCTATGGCCACATGCCGTGCAGTGAGATGGCTGAAAAACCAAATCCTCCCCAAGTGACAGACGATAACTCGCCATAGTTGCAAAACTACCAAACAAAAGCCCAAACAGCATAAAAATCGGCAATCCATACCGATAATTCTGCAACAGCTCCTGCAATCCTATAAATTGAACTTCCATTACACTATTAAACTGAAATTTTTGATTGTTGCAAATTATTATCTATATTATTCTATTTTTATGGTAAAATGTTATAATTATAGATTGAACAGATTGCATTTTAAAATGTTATTAAATATTAAAAAACAAATTAATGGATTTTCCCTTGCGGAAATGTCTATTGCTATGATGATTGTGGGGATGATCGCCTCAAGCACAATATCTGTGGCTATAAGCTCAGATTATTCCAGCAAACGTGACCAAACAGAAAACAAGTTGCTGCTCATAGATACAGCCTTAGTGTCATACCTAAATATAAATCATAGACTCCCCTGCCCTGCTGATGGCACCGTTGCAACAACTGCTACAAATTTTGGCGTTGAAAGCAATAATGGCGCCTCTCCCCCGGTATGTAATGCTAATTTTAGTAATGGAAATATATGGGGTGGTGTTGTGCCTGTGGCGACTTTACAACTACCTAACAGTTTTATGTTTGATGGCTGGGGAAACAGGATTGATTATATTGTAGATAGCAGGTTTACTATATCTGAAACAAGCGGAGGAACATGCAACACAACCGGTGGCAGCTCAGGAATTTGCTTTAGAGATGTAGCGGCAGGATCTATTACTGTAAAAGATGGAGCAGGCAACATAAGACCTGGAAGTGCTGTTTATGTACTGCTAAGCCACGGCCCAAACGGACATGGCGCATTTCCACAACCAGGAAGTGCAACCAGCTCAAGGATAAGTGGCTTCAATAGTAATGCTTATAGTAATGCCACAGCCTCTGCAGACGAGTTCTTAAATGCCAACTACACTAATGCCGCAACCACTCCTGGAACCTATACCACCACTTTCGTAATGCGCGATTTTACAAGGGTTGACGACGGATCGGCGTCTGATGGCACATCAACCACTAGAACATATTTCGACGACCAATTACATTTCAAAACAAAATCACAGATTGTACAGGCAGCCGGCTCTCAAATATTTGAATCTGTATGTAACGACGCTACTGCAATAACAAATGGAACCGATACTGATTGTTCAGGCTCAACAGATTGTGCAGCATTTGCAAGTGCCTTAAATTCAGTGTGTTTGCATTATTAGATATTATTAAGGGATATAAAAATGCGGTTTAATTCTAGAAATTCAACAAGCAGTGGCTTCTCTTTAGTTGAATTGTCAATGGTTATAACTATTATAGGAATATCATTAGCAGGGGCGCTTGACCTTGCAACAACATCTACAATTTCACAAAAAATAACAGATACAAACGCAAGAATCGATGCAATAGAGCAAGCTCTTCAGGTTTTCGTTTTAATAAATCAGAGACTGCCATGCCCATCTGATAATTCTGCTTCCTTCAATAGCACCAGTTATGGTGTAGAAGCAACTGCAGGCGCGGGGGGGTGTGCAGGTACGAATTTTGGCATAACTACAGGAATTAATACTATTTATGGAGGCGGAGTTCCAACAAAAACCCTTGGCCTTGATGATAAGTATATGAGTGACTCCTGGAATCGCCGGTTTACTTATGTTGTTGATGATCAATTCGTTAATAGCATAACTACAAATACAATTTGTGATGGCGGATCCGCGGCTTATCATACCAAATGCTTTAAACAAAGTACTGGTGGAACTGTAGTAATTAAAACAGCAACAACTAGCGGAACACAAATTGCCAGTAATGCGGTTTATGCTCTGATTAGCCATGGCCCAAATGGAAATGGCGCCTGGACTTATGCAGCAGGAGGCGCACGGCTCGCCGCCTCTTCTGACACAGATGAAAAAAATAATGCTGGAAATGATTCCGGAACATTTGACGGAATCTTTATCCAGAAAGAGAACACCTCAACATTTGACGATATTGTTCGTTATTCCACAAAATCGACTATTACAGAGGCAATTGGTGGCAGTAGCAATCCATTTACCGGCTCAACATGCTCCACAGCAACTGATGCATACAATAATGCTAATTATGGCACAATAGGAGTTGCTAATCCAACTTACCCCTCAGACCCTTGCCCCTCAGCATCCAACCAAACTACTTGCTACTCTATGGCTACACAAACATACAAGCTTTGCTTAAACCCTTAGTCTTTTACACATTTCCAAGAAGGCCAACGGTTACGCAAAATACCAAAGCCCCAATAAGAATCTGCAGTCTTTAATGCGATTTATATAATTAGATCGCGAAACGACACAAAAGGGGCTTTTTGTATAAATAAATAGGATGCTGAGGGGAAATTTTTTATTCTCCTAGGCGAGCCTAACTATCTGTAATTAGAACATATCCCTCCAGAACTGGAGTTGCTGAAGAAGATTCGCCATATTAAATATGGGTTTAGTAACAAACGGGTGAACCAAAAGGATAAACAAGAACGTGAAAACAAAGGTGTTATAACACACGCTCTTGCGGCGCCTCTTCTAAGGTACTGTTATTCCCCATTTAGTACCAAGGTATTCTTCTGCTAAGAGTCTGTTCCCAGAAGAAAGTACCGAGTTGTAAACAAGAATTTCTCCAATGTTACCACTCCAGTAATTGGTATTGGTCTGAATTGAGCCAATAGTTATCCTGGCAGAAGCCGTTTGTGAGTTTTGAGGGCCGGTGCCATTTGCAACATTTACCCCATCTACATATAGAGCCATTGCTCCACCTGACCTTGCACGAGTATATGTAACTACATGGCCAACGCCATTATTATATCCTGTTCCAGAACTTATTGTGGTATCGCCATTGCCCACACCTGCAAGAATTCTGCCAGAACTTTCCATAGTTAATCCAAAGTCATTAGTTGTACCGTCCACTTCAGCATCAAAGATTCCATGCCCGCTATACCATTGGCCATTACCACCGTTTGTTGCTGAAGTTTTCATCACTAAGAAAATACTCCAATCATCATTTATTACCCTTGGCACCGCAAGCTGAGTGCTACTTCCTGAAGTAAATTTTACTGCAGGCATACCATTTAGTACATTAACATTAACATTATATGTTGGAGATGTTCCACTCACTATTGCATTTTTTGCATTGCCGCTCTTATCCTTCCAGCAACCAAAACTCGCACCATCCGAAAGATTGCCGCCTGTTGAACAATTACTTCCTGTAAATAGTGTACTAGAATCTGATGCATCAAGCCACAGAACCTGTCCAGACACTGGTGGAGTAATTGTAACACCCCACTTATTGCCTAAATATTGCTCAACTTGTAGTCTCTGCAGGTTTGATAATGCTGCAGAATATATTATTATCTCAGAAATAAGACCATTCATAACGTTTTGATTATTTACATCCAGCGCCCCTATTTGCGAAACTTTAAACGCCTCGTTATTAATGTTCGAGCCACCACCTTGTGGAGCGCCATCCCAGTAAAATTGTACGGCAGAGCCTGATTGCCTTAGGGTTGTTACATGCGGCGAAGTGGTAACAGGTAGGTCCACACTATAGAATCGACCATTCCAGCAATACATACTGCTAGCATTATACCTAAGCAGCTGATATCTACCGCCGGCATTACTTGTTGTAGATAATATCTCACCTGCTCCATCATTAGGGTTAGATGGCGCAAACACAGCAATGCTTGTTTGGCTGGTAGGCAGGGTAAATTCTGGCATTGTGAGCGAACTGCTTACACCATCGAATAATAATGCTGAATTACCATTAATAGCATTTGTTGATAGCTTAGGAGTATTAGAGCTTTTTGTGGCATTTGTGCCATTGCCACTTTTATCCTTCCAGCATCCAATATTAGCACCATTTGCGGGATAGCTGCCTGTTGTACAGTCGCTTCCTGTAAATAATGTATCCGCATCCGCAGCATCTAACCATAGTCTATTATTTGATGAAACAGCTAGGGGGGTGTATTTCTTAACTGTAATGCCCCACTTGTTTCCTAGGTATGAATTTATAGCATCATTTTCTGTTAGGCTTAGGCTCTTGTTGTATAATATAATCTCACCCATTGTTCCCTTCATTCTTGTAAAGCCGTCTGCCCTTGTGCCGATAAGCATATTATTACTTGTATCATTGAGAGTAACAGAAAATATACCGTTACCATTGCTATTTCCATTAAGATAATGATAAACATTTGTACCACTACTCTTTACCTCTACAAGATTAACTACCCCTGCTGTTGGAGAAACTGAACCACCAACGCCAGATGCAATAGAACCATTTCCCCTTAGAAAGCTTGGCAAGCCTGTACTAGTATTAAAATAATAATCATATGAGGAAGGAGCATTATTATTTGTTTTGGAAATAAATGTTTGCCATCCGCTGTAATCAGTGAAATTCATTACACCAAAAATCGTCATATCTCCAGTTAAAGCAATTGATGAGTTATTTGCAACCGACAAATAATTTGTTGAGCCATTAAATGAAATCCCAGAAAGACCATTCATTATGTTGGTTTTAAATGTCGGTGAATTTCCAGCAACAGCATTGTTCCCATGACCACTATTGTCCTTCCAGCAACTAACGCTACCATTTGCGCTTGCAATACTGGAACAACCAGCATCGCTAAACACTGTTGTATCATCAGAAGCATCTAACCATAGTTGCATTCCTAAAGTGACGTTTGCTATGCCCCATTTATTGGCAAGGTATCTATTAACCCTATCATTCTCAGGTTGGTTTAAAGTGCGGTTGTATATAAGTATTTCACCTATATTACCTTTGTAGAAACTTGAAGGCCTATTTGCACCAATATCAAGATTATATGAAGTGCCAAAGTTAAAACTAGTTGATCCAGCACTGGTGCCAATTATCGTACCATTTTGTGTAATACTAATATTAGACAAAGCAGAAGAGCCACTAAATGACCAAACATAGTAATTTCCTGTATAACCAGCATTCCAAGAAGCCGTTACCTCACCACCCGCATTATTATTCCCAGCGTCCCAATAAATATTATTATCCGACCATGGCATATGCAAATTGAACCTTGGGCTAGCTCTATCAGGATATGAGTCTATAATTGAACTATTCTTCACCAAACTTGTTGAAGCAATAATAAACATTGTCACATCAGAACTTAATGAGTTCAAAAGTGATGTAGAAACTGTCAGGTAGTTGCTCGTACCATTGAATTCAAGAACAGGTTTACCATTTTGTGCATTAGTTTTATATGTTGGAGCATCACCTGCCGTTGCATTGCGCGCATATCCGCTCTTATCCTTCCAGCAACTTACTCCTCCGTTAACAGCTGAACTGATTGAGCAAGATGAATCACTGTAAAGCGTTGAATAGTCAGAAGAATCTAACCATAACTGCAGACCGCCATTAACAGGCAGCCCAGCCGTTGAACAAGGCGATCCTGTAGATACCCACGCACCAGTTTGATCACAACTAGCAACTGGCAAGCCTTCATAATTAGGCCAGTTACATTGCCCTTTAACATCATTTGTAAGACTATTTGTCTGCGGCCAGAACGCATTGTTTAATGGGGTTGGTGATGTATATGCAGGGCATGTGATCTGTGTACAAGGGCCTGTCACAGAAGACCATATATTACTTGAATCGCAGCTCCTGGTAGGATTACCTGTATAACCTGCTATACAAGTTCCGCTGACATTACTTGCTCCAGCTATAGCATTCGGCCATGTTGCATTTCCTGCGCTATCGCCGTTTGCAGATGTTGAAGAAGGACACACCTGAGCACAATGTGTTGTGCTGGCAGCCCACGACCCCCCCGTTGTAGTTTGCGCACTATCAATTTTAGCAAGCTCAATCATAATACCCGCAGCATTGTTCGGACATTTAGCGTCAGGAATAACCCTTGCAGTTCCTATACGCTCCCCTGAAGCTGAGCGTGGCTTACAAGCATCTAATTTCGACGTCCATGTATTATTGTTACAAGTCATAAAATTTTGTCCTACCTGATCTGGTGGACAGCCAAAATCAGTATCCGGAGAACTAGATGTACAAGATCCATAGCTTGGAACGCATGCGCTACTTGTCACTTCCCATGTGCCATTCATAGTACACGTTATGTTAGTTGTACCTGTATAGTTAGTACCGCATGTATTTGGAGAGCTGGGATTAGTTATTACTGTACCAACAGTTTGTCCTGATGTAGGTGTGATTGTTCTGCCACCAACCACCACAGATCCACTACATGTTATGGCACTGCATGTGTTGTTTGTCACACTCCACTTGCTTGCAACACAACTCTGCTGTAAACTACCAGTCTGACCCCAGTTACATGACTGAGCAGGTCTTATACTTCCAATTGTATTACATGTTATCGTGGTACTAGGAGTACAATTTGTACTAGTGTTAACCCAAATACCTTCTGCAGAACATGTCTGCTTTATTCCAGTACCTGTAAAATTAGCTGCACATGGAATTGTGCGTTGATCGTTATATTGTGCACCTCCATAACACCTGATAGGCTCACATGATGTTTTTTGTGTTGGCGATACCCAGGCACCATTCTGACCCGCAGCATCGAATTGGCATGTTTGCATGATTTTACCAACATAACCTGAAGGACAAACATCGGCTGCTACTGAACTTCTGCGAGTTGCACCTGGTGATTTACAAACTCCGTTAAGGCCAATTGAATCATTAGCTTGTCCTGACTGGCGGAGAAAAAACCTCAAACGGCACGCTACTGACTTATTGCTAACATTATATGCCAAGCTTGAAATGCAACCGGTATCAGTTGAGCCCCTTATAATACCCGTGCTTGGCTTACCATCGTCCAATCTGGAATCTATAGCTTTTGCATCTTCAGGTGTTAATATTGGCAGGGAATTTGAAGAAGAGCTAAAACCAGCAAATTCTACAATTATCGCCTGGCTAGGAAATAGTAAACTTGTTGGATTCAGAACATTATAACCACTACCTTTATATGGTCCCGCAGGAACACCAAGACCGGTTACATTAGTACTTGTTCCATTATAAGTTCCCTTTATTAGCCCGGAAAGAGCCAAATCTTGCCAGAATTGCAATGCCTCCGCAGCAGTATCTATAGAGCCATTAGCATTACCAGAATTTGTCCTGGTAAGCGAGGAAACACTCGCCATATCACCAGGTACACCACTGTAACGTTTTTCAAACTGATCCTCTGCGCTGCTAAAGCCCTTGATGTCAGAAATGATAGCACTAAGCTTTGATCTCTCAACAATTGCCTTTCCACCTACCGCCGCCACTGTAATCGCGGAAACTGCCGCAAGTACCACTCCCATCTCAAGCAAGCTAAATCCTAACTTGCTAACGATACCACGATTTTTTTTAGACATAAGAATAAAATGGTTTAAATTGTTATTAAAACCCTCAATCTAAGCGTGCACTTTGAGCAAACATTAAACATTTACTTATATTTATCTTAGCATTATAACATAATATTTTTGGCTTTGCTTCAGAATTCTTACAAAACAAGTCATGCGCTTTTGCTTTATTTTAAAAGTGTGATTGCAATCACACAATGATTCATAATTATCAAATGCTTGGGTTTGTTGCACTCTAAACTGCAAGGCATTTGTACAGCCTAAATATAATTTCTTAACATAAAACAATAAGTTTTAATTGCCCTTGAATGGGGTATAAGGTATAGGTTTTATGATTTAGAGAATTTAATATTTAGAAATGGCCATTTCAGATTTATTGTTTCAGTATGTAAATCTTAAATACCAAATGTAATAATTTTAATGACCAACCCACAAATTATTGAATCGTAGCATGAAAGCCGAAATAATTCAGGAACTTGAAAAACGCAGGAAAGACGCATGTTTTGGTGGCGGTACAAAGCGTATTGATGCCCAGCATGACGGCGGAAAATTAACTGCTCGAGAAAGGATTGAAGTGCTGCTAGACCCAGATTCCTTTGAGGAATATGGCATGTTTGCCCAGCATCGCTGCAATGATTTTGGCATGGAAGATAAAAAAATTTCCGGTGATGGTGTGGTTACCGGGCACGGAACTATAAATGGACGCTTAGTATTTGTTTATTCACAAGATTTTACAGTTCTTGGTGGATCACTTGGCGAAGTTCATGCTGAGAAAATCTGCCGCATCCAGGACATGGCTATTAAAGTTGGCGCTCCAGTAATTGGCATAAATGATTCCGGAGGAGCCCGAATTCAAGAAGGCGTTAATTCCTTAGGCGGATATGGTGAAATTTTCCAGCGTAATGTTGATGCATCTGGCGTTATACCACAAATTTCCCTAATCATGGGCCCGTGCGCAGGTGGAGCGGTTTATTCCCCCGCCCTTACTGATTTTATTTTCATGGTACGAAACACATCTTACATGTTCGTTACCGGCCCTGAGGTTGTAAAAACAGTAACGCATGAGGATGTCACCCGCGAAGTTCTTGGTGGCGCAACCACTCACACGGCGAAAACCGGCGTGGCAGATATGGGATTTGATAGCGATATAGAAGCATTGCTTCAAACCCGCCGCTTGATTAATTTCCTACCACTTTCTAACCGCGAAGAAACCCCAAAACGCCATACTAATGACTATGCCGATAGGCTAGATCTTTCGTTAAATACGCTCGTTCCAGAAAATCCAAACAAGCCTTATAATATGAAAGACCTTGTGGAGCGTGTGGTTGATGAAGGTGATTTCTTTGAAATTCAACCTGATTTCGCTAAAAATATTATAATAGGCTTTGGCCGCATGGAGGGTAATACTGTTGGTTTTGTTGCCAACCAACCAATGCATTTGGCCGGTTGTCTTGATATTGACGCCTCACGCAAAGCTGCTCGTTTTATTAGGTTCTGTGATGCTTTCAACATACCAATAGTAACATTTGTGGACGTCCCTGGCTTCCTTCCTGGAGTTTCCCAAGAACATAGCGGTATTATCAAGCATGGCGCAAAACTTCTTTATGCTTATGCAGAGGCTACTGTACCGAAATTAACTGTTATCACCAGAAAAGCTTATGGCGGCGCATATATTGTAATGAATTCCAAGCATTTAAAGGGCGATATTAACTATGCCTGGGCGAACGCAGAAATTGCAGTTATGGGACCTAAGGGCGCTGCGCAGATTTTATTCCGCGAGCATGCCAACGATAAAGAAAAAATGCAGGAATTAACCAATGATTATGTAGATAAATTCGCATCACCATTTGCTGCTGCATCGCGTGGGTTTATTGATGAGGTAATACGACCACAAAATACAAGGTGGAGAATTTGCCGCGCACTAACCCTGTTACGCAAGAAGAAAGTTGAGAAGCCTTGGAAAAAACACGATAATTTACCATTATAAATATGTTCAAAAAAATTCTAATAGCAAACCGTGGTGAAATTGCCTGCCGTATTATTAAAACGGCACGAAAAATGGGAATTAAAACTGTAGCGGTTTATTCCGAGGCCGACACAAACTCGGCTCATGTAAGCATGGCTGATGAGGCCGTTTATATAGGCCCCTCTCCGGCCAGCCAAAGTTACCTCGATGTAAAGAGCCTTATTGAAGCAGTGCGGATTAGCGGTGCAGATGCCGTTCATCCTGGATATGGATTCCTTTCAGAAAACCGAGTGTTTGCAAGGGCAATCGAAAAAGAGGGTGTAACTTTCATTGGTCCATCTTCAAATTCAATAAAAGACATGGGTGATAAAATCACCGCAAAAACTATCGCTGAAAATGCAGGGGTTACAACCGTACCTGGGTATATGGGAGAAATAAAAGACGCTGCGGACGCTGCAAAAGTTGCGTCAAAAATAGGCTTTCCGGTAATGATAAAAGCAACTGCAGGCGGTGGTGGAAAGGGCATGCGGGTTGTAAAATCCAAGGGCGAAGTTAAGCAAGCTTATAGCTCGGCAGTAAATGAGGCAACCAACAGCTTTAAAGATGGAAGAATATTCATTGAAAAATTCATTGAAAAGCCACGCCATATTGAAATTCAGGTTATAGCCGATAAATTTGGTAATGTGGTTTGTTTGGGTGAACGCGAGTGTTCTATCCAGCGTCACCACCAAAAAGTGATTGAGGAAGCGCCAAGCCCGTTTATCGATGAAAAGACCCGTAACACTATGTATAAACAATGCGTTTCGCTGGTAAAAAAAGTGAAATATTATTCCGCAGGAACTGTTGAGTTTATTGTTGATTCGGAAAAGAATTTTTACTTTTTAGAGATGAACACCCGACTACAGGTTGAGCATCCTGTAACAGAATATGTAACAGGACTAGACCTTGTTGAATTAATGATAAGAATCGCAGCTGGCGAGAAATTACCATTTACCCAGTCTGATATTAAGTTGAATGGCTGGGCGATCGAATCGCGCATTTATGCGGAAGACCCAACTCGTGGATTCTTGCCATCTTCTGGGCGCATTTCAGAATATCGTGAACCCGAAACCAGCCCTAATGTTAGGGTTGATAGCGGCGTTTATGAAGGTGGCGAAGTTAGTATGTTTTATGACGCAATGGTCGCAAAATTAATAACTTATGGCGCAAACAGAAAAGAAGCTTTAGAGAAAATGCAATCCTCGCTTGGCGAGTTTGTTTTAAGAGGCATATCCCACAACATCAGCTTCTTAGAGGCGGTTATGGCGCATCCTCGCTTCGCTGCCGGAGACATTTCTACAAAATTCATCGAGGAGGAATATCCAGATGGATTCTTCGGGGCTGAAATAACCTCAGAAACTACACAAGTGTTCATTAGCGCTGCTGCTCTGATTTATCTTGAGGATGCTCACCGAGCCTGTACCATAAGCGGGCAGATGGAGGGACGCCAACGTCATATCGGCAATCGCTGGGTGGTTTCAATTGATAATGACCGCTTCAATATTTATGTTAAGAAAGTTGAAGACGGCTACGATATAACACATGATGTGGAAACTATAGAAATTCGTACATCCTGGGTGCTAGGCAACAGGTTGCTTCAGGGCACTGTGAATGGCCGTCAAGTTTATGTGCAAATTGAATATGTGGCTGGCGGCTTCATGCTAAATCACGCAGGTTCAAATGTGAAGGCAGCTGTAAGAACTCCTAGGATCGCAGAGCTTGATAAATTCATGCCAGCCCCTCAGGATTCTGCAAATGCACTATCTATCACCGCTCCAATTTCCGGCCTTATTGTTGATGTGAAAGTAAAGGAAGGCCAAAGCGTTAAAAAAGGGCAGGAATTATTTATCCTTGAAGCGATGAAAATGGAGAATATAATTTGCGCCGAAAAAGATTGTAAAATAAACAAAATATACTTAAAAAAGGGAGATACGACTACTTACGGACAAATGATTATTGAATTAGCTTAGGCCAATTTAAATACGAAATGCGCCCAGCAAAACATCTTTTTATATGGTAAAATGAGGCATAATTTATTAAAACTATTTTTGTTTGCCATATCCTTAGCAGTTTTTGCCTGCGCCCAAGATCCTGCAAGAGTAATTATTCACCCCACAACCTCTCCAGCAAAAGGTGGGTTTACTTCTAACAACCCATATAAAACAATCGTGCAAAAAGGCGATACCTTATATAGCATTGCGCATAAACATAACGTTGAAATAAGAGATGTAATAGAAACAAATGGTCTGCGCCCGCCTTATACATTGATTATAGGACAAAGCTTAAAACTACCCACGGCCACATTTCATACAGTCAGCGATAGTGATAATCTATATGCGATTTCAAGAAGTTATGGCGTTGATATAAGCCGCCTTGCAAAAAAAAATAATCTCATAGAACCATATCATTTAACTGCAGGGCAGAAATTATTATTGCCTTCGCCCGCTGAAAAAGATGCGGACTCCAGTGCGATTGCAAAGACAGAAAAATATAATTTTATTACTAAAGAGCGCCAAATTTCAGATAGTAAAGTTTCCAGCTCAAATCTTGCCGAACTTGATACGAAACCTTCAAAATCAGTCAGCAATTATAGCGATAGTTCACCATTTCCATTGCAGAAAACAGATTCCGCTCCTTTGGTTCTATCAAAAAAGAGCCCTGCCCTGTCAACTCACTCCGAAGATAATGATGAGGCTTTTCAATATAACAGCGAGCAGGAATTCGCAGCTGACTCTACTAAACTTGACGAATCAGCGCCAATTGAAACTAACCAAAAAATTCCCCCTGCAAAATCTGAATTAACATCTCCTAAAAAAAATAATATCACAGAAACTTTGTCGTCAGAAAACTCTAAATCTGATCAGGAAAAGGCAAAAGCCACTGTAAAAGATCTAAGCGATCAAAAAATTGCTGCACAAAAAATCTCATCTGAAATAACTAATAATAGTCCTTTTGCGGAAGACGAAGATTCACCATCACCCTCATCAAGAAATTCTTCGAGCTCTACTAAACCTGATTTTTATTGGCCTGTCAAAGGCAGCGTAATTTCAAAATTTGGTCCAAAAAAAGGTGGCCTATATAATGACGGAATTAACATCTCAGCAAAAGAAGGGACACCAATAAAAGCTTCTGATGATGGTGAAGTGGTATATGCAGGAAATGAGCTGCGTGGATATGGTAATATGCTGCTTATTAAACATAATAGTGGCTATCTCACAGCCTATGCGCATGCAGATGACTTCCTGGTTAAAAAAGGCGATCTTATTAAAAAAGGACAAGTTATAGCCCATGTTGGGCAAACTGGCCACGTTACATCCCCACAATTACATTTTAGCATCAGACAGGGACGCAAGGCTATCGATCCTGAAAAGTACCTATCCTCCAGCTAGTTATTAAAGATTGATAGATTTTAGAGATATTTTTTTGTATTCGTGCAAATAATAAATTGCTTAGTTTTACCGAGTACACTATTTTCCAAAGCGAATAGTACTATCTTACGGATAATTCCATAGAATAGTTTAGTATAAAATACAAAAAAAGGTATATATGTCTTTCATATCAGATGCTTACGCACAAGTAACACAAAGTGGCGCTTCGTCAGGAGATAATCCTCTCATGAATCTTTTGCCACTGATTTTAATTTTTGCAGTGTTTTATGTATTCCTGATTCGCCCCCAGCAAAAGAAAATCAAAGAACATGAAACTATCCTGAAAACTATGAAGCGTGGCGATGAGGTTGTAACTGGTGGCGGTATAATTGGAAAAGTTAATAAAATTGAGGACGGTTCAAATATTGTCCATATTGAAATCTCCAAAGACGTTGTTGTGCGAGTAAACAGGGCTACAATAATTGAAATCATTTCAGCTGATACTGAGCAAAATGGCCCTGCACAAAAAAAGCAAAAAAATAAAAATGATAAGAAATAGCATAAAAAGGCAACCACATAATGCTGAAATTTCCATTATATAAAATTATCCTTATTTTTATTGTTTGTTTCGCTTCAATCTATTTCAGCTTGCCCACCTTAATTGGAGGGGATAGTAAGATACCTTTTTTACCTGAAAAAAAGATAAACCTTGGACTTGATTTGCAGGGTGGATCATATTTGTTGTTGGAGGTAAATTTCAAGCAATACATGAATGAGCAGGTTGATAATTTACGTAATGATATAAGGTCTGATTTCCGCACAAAACTTGTTAAAGGTGAGAGAATTCAGTATAGCAGAGGTTTGCAGACAAAGGAAAATAAGGTGTTTTTTACACTTGTAAATCCTCAAATAGCTGATGATGTGGTCGCTGCGATAAAAGAAATTTCCCACGATTTGGACGTGAGTGTAAAAGGCGCAGAAATAAGTGTAGGATATAGCGGGTCATACCTCAAAAAAATGCAAAGCACATTGCTTGAGCAATCGGTAGAAATTGTACGCCGAAGAGTTGATGAGACCGGAACCCGGGAGCCTGACATACAACGACAGGGCGAAAACCGTATATTGCTTCAGGTTCCAGGATTATCTGATCCAGAGCATTTAAAAGGCCTTTTGGGACGCACAGCCAAACTCACCTTCCATTTACTTGATAACACAATGCCTTACCCTGATACTGGCAGAACACCCGTTCCGCCCGGAACAACGCGCTATCCTTCGGACAAAGGCACTGAATATTTTGCAATTAAGAATCAGGTTATGCTTAGCGGTGATTTGCTGGCTGATGCAAATGCTGGGTTCAGCACCAATGGCCAGCCTGTTGTAAATTTACGCTTTAATAATCTTGGTGCAAAAAAGTTTGGCGATATAACAAGGGATAATGTTGGCAAGCCTTTTGCGATTGTACTTGATAATAAAGTTCTCACTGCACCTGTAATTCGCTCTATCATACTTGGCGGATCAGCAGAAATTTCTGGTAGCTTTACAACTAAAGAAGCATCCGATCTTGCACTTTTGCTACGTGCTGGAGCTCTACCAGCACCGCTTGATGTTGTTGAAGAACGCACTGTTGGCCCAAGCCTTGGAGCTGATTCCGTTGCATCAGGTAAAAAAGCTATAATATTTGGAACCGCTTTTGTAATGTTGTTCATGGTGGTAGTTTATAAGTTATTCGGGCTTTTTGCCAATATTGCGCTTATCACCAACATGCTTATCATAACTGCTGTTATGTCAATTCTAGGTGCAACCTTAACCATGCCTGGTATTGCAGGTATAGTACTTACTATCGGCATGGCAGTTGATGCTAACGTATTGATATTTGAGAGAATCCGTGAAGAGCTTCGCACCGGAAGGAGTGTTCTTTCAGCTGTTGATAATGGCTTTAAACATGCATTTGCTACAATTTTTGATGCCCATATCACAACTTTACTCGCAACATTATTCCTTTATAACTTCGGCTCTGGTTCGATAAAGGGATTTGCTATTACACTTGCGATTGGTATCGCCGCATCTCTATTTTCTGCCATACTTGTGTGCAAAATGCTTATTGTGTTCTGGCTGAAGAAAACAAAACCAAAAACCTTATCCGTATAAAACCGCATAAAAAAACAGTGGGTGTTTACCCACTGTTTTTCCTTTTAATTTAGCACTTTATTAGGCTGCTTTTGCCGCAGATGCACTCGCAAAATTCTTTGCAGCAAATTCCCAGTTAGCAAGCTTATCAAGGAAAGTTGCGATGTAGTCAGGGCGCCTGTTCTGATAATCCAGATAATAAGCATGCTCCCAAACGTCAATTGTTAGTAGCGGTGTATCGCTCGTTGTTATTGGCGTTTCTGCATTTGCTGTTTTCGTAACTTTAAGCTTACCGCTTTTATCTAACACCAGCCAAGCCCAGCCACTACCGAACTGAGTTGTTGCTGCCGTAGTAAACTCTTCCTTAAATTTCTCCAAGCTCCCAAAATCCTGGGCAATTTGTGCTGCAAGCTCACCAGATGGCGCGCCGCCGCCAGATGGTTTCATTGAGTGCCAGTAAAATGTGTGGTTCCACACCTGAGCGGCATTGTTGAATATTCCCCCGGATGATTTTTTTACAATTTCCTCAAGAGATAACTTTTCAAACTCAGTGCCCGGAATTAATTTATTTAGGTTTGTTACATATGCGTTGTGGTGCTTGCCGTAATGGAAGCTAAGAGTATTAGCTGTTATATGTGGCTCAAGAGCATTTTGCGCGTATGGTAGTTCTGGAAGAGTAATAGTCATATTTTTCCTATTTTTAGTATGTTATTATTTGCAATCAGACGCTCCAACATTGGAATAATCTGCTATATTATTTTTTAATCAGTCCAAAATAAAAAAGGATTTTAGTACCGCGCTCAAACACTTGCAATTGATTTATTCAAACTTCTAATATCTTTTTTCAGATAACGCATACAAAATCAAAGCTTTCACCTAATCCAAATTTTTGGAAATGGCTTGCCTGATATCTTTTCATAACTTCTGATACAAGCCGGCAATATTTCCATATAATATAATTTATAAAGGTTAGGATACATAACACCCGTAATATCTTTTCCCCATTTATTAGCTTGCTGCTGCACACGTGCAAGCGCCTCAATACACATAATCATTTCTTCCTCATGCGGATTGGGGCGTTTATAAGCGTCTGCATCTGGCTGGAGGTTAAATAGCATGTCACCTAGCATTATGGTTATTTTAGTACAGGTATATTTATCCTTATAAAATGACTTTAAGAAATTCAAACCCCTCATCTTACACAATAAAATAAAACCCAGTTGGTATATCCAAACCTTTATTTGGGTAGCAAGAAGCGTTAAACTCCTTTTCCTGTGTTCCTTATAAAATTTAAGCTGCCTTTCAACCTCTGTAACTTGCCTCAGCCCAATATTCTCAATTCTTGTCCAGATTGCCCTCACATTTGCCATATCTGCAAGCCGCCCAATCCTTGCAACTTCGGTTGCCCTACCAATATGCCAGTTTGCGGAAAATCTGGATCCCCTCCTTGGCCCATCACGTATTATATCTGAATAATGAGCCAGCTCCTGCCCCGCTATAACCATAAGCCTTGAAAGCGCATAGAACCCATCATTTGGCCGCTCAACTTTTTTCTCTGGCACAAGCGGGTTACCGCCACAAGAAACAAATACCGAGCATCCAAGTTGCCTTGCACTTTGCAATCCACTGCTATCGCCAGCTTCCTGCCATGTTTGAATATCCAACATATCGCCAACCATATAGGAGTAAGATACAAAAACTTCTGTAAGTTCAGCAAGTATAAGCATTATCACTGGCGGCTCCACTGCTTGTACAATAAGACGCGCCAGTTTTATTTCCGTTTCCTCTTCAACATCTATATTCTTTTTTGCATCACCCCTTAAACGTTCCAGTTCAGATTCCACTTTCCTGTTTAAGTCTGATTCACGATAGGCAGATGATAGAATCTCGCGCATTGTTGATGCAGTTCGCGGAATCAGATGTGAATCGAATATTTCACGATGGCTAAACATAAGGTTCACGCCTTCTGCAGGCCTGTTCCACCTTACAAAATTCTGTTTATTTATACAATCAACCCTGAACCTTCCAGAGCTAACTAATGCACGCGCAAGATTCTCAAGACCTGGGGGCATATGTTTTGCTTCCAGGGCGGGCATTTTGGCAACATTATTATAAAAATTGTCCATTAACTTAAGGCCTCTGCATAACCAGGACTTTTAATATTCAATAGGCACAAGCAACCTTTGAAGACCTGATCGAAGTACAAGAAATCATTGTTTTTGTCTATATGTCATGCAACTTTCGGAAATTGCTTAGTTTATAAATATAGAAATCTCCAACTCAATAATAGTATAATATCTTTATATCAAAAAATCATCCTGTTAACTTATTAATAAATGTTGTATACTTAATCTGTTTTGCCTTGACACATTGAGCTATATAATTGATATATACCACCAAAAACAAGAAATTGTGTTATTAGTTAACTTTTTTCTTGATAAAAACAACTAATAGTGTGAAACTGCATTGTACATTTTATAAATGTCATTTGTGGCAAAAGTTTGTAAAATTATTATTTTTATACTATAATTGTTAATTGTTTTTAATAATTAGGATTTACTATATAAGAAGGGAGCTTCATATGCGGGTACTCTTGGTTGAGGACGATACAGCAACGGCAAGATCGATAGAGCTTGCTCTTGCATCAGAGGGCATCGTTTGCGATGTTGCAAACCTAGGAGAGGAAGGGCTAGAAATAGGCAAAATTTATGATTATGATATCATAATACTTGACCTCATGCTTCCTGATATTGATGGTTATGAAGTGTTACTACGCCTGCGTTCTGCAAAGGTGCAGGTTCCGATCCTTATACTTTCGGGACTTTCCGGTAGCGAACAGAAAATTAAAGGCCTAGGATTTGGTGCTGATGACTACCTTACCAAACCATTCAATCGTGGGGAGCTAATAGCCAGGATTCAGGCTATTGTACGCCGCTCTAAAGGCCACTCTGAATCTACAATCCACGTGGGCAGCAAAGTTACCATGAACCTTGATACACGCACTGTAGAGGTAAGTGGAGCACCACTGCATCTTACAAGCAAAGAGTATGCTATACTTGAGCTTCTGGTATTGCGCAAAGGTTCACTACTAACAAAAGAAATGTTTCTCAACCATCTTTACGGTGGCATTGACGAGCCTGATTTAAAGATTATTGACGTTTTCGTATGTAAGCTGCGTAAGAAGTTAGAAAAAGTTTCGGGCGGAGTAAATTACATCGAAACAGTTTGGGGACGCGGTTATGTTCTCAAAGAATCTAACGAGCAACTTGCAACTAGCGATGCTCAGTCAAGTGATACCGTGATCTTGAACAACGCTATATAGCAATAACTTTAAGGCCTTTATAATAACCGTAAAGTTCTTACGGTTATTATAAAATCATAAATGTTTATTTGGTATTTTAGTCCAGAGATTTCCGACTTATGTTCGCAAAGCTATAAAAGCTGCATGTTAGGCAACTTTTTCAATTAAATCAGCAAGTCTTTTATCAGCATCAACGATTCCAAGCTCAAAGGCGTTTACAGCTGTTTTTACAAGAGCATCTGGATTTCTAAGGAAATCCTTAATATATTCCGCTACTAAACTGGCTTTAAACAAGCCTTGTGGCACTAAAAATGCAGCCCCTTTATCAGCAAGTGCGCGTGCATTGAAACTTTGATGGTCGTCTGTTGCATATAAATATGGAACCAATATTGCAGCCCTTCCTGCAACCGTTATTTCAGCGATTGTAGAAGCTCCGGCTCTACATATAACTAAATGTGCATTAGCCAACCTAGTTGAAATATCAGTAAAGAACGTAGCAAGATCAGCATTGATTCCCGCATCTTCATATATTTTACTGACTTTATCCATATCTTCCTTGCGGCACTGCTGGTCTATACGAATACGTTTTTTGACCTCATCAGGTAAAGAAATTAAAGCAGCCGGAATAACTTCGCTAAAAATAGCCGCCCCTTGCGAGCCTCCGGTTACAAGAATATGTAAATGCTCGCCTTCCTTTAATTCAGGATATGATAATTCCCTCACCGCTTTAATATAAGGCCGCACCGGATTACCTGTTAACACAATTTTCTTCATATTATTTTGTGATATACGGCTAACTTTTTCAAATGAGGTGGCAACTTTATCTGCCCTCTTTGCAAGATGGCGGTTAACACGTCCAGCTAATGCATTTTGCTCATGTATAACTGTTTTAATATTTAGCATAAACGCAGCAAGCATTGTTGGTAGAGAAGGATATCCACCAAAACCAACAACTACATCAGGCTTGATTTGCTTTAATAGTTTCAGGCTTTGCACAGTACCAATAAATATGCCAGCAACCGCTTTTAATTTGCCAGCAAGTCCACCAACAGTACTTTTTGCATAAATAACATGTACATCGACATTATTTTTATCAGCAAAATTATATTGCTCACGACGTGCATCAGTTATCAGAATGGCTTTATGGGAACGCTTGCTTAGCTCTTCTGCAAGAGACTCTGCAGGAAAAATATGCCCGCCCGTGCCACCAGCAGCAAGAACAACTTTGAGATTTTTCTTGTCTAATTTCATTACATAACCATAAAATCCTGTCGTTTTGAAACAATTCCAAAACGACGACGTGTTAGAGCAAGCATCATGCCCATTGCAATAGCAATTGCCAGCATTGAGGACCCTCCGTAACTTATAAATGGCAGGGTCATTCCCTTTGTAGGCATAAGGTTAAGTGCAACGCACATATTAATCACCGCCTGAACGCCAAATTGCATTAGCAGTCCCGAAACAGCATATACTAAAAATAAATCCTTTTCCCACAACATTTTTTTAAAACCACGAAAAACTATAAATGCGTAAAGCCCTACTACCAACAAACAAACAATCGCACCAAACTCTTCACCCACAACAGCAAAAATAAAATCAGTATGTGAGTCTGGCAAATGCTGCTTTACAACCCCCTCACCTGGACCACGGCCGATTATACCGCCGCTGTTAAATGCCTCCAGCGATTTTTTCACCTGATAATTTGCCTCAGCGTCAATCCCAATGAATTTGTTTACACGGTGTGAAACGTGAGGAAATATAAAATAAGCGCCCATGAAAGCGCACATACCAACCACCCCAAGCGCTAAAATCCAGGCTATTGAAACACCTGATAAAAATAACTGCCCAACCCAAACACACGAGACCACAAAAAACATGCCAACATCAGGTTGCAATAACAGCAGTAGAGCAAGCAGCCCATAAAGCCCTGCAGAGACAGCCAAACCGTTGAAACCCTGCCTTAGTTTGCTTTCCGAAAGCATCCAGGCTGTAACAATGATAAAAAATGGCTTCATAAATTCTGATGGCTGAAGCGCAAAACTACCTATCGAAATCCATCGGCGAGCGCCTTTGGTCTCAGCACCGAGTAACAGCACCGCTAAAAGCAACAAAATTCCAACCCCAAAACCAATTGTGGCAATTCGCCTTATAGCTATCGGAGGGAGCAGCGAACACCCTATCATAATAAAAAAAGTGCCTGTCAAAAAAACCAACTGGCGTTTTATAAAATATGATCCATCATAGCCTATTCTCTCTGCCACAGCAGGACTGGCAGTTGTAACCATTACCGCACCGAAAGCCATAATAATTATAATTGCCAGGAGGGACATTTTATCAACGGTCCACCACCATGAGGTAAAAATATTATTGTTCCTGCGGTTAAATTGCATTTTTGTCCTGAAGTTTTTTACCAAAAAATGTAATACATTAATTTGCTTCTATAAAGCACCAGAGTTACGTCCCACTAGGTGCAATTCTTGCTCGAGTTTTTCTGACATATCACAAAACGCATCTCCGCGCACTTCGAAATTCGGCCATTGGTCCCACGAAGCGCAAGCAGGTGAAAGCAGAACCACAGCCCCTTCAACATTTTCACTTAAGGCTTTTTTAGCGCTTGTTTCAAAGGCTTTGGCAAGAGTATCACATTTTGTATAAGGCACTTTTCCATCAAGCACTTTAGCAAAATCATCCTGCGCTTTGCCAATTAAAAACGCATGCCTTATTCTGGGGAAGAATTCCTCAAGAGATGAGATTCCTCCCTCTTTTGAAAGACCACCTGCAATCCAATATATTTGATCATAAGCACGAAGCGCATTCGCAGAGGCTTCGGCATTTGTAGCTTTACTGTCATTAATAAATTTTATGCAATTAATTTGCGCCGCCATTTGGATACGGTGACGGAGTCCCGCAAATGATTTTATTGCAGAAATAATTTCTTTCGCTGGCACACCAACCGCCCTGCTTGCTGAAAAAGCCGCTGCAATGTTCTGCCCGTTATGCTCTCCGGGTAAGCGCTCTAAATCACCCAACTCATATTTCTTTGGTGAGTTTTTATCGGTATTATCATATATGACTCCGCCTTGTACCAAAATCCCGCCAGCAACTTCACTCTTGGTAGAAATTGGAATGATATGGGCGATTTTTCCTTCTGCCTTTAGACTCTCATAGAGTTTTTGTGAATGTTCATCATCAACGCCGATAATTGCAAAATCATCCTTACCCTGATTATCAAAAATATGCGATTTTGCCTTGATATAACCCTGCATATCGCCATGCCTGTCAAGATGGTCGGGCGTGATATTCAGCAACACCGAAACATTAAAGTGGGTTTGTTTTATAAGATCTAGCTGAAATGAGGACATTTCCAGAACATAAACTCCATCATTTCCAAGAGGCTCAAGGTCTAATACCGGAACACCAATATTGCCACCAACTTGCGATTTCACAGCGCATTTTTCTAAGATATGGCCAGTCAGCGCTGTGGTGGTAGATTTTCCGTTAGTGCCTGTAATACCAATGAATTTTGCTTTATCACATGCGTTATATAATAGTTCAATATCACACACAATCGGGCATTTGGCTGCGTTTGCCAGTTCCACAATTTTGTGGGGTTTTGGGTGGGTGAGCGGAATCCCTGGGCTAAGTGCCAAGAGTTTAATCTCAGCCCAAGGCATTTCCTCTGGAGCAACCACAGCAACATCCTTTAAATTCTCAGCTTTTAATTTTTCCCTTGCTGCCTCTGTATCATCCCAAACATAAATTTTTGCAGCTGCCCGGCGCAGTGCGTTCAAAGTTGAAATTCCCGCCTTGCCAAGGCCAAATATTGCTATTTTAGAATCTTTTAATGACGATGGTTTAATCATGGGTATGCCAAATATTTACTTGTGAAAATTTAAGGCATGATAGCGTTAATTTCAGCCTATGGCAAGGCGAAGAAATATCACTACTCAATGTTATATACCATAAATTTAAGATACTTGCTTTCAGGCAGTCCAGGATGCACAGGGTGGTCTTTATCAGCTCCTGCTTTATGGATTAATTTATATTTTCTGCCTGCCTTAGAAATGCCCTCCTCAACCGCCCTTTGCAAAGCCTTTTCGGAGGCATGGTGCGAACAAGAAGCAATAGCGAATACACCGCCATTTATAGTAGTTTTCGCGCACAAAAACGCCAGCTTCTGATAACCTTTCAGGCCAGCCATTATGAAGCGTTTTTCTTTTATAAAAGCAGGTGGATCAGCCATCACTATATCAAATTGTTTCCCATCACTAACGCATTTTTCCAAATATTCATAAGCATCAGCGCGCTCATAGTTGCAGATGTTTTCTATGCCATTTAATTTTGCGGCGCGGCCTGCAAGCTCTAGTGCAAGGTTTGAAGAATCAACCATCGTAACGCTTGCAGCATCTCCCTTCCCCGCTGCCATTCCAAACCCGCCACTATGCGAATATAAATCCAGTACATTTTTTCCAGAAACCAAGCCAGATAAATAGGTACGGTTTGCGCGCTGGTCATAAAACCAGCCGGTTTTTTGTCCTTCTAAAAGATTCGCAAGGTAAATGCGGTTATGCTCTAAAACCTCTATATATTCAGGCACCTGGCCACTATAAACGGAAACACCCACAGTTAGCCCTTCTTTTTTGCGGGCGGGAACATCATCGCGCAGAACTATTGCCTTGGTGTTTAATAATTCCTGCAAAGCAGGCAGCCATAAGGACTTTAATTTTTCCATGCCAGCAGTTGAGGTTTGGCACACAATTATCTCACCAAATCTATCCACAACCAAACCCGGCAAATTATCACTTTCTGAATGTACAAGACGATAAAATGGCTGGGCGAAATTCTTCTCACGTTTTTGTAAAGCGGCTTTAAACGCATTATAAAAGAATTGCTGGTTAATTGTGGCATTTGGCTGCATTGATAGAACACGGCAAGCGAGGATATTTTTTGGGTTTAAATATCCAACACCAAGCGGCTTGGCCTTATTATCCATAATTTGCACCAATGCGCCCGCCTCTGCCGTTTCCAGCTCGGAATTCATCTCGCACATCCCGCGCCAAATCCATGGATTGCCTCGCATGATTTCTTTTACCGCTTCTTTTTTGAGGAGGAGTGAGAGCATTTGCTTTGTAGTTCGCTGTTTATGGTTCGCACTTATGCAACATAACCTAAATCAATGTAAACCACAAAACATTTACCACCAGATTGACATCCGGCATTTGTTAATGTATTAACTTATTGGAGATATTTAAGTTAAATGAGGATATAATGTCACACGAAAGAAATCAGGATGGTCGCGTTCCGGCCCCTGAAGTTCAGTCTGATCAAGGCCTTACTGTTCAACAGAGCACATCAATAGTCCGTTTACTAGAAAGAAGTCCGTCGCTCAGCTCGCATGAAGGGCAATTTAGAGTTTCTGATGCCATAGCAGAGGCAATCAAGAGATCTGAGGAGGAAAAGAGAGAGAGAAAAGAGAGGAGAGAAGAGAGGAAAGCCAAGAGACAACGTATAAAGACCCCTAGCTATTGGGGAGTCTAGTCAATAAAATCCTTCAGAATTTCATTTACATAATAATTATCAGAGATAATCAGCCGCTTGCCGCTTCTAGCTTCTGTTAACATATTATATATTTCTTAAAAACCATAAATTGCTTCAAAACACCAACCAAAATAAATGCCCGTTGATTTTATTGCTATATTTTGCTATATAAAGTCACGTTTGTTAACTGCTCCGGATTTACATTTCGGCTCGCAAAGAAGGGACCTACTATGTCTAAATATATTGTATCTGCGCTTTACCATTTCGCTAAGCTTGATAATTTCGAAGAATTGCAAAGCCCCCTCTTAAATAAAATGAAAGAAAATGGCGTTAAGGGAACGCTATTGCTGGCCTTAGAGGGAATTAACGGGACAATCTCCGGCACTTGCGAAGGTATTGATAATGTGCTGAATTTCATCCGCAGCGACTTGCGTCTTGCCAAAGTTGTAACCAAGGAATCATTTGCTGAAAAAATCCCTTTTTACCGCAGCAAAGTGAAATTGAAAAAAGAAATTGTGACTATGGGAGTTGAGGGGATAGACCCAAAACATATAGTGGGCACTTATGTTAAACCACAAGATTGGAACAATTTAATCGCCGATCCTGATGTTGTTGTTGTTGATACACGTAACGATTATGAAGTGGCCATCGGCACATTTAAAAATGCACTAAACCCTAACACCACCACTTTCCGCGAATTCCCGCAATATGCAAAAGAGCAGCTCGGAACTGCAAAGAACAAAAAAATTGCCATGTTCTGCACTGGCGGAATTCGCTGTGAAAAATCAACAGCTTACCTAAAGCAAATCGGCTTTAATGAGGTTTATCACTTAGAGGGCGGAATTTTAAAATATCTTGAAGAAATTCCAGAAGAAAAATCCCTGTGGGAAGGCGAGTGTTTTGTGTTTGATAGCCGCGTTGCTGTGAAACATGGCCTGGCACAAGGTAAATATGATCAGTGTTTTGCGTGCCGTATGCCTATCACTGAGGAAGAAAAAAACAGCCAGTTTTACGTTAAAGGCATCAGCTGCCCGCATTGTTTTGACCAGCAAACCGAAGAGCAAAAAAGCAGCCACGCCGAGCGCCAGAAGCAAATTGCCATAGCAGCTGAGCGTGGCGAGGAACATATTGGCGGGGAAATGTTTGGCATGATAACCGCCCGAAGGGCAGAAAAGCGGGAAAAGAAGCTGAAAATGCTGGAGATGTAGGGCTATATCCTCTCCAAAAGGGAGAGGATACTCACACAACCTGCCCCGCTGCCCAACCAGAGCTCCACGCCCACTGGAAGTTAAACCCTCCCAAATGTCCGGTTACATCAACCACTTCGCCTATAAAATATAAGCCACTCACTTTTTTAGCTTCAAATGTTTGCGAGGATAATTCATCGGTATCAACCCCGCCGATTGTTACCTCAGCAGTCCTGTAACCCTCTGTACCACTTGGAATTATTTGCCAGCGATTAACCCTACTTGCAACTAGCTCTATCTGCTTGTTAGATAAATCCGCCAAATTGCCTTCAAAACCCATTTCATCCGCAATTGATCCAGCCAACCGCTTTGGCAGAATTTGTGCGAGCAGCGTTTGCAATTCCTGCTTGGGCTGCGATTGTTTTCTTTCTTTCAAAAGCACACTTAAATCATGCTGCGGGGCAAGGTTGATTGTTACAATATCGCCATCATTCCAATATGAAGAAATTTGTAAAATCGCTGGGCCACTTAGGCCGCGGTGGGTGAAGAGCATTCCCTCAGCAAATTGTTTTTTATTGCATTTGGCAATAACATCAACCGCCACACCAGCAAGATCTTTGAATTGTTCTAATTGCTCTGGGTTAAGAGTGAATGGAACAAGCCCGGGGCGTGGTGGGATAATTTTCAGGCCAAATTTCTTAGCTATTTCATAACCCCAGCCGCTTGCGCCCATTTTAGGGATTGATGGCCCGCCAGTTGCCACTACAATAGACGCGCATTCTAAAACACTTGAGTTTGTTTCAACACCAAAGCCAGCATCAGTTTTAGTGATATTTAGAACACTTGTTTTTAACTGAATTTCCACCCCTGTGCTGCGGCATTCTGCCAGTAACATGTTAATAATTGCTCTTGATGAACCATCACAAAATAGCTGCCCAAGGGTTTTTTCATGATAGGCAATGCCATGTTTTTTGACCATAGCGATAAAGTCATGCTGTGTGAATCGCTTTAGGCTTGATACACAAAATTTTGGGTTATTTGATATAAATGAATCTGGCGATGCATATAAATTTGTAAAATTACAGCGCCCACCTCCAGAAATACGGATCTTCTCGGCTGCTGCGCTGGCATGATCTATTAATAGTACTTTGCGGGCTCGTTTTCCAGCCTCTATTGCGCACATAAGACCGGCTGCGCCAGCGCCGACTATGATAACATCATATTGCATTCTAATGGTTACAATTTGCAGTGTGAATGTGCGGCGGATGCATTTTAGTGTGTTTGATCATTTTCCTCATTAGGGTATCACGCTTTAATTTTGAAAGGTAATCGAGGAATGTTTTGCCATCAAGATAGTCTATTTCATGCTGAATAACAGTGGCTAGGAAACCTTCTGCCTCCATTTCCTGGGCCTGCCCATTATAATCCAGATATTTTAGTTTAATTGCTTTTGGCCGGCTTATTTGCGCAGAAATGCCAGGAAAACTCAAAGATGCCTCTTCATACACCTGTTTTTCATCGGAACGCCATATAATTTCAGGGTTTATAAATGTGAGCGGCGCGCGAACCCCATTTTCCTGTATATCCACAATTGCAATACGTTTCAGGACACCCACCATGTTTGCACCAATACCAACACCATGAGCAAGATACATAGTTTCAAACATAGAATCCACTAAAGTGCGTAGAGACTCGTCAACGGATCCAACAGCGATGGCTTTTTTTCTGAATATATCATTTGGGGCGTAAACTAAGGGAATATGTGCCATAATTACATAAATCTGGTTAGAAATAAACAACCCCGCCAAGACGGGCGGGGTAAAAAATTAGTGTTTTTAAATTTTTTGAACTAAGCAGCTTCCTCTTCTGACGAATCATCACTCTTAGAAGAATTAGCTTTTCGTGACTTAAGAATATTAATCAGTTTCATAGTAGCATCTGATATATCAACTTTATTTACCGCTGCAAATTCACCAGCCAACCTATTGAGAGCTGACTCATAAATCACCCTTTCGCTATACGACCTATCAGGATCATCAACATTTTTGTGCAAGTCGCGTACAACTTCTGCAATAGAGATTATATTGCCTGAATTAATTTTTCCTTCATATTCCTGCGCTCGCCTGCTCCACATCCCACGCCCAGGCTTCGCACGGCCTTTAAGTGTTTGGATTGCTTTTTGCACGTCATTATCATTACTTAGAACCCTAAGGCCAGCCGCACCTGCTCTTTTCACGGGCACACGCAATGTCATTTTATCTTTTTCAAAGGAGATCACATAAACACTCAGTTCTACACCTGCAACCTGCTGCGTTTCCTGATCAACAATTTCACCCACGCCATGAGCAGGATATACAACCTTACCGCCTATTCTAAATTCTGCACTAGACATGTTTTAAAACTCTCCCTGAAAATTGATGTATGTTATGGACCTAAGACAATTAGAAGAAGTTAAAGAACTATTAATATTCTGAAAATTCAGCCAGGTGAGGGTACCTTAACACAAAATTAACACAAAATAAAGTATTTATAGTAATTATTTTAAAAAATAAGGCCACGTGCAGTTGCAAGCGGCCTTATTCTATAAATATTTATATATACTTAATTAAGCAGCGTTCTTTTTCTGTTTTTCAGGAGAAGCTGAATAAGACTCAAAATTAAGCTCAGAAAGAGCAGCAGAAAGTCTTTTGCTAAGTATTTCTGTAGCTTCAGAAGCTGATTTAGAAGCTACTTCGAATAGCTCTTTAGAGCTAGCAATAGTTGATTCTGTGTTAGCTTTTGCAGCTTTAGTAAGTTGCTCTAAAGCACTTTCAGGGTTTTTTGCAGATGAAAAGCTTGAAAAGAACTTAGAAGCTTCTTCAGCTTGTTTCTGAACTAGAGCAGCCTGACGGTTTGCTATAAGCTGGAAACCATCGCTTGCAGCTTTTGCAGCATCACCAAACGCTTTAGCGTTCTGGCGGCCAGCAGAAATTGCCTTATCGAAGCTGAAATTATCAGCATATTTATCAAAACCCCAAACTTTCATTGCCTCAGCAAACGGATTATTCGAATTAGACATATTTAAATCTCCCAAAAAGTTAATTTGTATTTAAAATTGAAATTTATTCTACCACGGGCACCTTATTACACTTATTTTTTTTCATTGTCAAATATTTTTGTGCGTTGCATCATTAACTTTTTTATTTGAATTTCTGCTAATTATTGATTTCTTCAGAAAGTTCTTTTGAACGTTGACATGCTGCTTTTGTGGCGTCAACCATAAGTTCCTGAAACTTAACTCCACTCATAGAATTCATACCCCCAGCCATAAGTATTTTCAATGCAGCCTCTGTTGTACCTCCTGGGCTGGTAACATCTTTGCGGAGTTCTGCGGCTGTTTTACCTGACTTATGTAACAAAGCAATGCTTCCTATAACTGTTTGTTTTGCAAGTGCAGCAGCATCGTCATTTTTTATATCTAGCTTTATAGCCGCATGTTGGAGGCAATCAATAAAATGGTCAAATTTATTACTATTCAAGCCTTCTTCCGCAATTTCTGGGTGGCATTCTATATAATAAAAAACATAAGCCGGCCCACTTCCAGAAATTGCTGTTACAGCATTGAGGATGGATTCATCATATCCGGATTTTTTATCAATATAGAAAACCTTACCAACACTTTCAAAAATCACTTGGGGGAATTGCGCCATATCTTCAGTAACATTCTGATTTTTAAAGAAGACTGTAGCTCCAATCAGGGCGGCTACCGGCAAATTTGGCATGGTTCTGATAATAGCCGCGTTCTTACCAAGGTGCTTTTCAAAAAAAGCTATTGTTTTACCTGCAATAATTGAAATAAAAAGCGCACTTCCCGAAAACTGCTTATAATGGGGCAATATGGATTCTATAATTTGTGGCTTTACAGCCAATATTATTATATCCGGCGCAAACTCTGTGATTGTGTCCTGATCAAACTCCTTCATAGCCTTCACGTTAATATTATCGTGAATTGCCATGGGGTTTGGATCTATTACTATAACATTCCTTAGTAATATACCTACATTCACCATGCCCTGCAGCAAAGCAAAACCCATCTTGCCACATCCAACCAGAAGTATTCTTTTATCCTTCATTATTTCAACTTTTTCTTTAATTCAGCTATTTCTTCTTCAAGCTTTTCCTGCTTTTCACGGGCAACCTGCGCCATTTTACGAACAATCTCAAATTCCTCGGCGGTTACAAATCCACGCTTGGCAAGGATTGCATCAATTTTGCTATCCACCATATCTTCAAACTGTGATTTCATATCAGCAACAGTTCCAAATGCAGTATTCATGGCTGATCCTGCCATTTTATACAGATCTTCAAAAAATTTATTTTCTTTTGGCATAAAATTTTTAGTTGTTAGTTGTTAGTGAAAGTTTTTAGTGGTAATCATTCAGCATCAAAATTATAAAAATATCCCTATAAGACTTACTAACACTAACAACTAACACTAACAACTGTTTTATGCTCCATTATCCACAAATCGACCCCGTGATTATTGAACTAGGCCCATTAGCAATAAGGTGGTATTCTATGGCCTATGTGGCGGGCATACTACTTGGCTGCCTATACGCAGATTGGCTAAACAAAAAATCCCCCTCACAGAAGAACCTGCGGGTATTTGATGATTTCATGACATGGGTGGTGCTAGGCATAGTGCTGGGCGGCAGAGTTGGCTACGTACTTTTTTATAATTTAGGGCATTATCTTGATAACCCCCAAGACATATTAAAATTATGGGAGGGCGGCATGTCCTTCCACGGCGGATTCCTTGGTGTTGTTACTGCTTGTATAATTTATTGTAAGAAATATAAAATCGGCCTTTTCCCATTATTTGACCTTGCTGCTTGCACCGCGCCGATCGGCTTGTTTTTTGGCAGAATGGCAAATTTTATAAATGGTGAGCTTTATGGGCGGGTAACGGATTCACCCCTTGGCATGATTTTTCCGCGTGGCGGAGATTTGCCGCGCCACCCAAGCCAGCTATATGAAGCGGCACTGGAGGGCATAGCACTGCTTCTCATAACTTCTTACATTGTAAATTTTACAAAAGCCAAAGAGAAACCAGGAATACTCTCAGGAGTATTTGTTGCAGGATACGGGCTGGCACGTATTATCGTAGAAAATTTCCGTGAGCCTGACGTACAAATAGGCTTCCTGTTTGGCAATGTTACAACAGGGCAGATGCTTTCATTCCCTATGGTTTTGGTGGGCTTTGGATTGGTTGTGTGGGCGGCAAGGAGAAAGAATATTTAATAAGCTACTTTAAAATTTTAAATATAAAATTTAAAATCTCATTATGTCCCTCACAACCCACCTCAAAAACCTCATCGCACAAACTGGCGCAATAAGCATGGCGCAGTTCATGCAAATTGTTTTGGCGCACCCTGATTATGGTTATTATAAAACTAAAGAGCCGTTCGGTATAAAAGGTGATTTCACTACCGCCCCAGAAATTAGCCAGTTATTTGGCGAGCTTATTGGTATTTGGGCAGCAGATATATGGCTTAAAATGGGCAGCCCCACCGATATTCAGCTGGTGGAAATTGGGCCTGGGCGCGGCACATTAATGGATGATTTGCTACGCGCAACTAAACGCGTTGCAGGATTTCATGAAAGCATTTCAATTTCAATGGTTGAAACCAGCAAACGTTTGGCGACAATACAACATGAAAAACTAAAAGACAAACACCCGCGTATAAAATGGCTGGAAAATATTTCTGACGTAGAAAAAAAACCGATGATATTGGTTACTAATGAATTGTTCGATGCACTACCGGTACATCAATATATCAAACAAAATGGCCAGTGGTTTGAGAAAATGCTAGCGTTGGATGCGGCGGGGGAGCTGGAGTTTGCTATTTGTCATTCTGAGCGAAGTGAAGAATCCAATAGTTACTTCAAACAGATCCTTAGCTACGCTCAGGATGAAAGTATTAAAGATGGCGCAACCCTTGAAATCAGCCCACTGGCAATAACTATTATGGAACAAATTTGCCAGCATATAAAGCAACATGGTGGCGCAGCACTGATTATTGATTATGGCTATACAAAACCGGAATTTAAGGATACAATCCATGCGATTTTAAACCATAAGCACCACGGGCTGCTTGAAGATATAGGCAATGCAGATTTAAGCGCCCATGTCGATTTTGGGTTGCTGGGAAATGTGGCGGAAAATAGCGACTTATCTGTTTATGGAGCCATCAGCCAAGGGAATTTTTTGCGTAATATGGGGATATATTTCAGGATTGAAAATCTCTCAAAGAACGCCAACGAGCAACAACGGATTGATTTAAAAACAGCGTCTGCACGGCTAACTGAATATACGCAAATGGGAAAATTATTCAAGGCCTTAGCAGTGACTAGTGGCATAGAACCAGCAGGATTTTAGGAGATCAACATGACTGCAAAATTCATAAAGTGTAATAATTTAAATGGTATAAAACACGGCTTCTTTACTAAGAATGGTGGCTGTAGTGAAGGGATTTATTGCTCACTTAATTGTGGCCCTGGCTCCAGTGACGACCCTGAGAATGTGAAGCAAAACCGCGCAACCGCCATGCAAGCCCTTGGATTTAGAGATGAAAAGAAGCTATATAGCCTCTACCAAATCCATAGCGATAAGGTCATTTCTTTAACCTCAGTACCTGATGAGCGCCTTGAAGCTGATGGAATGGTAACCGCCACTTCCGGCATCGCGCTTGGCATACTAACAGCAGATTGCACGCCGATTTTATTTGCTGATAGAAATGCCGGAGTAATTGGCGCGGCGCACGCTGGCTGGAAAGGGGCAATTGGTGGCGTTATTGAGAACACAATTAAACAAATGGAAAGTCTTGGCGCTAACCGGAAAAATATCGCCGCCGCAATTGGCCCGACAATTTCGCAAGATTCTTATGAAGTAGGTGCAGAATTTTCTGATAAATTTCTGGAAGAAAGCAAGGCCAACACTATATTTTTCAGACCTTCTGTAAAAACTGGGCATTTTATGTTCAACCTGCCGCTTTATGTAGCAACACGCCTTGAGAAAGCAGGAATTAATTCGATTGAGGATTGCTCACTGGATACATGCTCTGATACTGAAAATTTCTTTAGTTACCGCCGCAATTGCCTTGCAGGAATCAATGGCTATGGGCGCAATTTGTCGGTTATTGCACTATAATTATTCGGATTCTTTCTTATATTTTCAAACGAAAATTCCTTGAAAATCTTGCCTCTCCGGTGGGTAGAGGGGGAGTAAGAAGCGCACCCAATCAGGATTTTGGGGAATACCCCTTCGCGCTTGGATTATCCGATGTTATGCTGCCTTATTCTCAGCCTTTTCAACCAAGCTTTTAAAAGAAAGCCCAAGTGCGTAGCATAATTTTAAACATAATAGTAATGAAGGCTTCCTGCTTTTGCTTTCCATAAAGCTTATAGCCGGCCTTGTAACACCGGCCTTACGTGCAAGTTTCTCCTGCGAAAGACCTTGAGCCTCCCGGGCTTCCTTTAAGGTACCCACAATTTGTTCCAGTATATGATCTGCATGATTTTTGGCCATTTTGTAAATTTTGCATAAAATCTATTTACTTTATACGTAACAATTGTTACCGTTACTTTTATGAATAATAATCAATGAATAAGGATGCTATATGAAACACCCACTCACCTATTTATTACCCCCAACCCTAACCGCCTGCATGAATTTCAGTGATGTTGAAAAGCAGGCGCTGAATGACCGGGCTATTTCCGATGCGCGCGCGCAGTCAAAAGCTGTGCATCTGGCATATTTGCAGTGTTATGCTCTGCCAGACTTGGATAAAAAATTTTGTGAGAATGATATTCGGCAAACAATCAAAGATGTGCGGGCAGCTTCCAGTTGGGAATATGTACTACCGTTTGATTACGAAGCACAGCGGCTTGGGTTCGCTGATTTTCTACGCTTGCATGGCAAAAGCTGCAAAGGCATAGATGCTGGCCCTAAATATAATGCACAGAAAAAAGCTTATGATGTGCAGTGCACCGATGGCCATAGCTACATAATGCAGTTTGATTCCAGAGTTATGGTGTGGCGGATCGTAGGCTAAGCTGCTTCTTTCTTAGATTTTTCAACCGCGTCCCAGAAAATTGCCGGCAGGTTTGTGCCGTAAATTCTGTCAATCAACTGCATGCCAGTTGGTGAAGTTACATTAATTTCTGTGATATGGCCGCCAATTACATCAATGCCCACCAATATCAAACCACGCTTCTTGAGCTCTGGCCCAACAGCATCGCAAATTTCCAAATCGCGCTTGGTAAGTTCGGTTGCGTGTGCCGTACCGCCGCGCGCGGTATTTGATAAAAAGGCTCCTTCTGGCGGCATGCGGTTTATAACCCCAACCACTTTGCCATCAATGAACATAATGCGCTTATCGCCATTTTTAACTTCTGGCATAAATTTCTGCACCATAAGCGGAGAGTGATATTGCGACATAAGTCCATGGAATGCTTCGGGCAATTTATCAAGCGAATCAACCCGGTTAATATCAGCCCCGCCATGTGCATAAAGGGGCTTTATTATTATATCATGATACTCATGGAAGAATTCTTCGGCTTCCTCGAAATTGGCGGTAATTAACGTGGGCGGCATGAACTGGCTGAAATTCAGCACAAATAATTTCTCTGGGCAATTACGCACCTCGGTCGGGTTATTCAAAACCATTACACGTTTGGGCAATCTCTCCAGCATGTATGTGTAGGTTAGGTAGTTCATGTCAAATGGGGGATCTTGCCGCATCAACACAACATCAATCTCTTTAAAACTAGAGAAAAGCTCAGTGCCGAGAGTGAAATGATTACCTTTCTCACGGCGGAAAGTTACCTCACGCAACGACGCCTTAACCCTGCCATTATGGATTGAGAGGTCTTTTGGCTGGTAATAATATAATTTGTGGCCGCGTGCCTGAGCTTCTAGCCCAAGGGCAAACGAAGTATCGGTTTCGATTTTAATCGACTCCACCGGATCCATCTGTATAGCGATTGAAAGAGTCATTAACTCTCCCTGCTAGGATCGTTTTTCACGCGCACATGGCTAACAACTTTGGTAACGCCTTTCACTGTGCTGGCAAGGTTAGTCACTGTGTTTAACTCGTCTATATCCTGCGCTATACCCATCAAATAGACCACGCCGCTTACAACCTCAATAGTATAATTTAGCGAGCGCACATCTTTTTCTGCGGTTATTTTTGCAAACACCTGGGCTTTAATCCACTTGCTTTGCGCTATTTCTTTGAGGCTTGGCTCTTCTTCAATTTGTATTTCATTTATCACTTCCTTCACACCATTTGGCTGCCACGCAAGCTTAACAGCGTCCACGCTGCTATCTGCCAGCCTCACTTTACCTGTTAGCGTAACGCGGCCTTCAATAACTTTAACATTCACGCCGGTAAGCAAATCTTGCGCGTTTTTATCTAAGTACAGGCCTTTGATTTTCCAATAAATTGCTGTGTCATCCACTTCAGTACCAAGAGTGGTTTCCTGACCTGCAACCACGCCGCCGGTTGCCGCCGCACCCAAGAAAATACCAAAGCAGCCGCTAAGTAGCGGTAGCGCAAAAGTTAGTAATAATAGGCTGATAATTTTTTTCATAATGCTAGAGAATATGCACTAAATAAAATTGGTTTGCAAGAGGGGTGCTATGAATTTTTATTTATCACCAATATGTTCGCACGCATTGTTGCGGCAAGCAGGAAGGGTGTGGTGCATTTTTGGCACAAAACTTGCTCATAACTATTTAGCATTTAATTTCTAAAGCGGCAAACAATATATGTCACAGATACACTCGATAATCTCACCCTTGTATTCCAGCTATTTCAATAAATTAAAGAATGGAAATAATACCACTGATGGGAATACAGATAAGGCAATTTCCTCCCTTGCTGGGGAAGATTCTGCCGAGCAAAGCACCAACTCAACCTCATCTACACAAGAAGTTAACAAAAAGAAAGACCTAGATACTATCGCAGAATTTATGGACTATATGAAGAAAAGCCCAGCAGAGCGGTTGCGGGCAGATATTCTTAAGAAGCTGGACTTAACGGAAGATGATATAAAAGCTATGCCTCCGGAAAAACGCGCTGCCACAGAACAAAAAATTGCAGAAGAAATAAAAAGAACCCTTGAAGGGGACACAAAATCTTCAAAGAGCGGTGAATTGCAAAGCGTAGGGGCGTATTCAAATCAAAAATTATCTGACGGACTAAACAACGCACTGCTGCAGATTCAGGAACTCAATCCTATAACATTTACCTCAGACAAAGCAATCGCGCAAAATATTCCAGACTTAACATAATTTAGAGGCTCTGCTTATAAAAACTAATCATCCCCAATCTTGAGCGCCGCCAAGAACGCACTTTGCGGGATTTCAACATTACCCACACTACGCATTTTCTTCTTACCTTTTTTCTGCTTATCCAGCAGCTTGCGTTTACGGCTGGCATCCCCGCCGTAACATTTTGCGGTAACGTCTTTGCGGAAGGCGCTCACGGTTTCACGGGCGATAATTTTGCCGCCAATTGCCGCCTGTATGGCAATTTTAAACATCTGCCTCGGGATTAAATCCTTTAGGCGCGAACACATCTCACGGCCTCTGCCCTCAGCCCTTGCGCGGTGAGTAACAAGCGCGAGTGCATCCACGTTTTCATCGTTTACAAGCACGACAACTTTTACTAAATCACCCTCTTTATATTCATCAATCTGCCATTCAAAACTTGCGTAACCACGGGTGCATGATTTTAGGCGGTCATAAAAATCGAATACCACTTCATTCAGCGGCAGGCCATAAACTACCATGGCGCGGTTGCCAACGTAAGTCAGGTTCTTTTGCACACCACGTTTTTCGGTGCAAAGTGTAAGAACGGTTCCCAAATATTCATCCGGCACCAAAATTGTGGCGGTAATCCACGGCTCTTCGATTGTGGCGATTTTCATAGGGTCTGGCATATCGGCTGGATTATGTAAATCCATGGTAGTTCCATCGCGCAAGTGGATTCTATAAACCACGCTCGGCGCTGTGGTGATTAGCTCCAGGTTAAATTCGCGGTCCAGGCGTTCCTGTATAATCTCCAAATGGAGCAGCCCAAGGAAGCCGCAGCGGAAGCCTAGGCCAAGCGCTGTTGAGCTTTCCGGCTCATATTCAAAGCTGGAATCATTCAGGCGCAATTTGGCTAGGGAATCTTTCAAATGCTCATATTGCGAGGAATCCATCGGGAACAAACTACAAAACACCACCGGCAAATTCGGCTTGAAACCAGCGAGCGCCTCAGTTGCGGGATTTTTCTCATCAGTTACGGTATCACCAACTTTACAATCTGCTACTTCCTTCATGGCAGCAGTGAAGAAGCCCATTTCGCCAGGATAGAGCGTGTCAGTCATCACTTTTTTTGGAGTAAAATAACCGACATTATCAACGTTATGGCTAGTGCCGCGCTGCATCATCCTGATTTTCTGGCCTTTTTTAATAGAGCCGTCCACAACACGGATAAGGATCACCACGCCTAAATAAGCATCGTACCAACTATCAACCAACAACGCGCGCAGCGGCGCTTCTGGATTGCCGCGTGGGCACGGCAAGCGTGTTACAATTGCTTCAAGCGTTTCTGCAATGCCCACTCCGGTTTTCGCTGAAACAGGAATAGCATCGGACGCATCAATCCCGATCACATCCTCAATTTGCTGCTTAACCCGTTCAGGCTCGGCGGAAGGCAGGTCAATTTTATTTAGGATGGGGATAATTTCGTGATTATTATCAATAGCCTGGTAAACATTCGCCAAAGTTTGCGCCTCAACACCTTGCGATGCATCCACCACCAGAAGGGATCCTTCACATGCCGCCAGCGAACGGCTAACTTCATAGGCAAAATCCACGTGGCCGGGAGTGTCCATAAGGTTCAGCATATATTCCTTGCCGTCTTTCGCCTTATATTTCAGCCGCACAGTTTGCGCTTTGATGGTGATACCGCGTTCTTTTTCGATGTCCATACTATCCAGAACCTGCGCGCTCATTTCACGCTCGGTTAGGCCGCCGCATGTTTGGATTAGCCTATCGGCAAGGGTTGATTTCCCATGGTCAATATGGGCGATGATCGCAAAGTTTCTAATGTTGGTTTGGTTGGTCATTTCTATTTAGGCCTTTTATTTATAGCTAGTATGGATTTTAAATAACCATCAGGAATTTTAATATTCTTTAATTCATCTATCGTAAATAACCCGCGCTCTTTATGTTCATGGCTTATCTTAATATTACCGCTGGTAACTTTACAAAAATATGTAATTATTACTACATGTTTTCCTGGCACCACTTCAAATAACCAAGAATCAATAATATTTTCAACGGTTATATCAAGCGACAATTCTTCCTGAACCTCTCGCTCCACACAATAAATAGGTTGCTCACCAAGCTCTAGTCTGCCTCCTGGTAACTCCCACTCATCCCTCTCATTTTTCAGCAGGACAACTTTTTCTTCAATAAAAATTACTGCTTTAATAGAAACTGGAAAATTCATTTAATTACGCCCTCAAAGCCCCACCCAACTTCTCAATAGCGCCAATAACTTTTTTGCTCAATTCTTCAAGCTCGCTTTCTGTTAGTGTGCGGTCATTTGGTTGGATTTTAATGCTTATGGCGATAGATTTTTTACCAACTTCAATATTCTTTCCCTGATAAACATCGAATAAATCAACATCTCTTATAAGCGTTTTATCAACACTGCTAGCCGCCTTAATTATATCAGCAACCGTAACCCCTGCATCAATTATAAATGCAAAATCGCGAGTTGAGCTTTGGTAATCTGATTTTTCCAGCTTTGGTTTTGCGGTAGATTTTTTTGCTTTTGGCGCGGGAATATTATCCAAGAAAACCTCAAATGCCATCACCGGAACTTTCACATCCCATGTTTTTAAAATTGATGGGTGAAGCTCACCAAACACACCAAGCACTGTTTTACCAAGTTTTAAAACGCCTGATTTTCCAGGGTGGTAATAATTCGGCGTTTCACGGGAAATTTGTAAGCTTGCTGTTGGCGCGCCAGAATTCTCTAACGCTGCAAGCAACTCTGCTTTCGCATCGAACACATCAACATCACGCGCTGCGCCGTGTAAATTACGCGCAGTTTGTTTGCCAGACAAAATACTTGCAAGAATCAGCGATTGACCCCCAGGCACACTTTCAATAAACACTGAGCCTATTTCAAAGATCGCCAAATCCGCCATCGCACGAGCTGCATTTTTTGCAACCGCATCCAGCAAGTTTGGTATTATTGAAGGGCGCATATAATCCAGTTCGCTGGAAATTGGGTTTTGCAAAGTTACGCCCGGCTTAATTTCAGCAAAAGCTCCTGCTTTCTTCTTGTCCATGAACGACCATGTGATCACCTCAGTAAGTCCGCGCGACGCCATAACACGACGCAATTTTGCACTGCGTTTTTGGCTTACGTTCAAACTTGCATCCACTTTGCAATCAGGCAATGACAGCATAGGGATGTTATCATAACCATGTATACGAAGAACCTCCTCTACCAAATCTGGCGCGCCTTCAACATCAAGCCGCCAAGAAGGGATTTCTATGTTTTCGCCATTCACTTTAAAGCCAAGCTTTTTAAGGATATTTTCAATATCAAGATCAGAAATTTCTACACCGCTATATTTCGTGACAAACCCTTTTGGAAGCGTTATGCTACGCTGCCATTTTGGCTCAGACCCTGCAACCACAAGCTCGCTGGCATCGCCGCCACATAATTTGGTAATCATCGCGGAGGCAGTTTCCAGGCCTTTTAAAACAAAGGCTGGGTCTACCTTGCGCTCAAAACGGTACCTTGAATCTGTTAGAATCTCCAGTTTACGACCACCTCTGGTTACAACATCCGAATCAAATAGTGCAACTTCTAGAAATACATCCGTAGTTTCAAGCGAGCAGCCGCTCTCCAACCCTCCAATCACACCACCCAGTGCCTGCGCCGATTTATCATCACCAACCACCAGCAAGTCTGCGCTTAAGCTGTATTCCTTATTATCCAGCGCATTAAATTTTTCACCATCTTTGGCAAAGCGTACTTCCAGATTGCCGGCCAATTTCTTAGCATCATAGACATGCAGCGGGCGGTCAAATTCAAAGGCAATATAATTCGTAATATCAACCAACGCTGATATAGGCTTCAGGCCTATTGCCTTCAAGCGATTTTGCAACCACTCAGGCGACGTGACATTTTTTACACCCCTAAAATATCGCCCGGCAAACATCGGACAGGCTTTTTCATCCTCAATTTTTACGCTTATTGGTGAAGCAAAACTTCCCTGCACCGTTTTAATATCAAGCGGTTTTAGTGTGCCAATTCCTGTTGCCGCCAAATCACGTGCAATACCATAAACACCTAGGCAATCGCCACGGTTTGGGGTGATGGCAATTTCAATTACAGGGTCAGATAGACCCGCAACATCAACAAATCTTGATCCCAAATTATCATTTGCCGCAAGCTCGATAATTCCGCCAGAATCCTCGCCTAACCCTAATTCAGCGCTAGAGCATAACATTCCGTTACTATCAACGCCGCGGATTTTAGACGCTTTAATTTTGAAGCCACCATTTGGAATTATGCTGCCCACAGGAGCAAGCACAACATTAATTCCAGCCCTTGCATTGGGCGCACCACAGACAATTTGCAATTCTTCTGTGCCAGTATCAACACGGCAAACCCTTAGACGGTCAGCATCAGGATGTTGTTTTGCCTCTATAATTTGCGCGATGCGAAAATCAGCAAGCTCGAGTGATTTATCAGTAACCGACTCCACTTCAAGGCCAATAGCAGTTAGTTTTGCAACAATTGCATCAAGGCTAGCATTAGTATCTAAATATTCTTTTAGCCAGTTTAGAGTAAATTTCATTACGCAGCGCTCCCTGTTTTGGATGGCATATCAAATGCACCGAATCCATAATTTTCCAACCAGCGCGAGTCACAATCAAAGAAGTCACGTAAATCTGGTGCGCCATATTTCAGCATTGCCAGACGCTCGAGCCCTACACCAAATGCAAAACCCTGATATTCTTCAGGATTAATGCCAACATTTTTCAGCACATTCGGGTGCACCATGCCACAGCCAAGAATTTCCAGCCAGTCACTTCCTTCACCAATTTTCACACCATCCCGGCTTCTCGCGCAGCCAATATCAACCTCTGCCGATGGCTCAGTGAAAGGGAAAAACGAAGGGCGAAAACGGATTGGCACTGAGTCCAGTTCAAAAAATGCCTTTAAAAATTCATGCAACACGCCTTTTAAATGACCCATATTTACATTTTTATCAATATATAGTCCCTCAATCTGGTGGAACATTGGCGTGTGGGTCATATCCATATCGCTGCGATAAACCCGCCCAGGCGCTACAAATTTGAATGGAGGCTTGCCTCCATTTTGCATCACTTTTTGCATTGTGCGAATTTGCACTGACGATGTATGGGTACGAAGCAACGTAGGCTTGCCATTACTCTGACCTTCTAAATAAAACGTATCCTGCATCTGCCGTGCGGGGTGATTATCAGGAATATTCAGCGCACCAAAATTGTGAAAATCATCCTCAACTTCAGGGCCTTCCTCAACTGCAAAACCCATACCACCCAAAATGGCAATAACTTCATCTGTAACTTGTGAAATCGGATGGATGCTACCCTTACGCTGCGCCCTGATCGGCAAGGTTATATCAATTGATTCGCTGGCCAGCTTTGCGCTTAATTCTTTGGATTCAAGCTGAATTTTCTTTTCATCGAGTTTCTCTGCGATTAAGTCCTTTACCCTATTAACTTCTGCGCCAAAGGATTTTTTTTCTTCCACGGGAAGCGTTGCTATTGCTTTCATCTGGCTGGTTACCAGCCCACTTTTACCCAGATATTTCACTCTTATTTCTTCAAGCGCGAAAAGTGAAGTGGCTGCTAATGATTCATCAAGGCCAGTTTTTAGTATATTTGCAAGTTCTGTCATAAGTAGTATATGTATAAGTTGTCAGTGTTAGTTGTCAGTGTTAGTTATTTAATAGATTCAATTCGCTTATAAAACTGACACCGACAACTAACACTAATAACTTAAGTTGCCATGCTTTTAGCACTAATTTGCCTGTTCGTAAAGTGTTTCGCCATAATTTATAATTGCCACTGGAAATTTAATTACCTTTGCTTTAAAACTTAAAAAAAATTATGAAATATATTAAATAATGGCGCCGCGCAAGAAACCAACATTCGTTCACCTTAGGGTGCATAGCTCCTACTCTTTGTCGGAGGGCGCTATAATGCCTGGCGATATGGTAAAATTATCCATAAAACATGAAATGCCTGCCGTTGCCATAACCGATAGCGGGAATTTATTCGGTTCCCTCGAATTCTCTAAAGAGGCTTCAGGTAAAGGCATACAGCCAATTATCGGCTGCGTTATGAAGGTAGATGGCTATGAGGGAAAACCAAGGGCCAAACACGCAAAAAGAGTCTTTGATAAGTTTGTATTGCTAGCTAAGGATGAGAGGGGCTACCAGAACTTACTAAAACTTGTAAGCGTTGCATTTTTTGAAACTGAAAACGAGTTTGAGCCACACATAACTATAACAAAACTTAAGGAGTTTTCTGAAGGAATAATCCTACTAACCGGGGGAGTGGAAGGTACAATAGGAAGGCTCATTCTTCAAGGGCAGGAAAAAGAAGCAGAAAAATGCCTCCTTGGCTTAAAAGCATCCTTTGCTGATCGACTATATGTCGAACTTTCCCGACATGGAATGGAAGAGGAAGTAAAAACCGAGCCACATTTTCTTGAGTTAGCCAAAAAATTCAATATGCCGCTTGTTGCGACTAATGATGCATATTTTGCTACAAAAGATATGTATGAGGCACATGATGCGCTGCTATGTATCGCTGATGGCCGCTATACTCTTGAAACTGACCGCCGCAAAGTTACTCCGGAGCATTATTTTAAATCGCAAAGTGAGATGGCAAAATTATTTGCCGGCCTGCCAGAAGCGCTTGAAAATACAGTAAATATTGCTAAACGCTGCTATGTGATGTCAGATTCTCGGGCTCCAATGCTGCCCCATTTTCCATGTGAGGCTGGTCGTGATGCCGATGAGGAGCTGCGGGTGGTTGCCAAAAGCGGTCTAGAGATGCGATTGCAAGAGGAAGTTTATCCAACTTATCTAGCAAAAAATTCTGGTCAACCTCTTTCCCCAAAAGAAATTGAGGATATCTCAGGTCCTTATTTTGAGCGGCTGGAATTTGAGCTTGATGTAATTATTAACATGAAATTCCCGGGCTACTTCCTTATAGTATCGGACTTTATGCGATGGAGTAGGAGGAATAATATTCCAGTTGGCCCAGGCCGTGGCTCTGGAGCAGGCTCGGTTGTAGCATGGGCACTTGAAATTACAGATCTTGACCCGCTTCGGTTTGGCCTACTGTTCGAGAGGTTCCTAAACCCTGAACGTGTTTCAATGCCCGACTTCGATATAGATTTTTGCCAAGAGAGGCGCGAGGAAGTAATCCGCTATGTTCAGGGTAAGTATGGACGCGACCGCGTTGCGCAGATCATAACTTTCGGAAAATTACAGGCAAGGGCAGTCCTTAGAGATGTAGGGCGTGTGCTGCAAATGTCATATAGCCAGGTTGACCGAATCAGTAAAATGATTCCGTTTAACCCAATCGACCCGGTGACTTTATCCAAAGCCATTTCAATGGATAAAAGCCTCCAAGAAGCGCGTGATACTGATCCTGAGATCGCTAAATTGCTAGATATGGGACTAAAGCTAGAGGGATTAAACCGCCACGCCTCAACCCATGCCGCAGGTGTGGTAATTGCCGATAGGCCACTCAGCGAACTAATCCCAGTTTACCGCGACCCACGCTCAGATATGCCAGTTACCGGCTATTCCATGAAATATGCGGAAACTGCTGGCCTGGTAAAATTCGACTTCCTGGGGCTTAAAACCCTTACTGTTATAGCAAAGGCAGTAGAATTTATAAAGCAGGGTGGCGTAGAGATTGATATAGCAAAAATCCCTCTGGATGATAAAAAATCTTTTGCCATGCTAACCAAAGGTGATTCTGCTGGCGTGTTCCAGCTGGAAAGTGCCGGCATGAAAGATACTCTTCGCAAGCTAAGGCCTGATAATATTGAAGATATAATTGCGATTATTTCGCTATATCGCCCTGGGCCAATGGATATGATCCCATCTTATATCGCCCGCAAACACGGGCATGAAGCACCAGATTATATGCACCCGATGCTAGAGGGCATACTCAAAGAAACTTACGGTGTTATTATTTACCAGGAACAGGTAATGCAGATTGCCCAGGTTATGGGTGGTTACAGCCTTGGTGGCGCTGATTTGCTGCGCCGCGCGATGGGTAAAAAAATTGCCTCGGAAATGGATGCACAGCGCAAAACATTCGTAGATGGTGCTATAAAAAATGGCGTTGACAAACATAAAGCCAGCAGCATTTTTGATCTTGTGGCAAAATTTGCGGGTTATGGTTTCAATAAATCACACGCTGCTGCTTATGCTTTAATTTCTTATAGAACCGCATATTTAAAAGCAAATTATCCGGTAGAATTTATAGCGGCTTCGATGAATCTGGAAATAAATGATACCGATAAAATAAATATGTTCCGGCAAGAAGCGGTTTCACAAGGCATTCAAATCCTGCTTCCTGACATTAATAAATCTGACGCACTATTCGTACCTGAAGGTGAGCGTGCAATCCGCTATGCACTTGGGGCATTGAAAAGTGTTGGTATTAGCGCAATGGAGCAAGTTGTTATCGAGCACAAGAAAAGCGGAGATTTTAAAAATATTTTTGATTTTGCTAGCCGTATGGGTGGGCAGAATTTAAATAAACGCATGCTGGAGAGCTTAGTAAAATCAGGCAGTTTTGATAATGTCAATTCTAACCGCAGGCAAATATTTGAAGCAATTGAAAGTATTATTCGCTATGGCAATTCCATAGCGGCAGAAAAAATTAGCAACCAGGTAAGTTTATTTGGTGAAGTTGGCGGCGCAGGTTCCCCCAAACCAAAACTTAGTAATACACAAGACTGGCGCGGCGCAGATAGAATGGGAATGGAATTTGAGGCAATGGGGATGTATCTTGGTGAACACCCAATAACAGAATATGAAAAAGCACTTAGCCGCCTTATGGTTATACAGGCAAGGGATTTTTCCACCCGTATCTCTACAGGAAACTCTAAAATCAAAGTAGCCGGCGTTGTAATTTCTAAACGCATTAGATCCTCCCCGCGCGGTAGGTTTGCAACCCTAACCTTATCCGACCCTAGCGGCTTATTTGAAATTTCTATTTTTGATGAAGAAATCTTAGAATCATCTCGCGATTTACTTGAAAATGGCACATTATTATTCGTAAGTGCTGACGCAAGGAAAGATGATGGCGGCGTTCGCATGATTGCTGAATCTCTAACTAATTTAGATGAGGCATTGAAAAATTATACCGTTTCCTTAAAAGTTTTCCTTGAGGATTCAGGTGCGCTACCAGAACTAAAGAAATTGCTTGGTTCGCCGGGCAAAGGAAAATCAAGGGTTTCAGTGGTTATGGATGCAGATTCCAGAAAGGTAGAAATTACCCTCCCCACACAATACCAAATTAGCGTTTCCACAATTTCTGAAATAAAATCTATAAGGGGCGTTATTAACGTTAGTGAAATGTAGTGCAGAAGCTGCTTGCACTCATATAAAAACTTTTATATCATGCCTAGCATAAACAAATAAGGAATTTGATGTGGGTAAAATGGATTTAGTATATTGGGATAATCATTATAACTTAGTGCTTCTATTAAATTTAGTGCTGGTAATAGCAATTTTCACTTCAGTTCGCCTATTTTCTGGCATGACTTCACACATAAATGCCCTTAAAGAATTAACAGAAAAAGACAATCCGGCATTTGGCATTTCTATGGCCGGAATGGTCCTTGCAGTTACCATTGTTCTATCCGGTGCAATTTACGGCGACCCTATCTATACAATGCAGGAGTCTGTAATTTCTGTGGGACTTTATGGTATTATAGGAATTATTTTAATGGCACTCACCAGAATTATTTTTAATAAAATTGCACTCCCCTCCGTTAAAATAAAAGATGAAATAATAAAAGGCAACGTTGCTGCCGGCATCATTGACGCTGGCAATGTTATAGCAACAGCAATTATAATACGCGCAATGATGATGTGGGTTAGCGCTAACACTACAAGTGGATTGTTTGCGATACTTACAGGGTTTATTATTTCTCAGATTTTGCTTACCGCAACAACACTTATCCGCATAAAAAGGTTTAACAAAAAAACCCAAACCGACACATTACAAGATGAATTTAAATCTGGCAATGTAGCTCTTGCCCTTCGTTTTTCTGGCCGCAAAATCGGAACTGCTTTTGCAGTGGCAGCGGCATCCAGCAGGCTAGTATTTGAGCTTTATGATTTACCTTCTCTGCTTGGTATCTGGGCTGGGGTTTCAGTAATAATGATAGGATTGCTCACTGCACTTTCCTTTGTTGCTAATAAAATTATTCTTGCCGGAATTAACGTAGAAGATGAAGTTATGAGACAACGTAACATAGCACTTGGAGCTGTGCAATGCGTTGTATATATATGCCTTGGGATACTCCTTTCCGAGCTTATGGCTTAGAAATTTACTGCAGGAAGTTCTCGTTTGGCATAGATTTCTGTGGGCTCATAGCTGCAGCCTTTTGATCTTGCCTTGTTTGGGAGATTTTTAATTTTAGCGTAGACGGATTTTCTGCTTCTGATATTGCAACATCTGCTGATATCTTGCCCGCCTCAAAAAGCCTTTGCAGAGACTGGTCTATTGTCTGCATACCTAAATCCTTGCCACGCTCCATCATTTCCTTTACTTCAATTAACCTATTGTCGCTAATCAGGCTTTTTATAAGCCCTTCATTTAATAATATCTCAGATACAACACTAAGCTCACCTTTTAAATTAGGAACAATACGCTGGGAAAAAATTGAAACCAAATTCTGCGATATAGTTGAAAGTACATAAGTCCTTGCATCGTCAGGAAACATATTAGCCATTCTAGTCAGCGCCTGATATGCATTATTTGAATGGAGAGTCGCCACACATAAATGTCCTGTTTCAGAGAAACGCATAGCGTGCTCTAGCGACTCTCTGTCTCTTATCTCACCAATTGCTATAACATCCGCCCTTTGCCTTAGTGCGCTTTTCAACGCCATTCCATAAGAATAGGTATCTGTTCCCACTTCCCTTTGCGTTATAATACAATTACCATGCTGATGTATAAATTCTATCGGGTCTTCTATAGTAAGCACATGCCCGCTACCAAACTTGTTACGAAAGCCAATCATTGCTGCCATAGAGGTTGATTTTCCTGAGCCACCAGGACTTGCCAATATTATAAGCCCTTTCTTCTTCATAATAACTTTAGAATAAATCTCTGGTAGGCCAAGCTCGTCAATACTAGGGATTTTCGTATTAATACGGCGAACAACTATACCATTATTAGCCTGTTGCCTGAAGAAATTGAATCGGTAACGAGTTTTGTCTTCTCGAACAAAAGAAACATTTAATTCGAGGGTTGATTCAAATTCACCTTTTTTCTCTTCATCCAGAAGTTCATCCATCAAAAGTTGTATTTCTGAAGCCTGCAGGGGCGTTGAAGATATTGGAACAATGCTATGGCTTATTCTTACGCTGGGCTTACTGCCTACGGTAATATACATATCGGAGGCTTTATGCTTTACCATCTCATCCAAGAACCTAGATGTATATGGACCTATTGGCATAATTAGAAATTCCCCATTGGTTTTTTCTCGTTTTCTTCTTCGCTTGAACCTTTATCCAAATTCAATATGCGTTTTGCTTCTTCTGGTGTAATAAGCTGTTCTCTAAGAAGTTCATACACACTATCTTTCATTACCCTCATACCTATCTTTGAACTTACTTGCATGATCGAATATATTTGAGGGATTTTACTATCTCTTATAAGGTTTCGTACGGCAGAGTTCGCTATTAATATTTCATTCACCGCTAAACGTCCTGCACCATCTGCTGTTTTTACCAAAAGCTGTGTTATAACAGCCTCTAGCGAGCCGGCAATCATAGTTCTGGCCATTGCTTTATCGCCTTCTGGAAATACGTCAATTATACGGTCCACCGTTTTAGCTGCAGAGCTTGTGTGCAGCGTTGCAAAAACCAAATGCCCAGTTTCCGCAGCAGTCAATGCTAATCGTATTGTTTCCAGGTCGCGCAACTCACCAACAAGTATTACATCAGGGTCTTCACGTAGTGCACTTTTTAAAGCATTTGCAAAGGATTTTGTATGTGCGCCTATCTCACGCTGGTTGACAAGCGAACGTCCCGATCTATGTACAAATTCTATGGGATCCTCAATAGTCAGAATATGCCTGCTTTGGTGCTGGTTAATATAGTCTATGATTGCCGCAAGTGTTGTTGACTTACCACTTCCTGTTGGTCCCGTGACCAAAACAAGGCCTTTATGCAGATGCGCAAAACTCTGAATTGTACTTGGTAACCTAAGTTCTTCAAGCGTCTGAACCTTTGTTGGTATGCTCCTTAAAACTGCTGCAGGGCCATTTATGGTTGTGAAGGCATTCACCCTGAAACGCCCTTCTGCTGCAAAATTTATAGCAAAATCCACCTCATAATTTTCTTCATATTCAATGCGGTTTCTATCACTCATGATTGAATGCAACATCGCAAGCACTTCTGATGAATGCAGGGCATTAACCCTTACAGGCACTATATCACCGTGAATACGCAACATTGGTGGATGATTGGAAATTAAATGCACGTCTGAAGCTTTGTTTTTCTTTGCAAAAGAAAGTAGTTCACTAATTTCCATTTTTAACTACCTGTAGTATTTTAATTGGCAGTACGTACTGGGTGGAAAGCTTTAATTTATCCTGAACTAATTACTAATGACCAGCCCCTTTCAATAATTCTAATGGATAAGTGTTAATATTTGGTAAATAGTTCCTATATATAAATATACAAAAGCCTCAAAAGCATATAGCGTGCTCAGCTATTAATAAACTAAACGTTATAAGAAAGACTATGAGTAAAGAATTAATAACCCAAGCTATAAAACGCCATAATAGTGGTCAAACTTTGTTAGAAATGTATGGATTTATTGGACTGTCTGATGCCTCACCTAAAGATGAGCGTCAAGAATGGGCCATACGTCTTATAGAGAATAGTCAGCATTAGGATAACAAGATACAACTTCAATCCCATAGCACCAAAGCAACTGCTGCAAAACGCAAAGAACCACATCAAATGAGTGCTGCAAATTCAAAAATGACTGCTTCTCATAAAAGGTAAAATTCCTTAACTTAATGGACTTAAGGTTCCTCAAATCTTGGCTGCGGAACTCAATTAAGAATTATTATAATACTAAGCCGCATGCGGCAGTTTTCTTGGCCTGCCTTCGAGGTGGATGTTTTTCTCTATGTGTTCAATCATCATGCCAGCAATATCTTTGCCTGTTACCCCTTCAATACCCTCTAGCCCAGGGGAAGAATTAACTTCTAGTAATTTAGGACCGGTTTTGGAGCGTATTATATCAACACCAGCAACTTTGAGCCCCATAACATGGGCTGTTTTTATAGCCATTTTACGTTCTTCTGGTGTTAATTTTATCATTGTTGCCTTACCGCCACGGTGCATATTAGAGCGATATTCGCCATCTGCAGCCTCACGTTGCATGGACGCAACTATTTTATCCCCAACTACAAAACACCTTATATCCTTGCCTTCAGCTTCCTTTATAAACTCCTGTACCAATATATTTGCCTTAAGGCTTTTGAAGGCGTTTATAACGCTTTCAGCAGCTTTATTAGTTTCCGCAAGTACTACACCTACTCCTTGTGAGCTTTCCAGCAATTTTATAATTACCGGAGCGCCACCAACCATTTTTATCAGATCTTTTGTATCAAGTGGTGAGTTTGCAAAGCCGGTGTTTGGCATATCTATGCCTTTGCGCATAAGGAACTGAAGTGTGCGCAGTTTATCACGAGAACGGGTTATAGAGAGTGAATCATTCAGGCAATAAACTCCCATCATCTCAAATTGCCTTACCACAGCAGTTCCATAAAATGTTATGGATGGGCGTATCCTTGGGATAATAGCATCGAATCCCTCCAGAATCTCGCCACCACGATAATGGACTTCTGGCTGCGCTGCAGAAATATTCATATAGCAATGGCGAGCATTTACAAAATGCATCTCATGTCCCCGCTCCTTGCCCGCTTCCATTATGCGCTTATTTGAATATAACTCCTGATCTGATGCTAGTACTGCTATTTTCATAATTGCTTTTCATATAATTGTTTAAAATCTTCACGGCTAACTTTACCAAGAGCACACGATTTAGCCGGATCAACAACCAAGGCACCCTTGCGCATCGCCTCCCGGCCCAACAACATACGGAACGACATTGTATCTCGTTTCGCAAGTGTTAATTCAACCGGCCATTTTCTTCCGTCCATCACTATCGCAGATTGAATCACATATCGCTTTTCTTTTTTGCCTCCAGAATTTGTGACATACCGATAATCCACAACTGGCGCTGTGCAAACCCTTACCATACGTTTGCTATTTTGCATTGGATGTATAGAAAATCTTACATACTTTTTATCTTGTTCAGTATATGTCTCTATATTGAACGCGTGCAAGCAGGATGTCTTTGCGCCTGTATCTATCTTTGCCTTAATGGCTGGAAGCTTTAGTCCAGGAAAAGAACACCACTCCTCCCAACCTATAGTTATTTTCTGTTTTTTAGCCATTTTTATGGTTCGCAGTTTGCGGTTCGCAGCCCTAAGTTTATAGAATTATTTTGACTACAAACCATCAACTACGAACTAAATTAATTATCCTGTCCATCGCCACCACGCATTGGCTGTCCACCCGTTTCATATTCTTCTTGAGGGAAGCCATTCTTTTCCATACAACTATCAAATAATTGATCGTATTTTGATTCATTGGCCTCTGCTTCTTTCGTACATCCTGCATAGACCTGCGCATATTTTTGGTCTTCTGTCACAGTTGATTTATCATTGGTTTTTACTGCTGGTTGCGCAGAAGTTTTGGCTATCGGCTTAGCAGTTGTTTTTTCCTTGCTCTGTGCGAGCGACGCATCGCAAACTAGAAGGCTACCTACCAGCGCTACAGAGATAATAAATTTTTTATACATGGCTCCTCCGCTCCAAAAAAGTCCTCCTGTTCAATAGCAGGCCTTTATTAAGCTTTACCGCCGCTATTTAAATTTAGCAAGCGGTATTTAAGAAGCATACAAGAATTCTATATTATGTATCTTTTCTGCAATCAAAAGTTGGGTTTATTCGCTTCCTCTGGCAATGAAAAATGGATTAAGGAATCCATTTTTACGGTAAAATAACGGAGCGCCATCCGCACATTCAACATGGCCCCCTGCAGCAAGGATAATCGCATGCCCCGCCGCAGTATCCCATTCCATAGTATTACCAAACCTTGGGTAAAGATCAGCTTTTCCTTCAGCAATCATACAAAACTTCAGCGAACTGGCCGCAGAAATTAGGGTGATATTTTTGCCAAGGGATTTGATATATTTTTCCGTTGATTCATTCATATGCGATTTGCTTGCAACCACAACAACCTTATCCTTGGGTTTTTGCCGCACATTTATTTTTTCAGGCAGGTTATTGCCAACCTGTTTATATGCCTTGCCATCCTCAGTTGTAAAATAACCAATTTCTTGCGCAGGAATATAAACCACACCACCTTGCGGGTAATTATTTTTTATCAAAGCAATATTTACTGTAAACTCGCCTGTCTGGTTTATATAACTTTTGGTGCCATCCAGCGGGTCTACCATCCAAAATATCTCGCCAGATGCAGCCTGCTTATTATCATCCTCACTATTTTCTTCAGATACAACAGGAATATCAGGGGTTAATTCCTGTAAATGTTTTTTTATAAATTCATTTGCCGCTCTGTCTGCCTCGGTTACAGGTGATTTATCCGCCTTATGCTCAACCTCAATTTTATTTACATAGTATCCCATAATCAATGCCGCTGCTTTTTTTGCAATATATAGGACTTCTGATGCGTGGGCATTATAGGACATTTTAGAGCGCGCCGGTTAGGGTTAAGATTTTAGAAGTTCGCAGCGTATAGGGTATGTAAGGCGCGGTAAAGTAATTTCTGGAACTCATAATAAAAAAGTTAAAATCACTTGTTACAATTCATTTGATAGCTTACTTTCTAAAGCCTAAACCCTAAATCCCAAACTCTTAAATGCAACTCAACTTTGAAGCCATTGTCCTATCTGCTTTGAAATATGGTGAGAATTCTGGAATTGCTTGCTTATTAACAGAAAATCATGGGATTTATAAAGGGCTGGTTCGAGGAATTACTGGAGTCAAACAGCGAGGCCTGTACCAGCCAGGAAACCTTATTGAAGCTAGTTGGCGGGCAAGGCTATCCGAGCATTTAGGTAATTTAACAGCTGGGCTTCTCCATGCAGGAGGGGTTGCGGTAATGGGTGAGCCATTAAAACTTGCCGCACTTAGCTCTATGTGTTCGATATTAGAAGCAACCTTGCAGGAACGTGATCCAGCCCCAAAAATTTATCACTATTTTAAGTTATTCTTAGGGCAGCTTGTTCATGACAATCCTGGATGGCAAGAATCATACATATTACTTGAACTTGAACTACTCGCGCAGCTTGGTTTTGGCCTAGAGCTATCATCGTGCGCCGCAACTGGCTTGCTAGAAGATTTAATTTATGTATCACCAAAATCAGGTAGAGCAGTATGCCGTGATGCTGGCTTACCTTATCATGATAAACTTCTTACATTACCGTCATTCATTTTAGATTCTATAAATACCCCATCAATAATGGATGCAACATGGCAAAATTCTGGTAGCGCACCAGCCGCAATATCCCAAATAAATGAAGGAATGAATTTATGTGGCTATTTCCTTGATAAATATTTTTTTGCGCCACATAATATCAAACACCCAAATGCACGCGCAAGATTTGCAGCAATGTTGAAGAAAGAATCTATTTTAGAGCTAGCGTAAGATCTATGAACCGGAAACAAAGGCGCTCCGAAAAATCTAAAAAGTCAGTAAGTGGCAACAAGCAACCCTTAAATTTAACTGAGCAAACCCTAATCGCAGGCCATGAGGCACACCGGATAGGCAATTTAGCCTCGGCAAGACAATTATACCTGCAAGTGCTGCAAACATCGCCCAACAATGCGGATGCACTTCATTTGCTTGGTGTAATATTTTACCAAACTGGGGAATATGGGCAAGCTGTTGCCTTAATAGGTAAGGCATTAGAAATAAACCCACTACAGCCACATTACCTGAATAACATAGGAAATGCGTTCCTTGGCCTTGGTAATTTAGAAATTGCGCTAGAATATTACCAAAAATCTATTGCTATTTTACCAGGCAACCTAGATGCAATCAATAATTGCGGCACAACATTGCGTGAGCTTGGCAAATTCGCGCAAGAGATAGAGTTATACAAAGCAGCTTTAAAATCCTGCCCTTTACACAATATGTTCCTTGGTGATTTGGTTCGTGCAATGCAGGAAGCATGTTTGTGGTATGGGCTGGATTCTTACACTGAAAAACTTCTGTTTAAAACCCGTAACTCACTATTTGATGGAGCTCCTAGCCCAGTTCGCCCATACCACTCACTTTGCTTGCCTTTTGACCCGCTCGAGCAAAAGCAAATAGCAAGTAATTATGCAAAAACTTTTACAAACCACAATCCGGTTTCACCAAGTTATGCCCATGATAAATCAAAGAAAATCCGCATTGGCTACATCTCGGCCGATTTCCGCGACCACCCTACCGCGCATTTAATAGCAGGGTTATTTGCCCACCATGACCGCGATAATTTTGAGGTTTTTGCATATTGCATAGGTAAGGATGATGGCAGTAGTTTCCGTAAGAAAATTATTGCTAGTGTTGATAATTTTATAAATTTATCAACTTTATCCGACACAGCCGCTGCTCAGCGAATTAAAGATGATGGAATTGAAATATTAATGGACGTGATGGGCTACCTGCAAAATTCCCGCTCCGGTATTTTTGCGCTTCGCGCTGCACCTATTCAGGTTAATTATTTGGCATATCCCGGCACCATGGGTGCCCCATTTATTGATTATATCATTACTGATAAAATTGTCCTTCCTGAAAATGAGCAGGAATATTTTTCTGAAAAACCAATCTATATGCCGCATACTTATTTTGCAACCGACCCCACCCAGGAAATAGCTTCAGCTCCTTCAAAAAACGAATGTGGGCTGCCAGATGGTTCGTTTGTATTTTGCTGTTTTAATAAGAGCAATAAAATTGATGTAGAGGTTTTTGGCGTATGGATGAATATATTAAACTCTGTGCTGAACAGTGTTTTGTGGTTATTTACTGAAAACAACTTCACCCGTGAGAATTTACAAAAAGCGGCGGCCTTCCATGGCGTTGACCCAGCTAGGTTAGTATTTGCTAGCCGCCTTCCAAAAGAACAGCACCTTGCACGCCACGCACATGCTGATTTATTCCTTGATTGCTTTAATATTTGCGCCCACACAACAGCAATTGATGCCTTATTTGCTGGCCTTCCTTTAATTGCAAGAAGCGGCAAAAATATTATTTCAAGGGCTTCTGAAAGTATTTTAACTGCCATCGGGCTGGAAAAACTTGTTGCAAAAACAAATCAAGATTATGAGAAGATGGCGATTTATTACGCCCAGAATCCTGATAAATTAAAGGAGCTGAAAACACAGTTGGCCGATAACATAAAAATCCAGCCACTTTTTGATATAGCATCTTACACAAAGAACCTTGAGGCCGGGCTAATAAAAACCCTTGAGAAAGTTTCTATTGCCGTTACTTGAGCTGATTGATTTATTTTTCATCTCTTAACTTAATTAACTCCACTGCCTCATCGAGCGTAACGGTTTCAGCAGACATGCCTTTCTTTAGCGAGGCGTTAGTTTTGCCGTGTTTCACATAAGGCCCATATTGGCCTTTATATAGTGCCACATCTTCACCGGTTTTTGGGTGTTTTCCTATAACTCTAAGCGGCGCAGCTGAAGTCCTGCCTTTGCCGCCCTTGCTTGCGCCTTCTGCAATTACGGTAACTGCACGGTTTATGCCTATTGTTAAAACATCGTCATCTTTCAGCGATACAAACTTGCCGTCATGCTTCAAATAGGGGCCAAACTTTCCTATGCTTGCAGTAATTTCTGCCTTAGTTTCAGGGTGGATACCTACAAGTCTAGGAAGTGAAAGCAGGCCAATTGCAGTTTCCAAATCCATATCTTCTGGTGTGCGGCCTTTTGGCAGCGCTGCACGCTTTGGCTTGGATACTTTTTCTTTTGGCGCCGCCTTTGCCTTTTTGCCTTTTTCTTTTACAGCTTTTTCCTTAGGAGCAGCCTTTGCTGCATCATCACCTAGCTGCACATAAAAACCATAAGGACCTTTTTTAAGTGTTATATCAAGGCCTGTGGCCGGGTCTTTCCCCAATAATTTTGCCTCAAACACATCGAAACTGCTGCCACCCTCACCGCCTTCGCCATCACCCTCAGCCTTGCCAAGTTGCTTGGTATATTTACACGTCGGATAATTTGAACAACCAAGGAATGAGCCGAATTTGCCCAGTTTAAGGCTAACTTCACCAGTGCCACAGGATGGGCATTTGCGGCTTGGCTCCCCATGCTCATCTTTTGGAAACAGGTAATTTGCCAGAAGATCATTAAGCTGAGTAATAACTTCAGTTATAGTGCATTCTTTTGCCTCATCAATATTGGCATGGAAATCGCCCCAGAACTCTGCTAAAAGAGTTTTCCAATCGACATCACCTGAAGATACATGGTCAAGCTGTTCTTCTAAATTTGCAGTGAAATCATATTCCACATAACGCTTGAAGAACGCGCGAAGGTATGCGGTTACTAAGCGCCCTCTATCCGCTGCAACAAAGCGTTTTTTATCCAAAACTACATAATCACGCTCTTGCAGAACAGAAATTATGCTGGCATAGGTTGAAGGGCGGCCAATACCTAATTCTTCAAGTTTTTTCACCAAACTTGCTTCGGTAAAACGTGGTGGTGGCTGGGTGAAATGCTGCTCTGGGTTAACTTTTTCTAGTCCCAATTTTTCGCCCTCATTCATAGGCGGCAGGATGCGGCTCTCATCATCTTCTTTATCATCATCGCGACTTTCGCGGTAAACTTTAAAGAAGCCATCGAATTTTATAGTAGAGCCAGTTGCCCTTGCTAAAGCGCTATTATCATGTGCTTTTACATCCACTCCAACCTGATCTAAAATAGCCGAGCTCATCTGGCTTGCCACCATACGCTTCCAGATCAGATCATATAATTTCATCTGATCTTCATCTAGGTATGCTTTTAAATCTTTAGGCAATTTATTCACATCAGTCGGCCGCACCGCTTCGTGGGCTTCCTGGGCATTTTTTGCTTTGGTAGTATAGAAACGCTGCTTTTCAGGAAGATATTGGCTGCCGAAATTCTTGGCTATCATGCCGCGTGTTGCGGTGATTGCATCTTGGGATACTGTAACACCGTCAGTACGCATATAGGTTATCAGACCAACCGATTCGCCCCCCAAATCCACACCTTCATATAATTTTTGTGCCACTTGCATAGTTTTTTTTGCGCCAAAACCTAGTTTGCGTGACGCTTCCTGCTGCAAGGTTGAAGTTGTAAACGGCGCATAAGGGTTGCGCACTGATTGTTTTTTCTCGATAGAGGCAACACTATAATTCTTAGCCGCCAGCAGCTTTACAATATCACCAGCTTGTGATTCCTTAACAATATCAAACTGCTCAAGTTTCTTGCCGTTATATTGGGTGAGCTTTGCTGTGAAATCTGTTCCGAGGGCCGTTTTCAGGTCAAGTTTAATATCCCAATATTCACGGGATTTAAATGCTTCGATTTCCTCCTCACGCTCGCAAATAAGGCGCAGTGCAACAGATTGAACTCGTCCCGCTGATTTGCTGCCCGGCAGCTTCCTCCAAAGTACTGGCGAGAGTGTAAAGCCCACCAAATAATCCAGCGCACGCCTTGCCTGCTGCGAGTTAACAAGGTTCATATCAATATCGCGCGGGTTTTCAATAGCGTGGGTTACAGCTTTCTTAGTAATTTCGTTAAACGCAACACGGAAAATTTGTGTGCCTTTTTTAATAGCTTTCTTTTGTTTTAGAACTTCAATCACATGCCATGATATTGCCTCACCCTCGCGGTCAGGGTCGCTTGCCAGATATATAATTTCTGCGCCTTTAGCTGCATCTGCAATTTCTTTTACATGTTTAGTGGCTTTGCTGGAAATTTCATAATCCATAGCAAAATTCTCATCAGGCCTCACCGACCCATCCTTGGCGGGAAGGTCACGTATATGGCCGAATGATGCCAATACCTTAAAATCCTTGCCAAGATATTTATTGATTGTTTTGGCTTTCGCTGGTGACTCTACTATAACTAATTTCATTTTATCCTTTAAAGCGCTTTGCCAAACAAATCATTATCAAAACTATAAACAGAAACTTTATTTCCGGCATGCCTATCAAGCTTACCTGCCAGCTCCAACTCTAACAAAACCACCATGACTATGTTAGCCGGAACGCCGGTCTGGCTTATTATATCATCTACATTTGTAGGCGAAGCCCCTAACTTTTCATGGACGACTCTCCTCGCCTTGTCAACATCATCTTCAGAAATTTTCTGTGCAGGAGCTAGATATAAATCATTGCTTGCTTTGTCAAACAATCCTGTAGGACGCATATAGCTCAAGTTCTGCAGCACACTTATAATGTCTTCGGCAGATTCGGCAATGTAAGCACCATCCTTGATGAGCGAGTTTGGCCCTTTGCACCTTGCATCCAGAGGGGAGCCGGGAACGCCAAAAACTTCCCTGCCTTGCTCTAGGGCAAATCTTGAGGTAATTAATGAGCCGGAACGCAAATTTGCCTCCACAACAACAGTTGCAGCAGACATTCCGGAAATGATCCTGTTCCTACGTGGAAAATGCTGCGGTTTCGGCACAGAACCAAGCGGCATTTCAGTTATCACCGCACCATTTTCTGTTATTTTATAAAATAAATCTTTGTTTTCAGGCGGGTATATAACATCAATTCCTCCTGCAACTACAGCAACAGTGCCGCTTTGCAGCGCTCCATTATGAGCGGCCGTATCAATACCCCGCGCCAGACCAGAAGTTACCAGATATTTAGCCTTTCCCAAATCCGCTGCCATCATTTGGGCAATTTTGCATCCATTCGCCGATGCGCTTCTAGAACCAACAATCGCCACAGAGTCCTTTTCAAGACAAGCCAAATCGCCCTGTACCGTCAGCACGGGCGGAAAATCTTTTATTTCACGCAATAATTTAGGATATGATTGCTCGCACGCCAAAACTATTTTATCCCCCCGTTTTGTAAGTGCCTCAATTTCTTTGTTAGCAGCAGAATCGCTAAATGGCTTGATTTGTCCCCCGCCCTTCTTAGATAAATTTGGCACGGCTTGAAGGGCATTCCCAGCATTTCCATATATCTCCATTAATGTTTGGAAGCTTCGTGGCCCCACATTTTCAGTGCGTATAAGCCTTAACCAGTCTAATTTTTCCTGCTCACCCGCCCTTTGGACGATACTCATAACCTTAAGCCTTTTCTATATTATATAACCCGCCATAATTCTTAACAAAGATAATGGCTCTTAGCCAGCCAAAAAATCCATTACCTTATAAATAAAATTTTACTTGACTACGAAAGGTTGGTGCTTTATTAGTCTTCCTCCTTATAACAGGTGTGATTTTAAGAGTTATTTATTGAAGGCGGGATTTATTTATGTCAAGACGTTGCGATTTAACAGGTGTTGGTGCTCAAACAGGCCATAAGGTTTCTCACTCAAACCATAAAACAAAGCGCCGCTTTGTACCTAACCTTCAGAACGTTTCATTCCTTAGCAACGTATTGAATAAGAAGGTTTCTTTGCGCGTTACGCCAGCGACTCTTCGTACTGTTGATCATAATGGTGGTCTTGATAATTACCTACTTACCACTTCTAACCTTAAACTTACTGACATAGCAAAGAAGATTAAGAGAAAGCTAAAGAAAATGCTAGCTGCTAAAGAAGCAGAGAATCCTGCGGCAGAAAAGCCAGCTAAGAAAGTTGCAGCAAAAAGGCCTGTTAAAGCAAAAAGGCCTGCTAAAAAAGCAAAAGTTGAAAAGGTTGCTGTAAAGAAAGTTGCAAAAAAAACTGCAACAAGCAAACCTGCAAAAACTAAGGTCGCTGTAGAGAAGAAAGCTCCTGCTAAAAAGAAGGCTGCTTCTCCTAAAAAAAAGGCATAAGATTATATAGTTTTCGGTGACATGAAAATCATCAACTCTTTTCTATTGTTAGAGTTGCTGTCGCGCCTGAATAACTTACCTGCAAATGGTATGTCTCCAAGACCCGGAACCTTGTCGTATCCATCAGTTTTGGTTTGTGTATAAATACCACCAATTACAACCACAGAGCCATCTTTTGTAACTAGGTTGGTTGTAATTCTACTTTGTGTAATCGGCGGATTTGTGATTGAAGTATCCGCAGTATCTTTATTTACCTCAATTGCCATCATTAAATTGCCATCCCCTACAACACTAGGTGTTACAGCCAGTTTCAAACCGGCCTCTTTAAATTCAATTTTTGTACCGTCTGACGATGTTGTTGTATAAGGTATTTCGCTACCCTGAAAAATAACAGCTTGTTGGTTATCAAGAGTAAAAATCCTAGGATTGGAAATTATTTTTGATAAACTCTCATTAGCTGCGGCTGTAAGTTCAAGCTTGAGAGTTGCCGCGCTGCCTAAACCACCCAGAAAACTTACACCACTAGTAGCGCCAACAGCTGGCATACTTGTAAGTAAGGAATCAGATGTTCCTGCTGCAACAGCAGTTGAGGTGCTACTGGCAACACCGGCTACACCTGTATAGAAATTTTGTCCATTTGTTCTGACTACCCTGTTTAAATTAGCCCCTAAAGTTGTTCCAAGGGCTTTTGAGAACTGGTCACTTGCTTCAACAATGAATGCCTCGATAAATATTTGTTTAGTTCTTGAATCAAGTTTTGCGATAAGTTTCTTGGCTATTTCTATATCTTCCTTGCGTGCCTTGATGATGATCTGGTTCATGCGCGCATCAACAGTAATTTGAGTAGTTGGTGTGCCAGCACTTGAGGCTGTAGCTGTCGGACTTATACCAAGCACTTCTGAAAGCAATGCCTTCATTTTATCTGGCTTTGCATAAAATAGTTTAAATATCTCTGTATAGAACGGCTGAGTTGCCTGATCAAGAGCAAGTGCCTTTTGTAGGTCCTCACGGCGCTGGCGCTCGAAAGTTTCCAACTTCACAATAGCTTCCTGACTGTGGATACGTATGATGTTCGCATTATTATCTACATGTTTAGCAAGGGACTTCAGATTTAGCACTGAATCCAGAACATTTGGCCATGGCACATCATGCAACTGGGCTGTTACATTGCCGTTTACTTCATCCGATACAAGGAAATTGATTCCGGTAAGTTTTGCAAGAATCTGTGTGAATGTTCTTATATCAACATTTTGTACATTTATATCAATTGGAAAAATATTTCCTTTATCTTCAAGTGTAACATAATTCTTTGCCTCATCCTTGCTTATTAGCGTGCTTGCTTCTTCGCGGGTATTTGTATCATCAATTTCAGTAATTTTTGGTCCAAGCTCCGATGTCTCTTCTATCCTTTTATTGCTTTCCTTAATGAATTTCTTTTGGTCTACCATGGCCTTTGGCTCAATTAGCTTGCCCTCAAAGGCTCCCTCTGTTTTCACATCGCGCTCCCTACGCAGGGCCTCATCACTTTTCATACACCCGGCAAGCAGGAATATAAAAATTGAAGTAATGAGCAGCTTATTTAGCTTCATCAATTTGTTTATCATCTTTTATCTCTAACCTGTTACTGACTTTCAAATTTACAATCTTGCCGTTTATATTAACAGTAATTCCCTCACTACTAATCGTCTCAATCTTTCCACCTTCTGATCCAACCTCATCGCCTATATATGCAAAATACTCGTGCTTATCTCTTGATTTGAGAACAGCCAGCGCGTCCGTAGGTGATATAGCCACGCCGATTACGGTATATGCAGTAATCGGCTTATCCGTTAGAGGATTGTTACCTTCTGCGGGGTCAACAGCTTTGCCAACACTTGCGGCGACAGGAGGCGACACCGCATATGGAGTAAAAGGATCCCTGCTTTGAGCGAAGGCCAAACCATAACCAGCAAAGGCTATAAAACAAATGGTTCTAATTAGTTTTTTCATTTTCATTTTCCGTCATTATTCCTTGGAATGGTTTTTTATCAATTGCATATGTACTAAGGTTAAGACTGATATAAATACTGCCAGGATCATTCTTATCGTCTTTAACCGTGGCAGTTTCCGAATTGATCTTCAGTAGCATTTCTGCAAGTGCAAGGTCTTCTTTAAATTTTATATAATCGCCATAATGTCCTTTAAGCTCCACTTCCATCTTTATTTCCTTAACATCTATAGCGGGTTTCTTAGGTGCTGGTGGAGTTGCTGGAGCAGATGCAGCTTTTCCATCAGCAGCAGTTGTAGTTGGCTTTGGCGCCGGTGGAGGAGGTGGCGGAATTGGTATATCTTTAACATTCATTACTACAATTCCATATTTTGCAGCAATTGTACTAATTGTCTGGTAAATTCCACCCAAGTCTTCACTATTTCCAAAATGAGAGAGGCTATCTAGATATTGCTCTTTTGATTTATCCAGTTTCTTTTTAAGGGTTTTTATCTGGCCATCTAAAACTGATAACTGGTTTTTCATTTCCTGAACTTTTGCCAGTTCTTCCTTTTTTGCCTCATTTTGTTTTTGAAGAGGTAAATATACAAACGCAATATATCCAGCTGAAACAAGCAGAACTAGAACGAAAATGATTGTTGCAAATTTATATTGGGCAATGGATGGCCCGCTTGCCGAGCCTGAAAATGAGCCTCCACCTGCGGAGCCTTTACTCATAAACCCCTTAATTGCTGACCCCATACCCATGTTTAGATCTATAGACATTATTTTGCTCCACCAGCAAGAAGTTCAAGTTTTTTGGTACTGGCATCTACTTCTAGTTCACCTTGCAGAGTAAATTTCTTTACTTTATCACCTTCTGCCGCACTTGTAGCCAGCGACTTATCTTTCTTGTCTATTGCTTCCATTTTCTTTAGGTATATTTTCTTAAATCCACCTGCATCATTTAATTTCTTTACAAACTCCAGAATATTTTGGTCGTTTATTGAATTGCCACGAATTTCAGTTGTGTAATTTTTTCCATTATTTACCTCTTTAACATCTGGCATTTTTGTCGGGCTGAATGTAACATCAATTAACCAAACACCCTCAGGGATTGAGCTGGTAATAATTTTATAAATGTTGATTATTTGCATTTGGTTAGATGGTAGTGTTGAGCGCACTTTATCCAGAGACTTCACCTTATCCATAAACATGTTTAGTTTATTCAACTCCTGATTCTTCTCCTCATATTGCGCTTTAATAGGCTCAAGGGTTTTTATATCACTCGCGAGTGAATAATTCTTTGCGGACATTGCCAAGAACGTCGCACCTGCTGTGATTATAACAAATGCAAAAACAACAGCCATAGCAAGCGTGCTAATCACCTGAGTTGCCCTGGTTCTGATAATTGATAAATAACCAGGCATAAAGTTGACTAAATCTATTGCCATGGAGTCTTTTTGATAGCCAAATATATCAAGTTTATATGTAGCGAGCCCAAGTACAGCTGCCCAAGCGGTAAGGTTACCTTCAGCATTAACTTTCTTTGCAAACTGTGCGGGAACCTCAATATGGTTGCAGAAAGTGCATGGTGTTATTTTGTAAGAACCCATAACCAATGAAATTTCCCTTACAAAAACATTTATAAGCGGCTCTGATGAGGCATCATCAACGTGCAGCGGCGTATTAGAGCTGACAAAAATATTATATATTTCTTTGCTTAGGTCACCTTTTTTATAAGTATTCAGAATAGTTTTTAGTTGCAGAGCATAATTATTTACAAAGTTTTGTAGAGCCTCTGGCGTTTCAAACCCTTGCCTTATAAGTAACTTTTCTTCATCTGAAATAATAATATGGAATATGGAAACATTAATATCTTCTACAACATAAATATAATTCTCATCCTCACCGAATTCCAAGAATGCGTATGGGTGGTTTATATGTTGCTTCTCAGGATTAGTTTCAAACGCATGTTTAATCGCATTGCATCTTGAATCCATTATTATAGGGTTCAGCCCCGCGCTTTGTGCTATACCAGCATAAAGCATAGCATCGGCAAATTTTGTTGCAACGAACAACACATCCATTGTATTGTCTTCTTGGGAAGGCTCAGCAATAATTGCAGGCAGGTTTTCTATTGGATCTGGCAAACTGCTTATAATTGAAGTCGTTGTCTGATAAGAATTTTCCTGTTGAGCAAACATCGCTTCATTTATAGAAAAACTTTCTGATGGCTTTATTTTACGCCGCAAAATTTTGTAATAAACCGCATATTCATGTATTGGCCCTGAAAGCTGAACCATGCTTTCCCAAATTCCTCCCATACTTGCTGCCTGATCTAAATCTTCAGGCTCCATGTCTGGTATATTGAGGATTTTAATAATAGATGCTGAAGTAGGGATTGATAGGGCTACATCTTTTGTTTTTATGTGGTGAGTTTCCAATAGGGATTTTAGACTTTCTACATAAAGATCCTGATTTGCCTCAATATCTGAATTGCTAAACTGGCTCTCCATGCAGACAGAAGCTAGATGGTTCAGCGACCACTTGCCATAGGAATTTGTCATTTGGCAAATGCGAATATAATGAGGGCTTATTTCAAGCCCTAAAACCTTCTCATAATTATAAGAATATTTGCCAATAATTTTTAAAATAGGTTCTTTAAGTTTTGAAAGGCTTGTTTTATTTTTATTTAAGCCAGCGCCAGTATTCTCGTCACCCCTTCCTTTCCCAGTAAGGTGTAATCCTGTTTTATACTTGCTGATAATAGCATTAAAGTCCATTCTCACTGCCCCAAAACTGATAGATTGCCTACGAAAATATCGTTAACAATACATACTTATGCACCCAAGAGTTGCAACCTCATGTATCACATTAGCAGAAAACCATTAATGATTGGTTAATTGTGTCAAAGAATTGTATTAAAATGTAACAATGCGGTTTAATGGCAAGATTTATACACCGCTAAAGTCATCTTTTGACTATAGGTAACTTTATAGAAAGCTTAGCTTAATGGAATCTAGAGAAGCAATAGTTGGTCGAAAGCCACCAAACTATTCCATATGATGGCCACCGTTCACAGAAATAGTTTCACCTGTAATGAAGCCTGCATGTTCATCGGCAAGGAACACCACCACCCGAGCAATTTCCTCAGGGTTGCCAAGTCGCCTTACTGGTATTTGTGATACAATAGCTTCAATAACACTGGTAGGCACAGCATCAGTCATATCGGTTTTAATATAACCAGGTGCTATTGCATTAACGGTTATGCCCTTAGAAGCGTTCTCTAAGGCAAGAGCCTTGGTAAAGCCTAACATGCCGGCTTTTGCCGCTGAATAATTTGTTTGCCCAACCTGTCCGGCCTGAGCGTTAATTGAACTTATATTTATTACCCTGCCAAAACCATTCTCACGCATTGTGGGAATAATTTCACGGCAAGTATTGAAGCATGAATCAAGATTTGTCCTAATAACCGCGCTCCAGTTTTCTTCTGGCATTTTATGGAGCATACTATCTTTTATTATGCCTGCGTTATTGACAAGAATTTCAACATCTGCCCCAAAATCTGCCCTGATTTTCTTGATAGCTTTGGAACATTCTTTTAGAGAAGAAACATCCCACTTATAAACTTTGATTCCCGTTTCTTTTGCAAATGCATTAGCAGCTTCATCATTATTTGCATAATTTGCAGCAACCTGATAACCAGCTTTTTTGAGGGCTTTTGATATATATGCGCCTATTCCACGTGTTCCGCCTGTAACTAATGCCAGCCTTGTCATATCATTTCCTCGTTTTTACCTAAATTCTTTCAACACACATAGCAATACCCATACCGCCGCCAATACACAAAGTTGCAAGCCCCTTGCTCGCTTTGCGGCTATTCATAGCATGTAGTAATGTAACCAAGATCCTGGTTCCAGATGCACCAATCGGGTGGCCAAGAGCAATGGCACCACCATTTACATTCACCTTCGCAACATCCCAGCCCATCTGTTGGTTTACAGCCAAAGACTGCGCCGCAAATGCTTCATTTGCCTCAATAAGGTCTAAATCTTCTACCTTCCATCCAGCTTTTTTAAGCGCCGTTTGTGATGCACCAACCGGGCCCATACCCATATATGCAGGGTCAACGCCAGATTGCCCGATTGAAGCTATTCTGGCCAATGGTTTGAGGCCTCGCCTAGCAGCATCAGTAGCAGTCATCAACAAAACTACTGCAGCGCCATCATTTATGCCCGATGCATTACCCGCAGTAACAGTTCCATCATTTGATGAAAAAGCCGGACGTAATTTTGCCAAGGCTTCCAAAGTTGTTCCCGCCCTTGGGAATTCATCAACGGATATTGTTACATCACCTTTTTTATTTGGCACAACAACCGGCACAATCTCATGTGCAAACGAACCAGCTTTTTGGGCTGCTTCCGCCTTATTTTGTGATTTACATGCGAATTCATCTTGTGCTGCGCGGGTTACACTATATTTTTTAGCAACATTTTCAGCAGTAATTCCCATGTGGTAGTCATTAAAAATATCCCATAAACCATCTTTTACCATAGTGTCGACCAGCTCTGCATTTCCCATTTTAACACCGGCTCTCAAAAAAGTTGCATGCGGAGCCAAGCTCATACTTTCCTGCCCGCCTGCAATGACGATTTCACTTTCTCCGGTCATTATAGACTGCGCTCCAAGGGCAACACTACGAAGACCAGAGCCACATACCTGATTCACTATCCACGCAGGAACTGCCGCAGGCAAGCCAGCCGCTATTGATGCCTGTCTTGCTGGGTTTTGCCCACATGCGGCTGTTAAGATTTGCCCCATTATAACCTCTGAAACATCGGCCGCATTAACTCCACTTTCCGCTAGCAACGCCCTTATTGCCACCTCACCTAATCTATGGGCTGGAAGGCTTGCAAATCCTCCGTTAAAATTCCCAATCGGTGTGCGCTTCGCAGCAACTATTACAACATCATTAGTAGCCATTTTTTCCTCGTTTTTTATATTTAATAATTGCACGTAGCAATTGATTTATATCAGGCAAATTATCTTAACAAAATTTTTATAACTTCAACAAATACAAAGAAAAAATACTAAACTCAAGATTTCTAGCATAATTCTTTATAATTTTTTTACCCACGCCAAAAAAGGCTCCCATGTTTGCAATTTGGCAGAAGTTCCAACCACCATTCCAACATGTCCTGCACTTGGTTTAATAATAGTGCAATCCTTAAAATAATCAGCAAGTGGCATAGCACAAGAAGGTGGCACTATACTATCTTTTTGCGGAATTGCAAAGAATGTTGGAAGGTGCGATATAATTTTTGGCGAAACAGGCTTGCCTTTGATTTTCCACTTTAATTTTGCTACATTATTATCATTCACCCAGCCAATAAAACATTCTTTTGCAACAGCTTTTGTCATTGAAATTCCATCATTAACCCAGTTTTCCACCGCAAGGAAATCTTGTCTGGAATGGGTTTGTGTGTTTATAAGTGGATATATCTCAAATTTATGCCCGATGAGGTGCGCGTGTATGTAATAAAACAATGCCTGGATAAATGATGCGGGGATTTTATTATAACTCCCGATAATTGTTTTTGCATGTTTAAGTTGCGCGTTATTTAAGCGGAATCTTGGAAAATCCCCAGAATGGAAATCCCATGGCGTTGCAAGAAAAGCGATTGATTTGATTTTATCAGACTTTTCCATTACCGAGGCCAGCGATAAAAGCCCGCCCATGCAATAGCCTGTCAGTATAATTTTCTGGCCAGTTTTATTATAAATTACATCAATCATTTTGCCAATGCGCGCAACATAATCATCCGCCTTGAAGTCCAGCTCGTTTTCAAGGGGCTCACCCCATGCGGCAAGATATGTATCTACCCCGCTTCCTGCCAGATATTTTACAAAGCTATTTCCCTCTTCAAGGTCAAGAATATAGTGACGGTTAATTAGTGAGGGAATAATTAAAACAGGGTATGGAGCCTTAGTTTTTAGGGATGATAAATCCTTCTCTAATCTCAAGTCACCAGTCCGCAACCTATTATAATGATATAAACAACTAGAACCTTCACGCCAAACTATAGGTACATTTTCTTCCGCGCGTTTATATTTATGTAACTCAAAACAAAAAATGGGGATTGCAGCAAGATATCCGGCGAGCTTTTCAGTTATTTGCTTTTGCAGTTCTAGTTCCAGCTCTTTTGGGTCTTTTTGGAGAAGTTTTTTTTGCAGGAGCTTCCACTCCTCCTTTAACCCCGGATTCAAGTCTGGTAATTCTTGCCTCAAGCTGCGCATAGCTTTTTGCGAGCTTGATAAACTCATTGCCAATATTCCCAAGTATGTCTGAAGTGGCAGTGGATTTAGCATTGTCTGTATTTCCCAAACCTGAACCTATAGAATCAACATAAGCCTCCTGCATTTGACGGAAGGCATCAATTGCCTTGCTTGCGCTGTCACCATCCCTTGACATATAGGCATATTGCTTTTGCCATAGCTCCAGGAACTCTTTTACTATTGATTCAGTATCATTTTTATTCATAAAATTTAGTACTGGTGCAAGTTTAGTGTAGCAACTATTGTCATAAATACTTTAATATGCAATTATAGTATAGTGCTAAAATTTAACTTGCACGAAAAACTTGTAGCAGGCTTATTCATGGCAATACAAAGAAATACCGGCCCCGCATTGATAAAAAAATATGCCAACCGCAGGCTATATAACACAGAAACCAGCTGCTATATAACACTTGAAGATCTTTATGTGATGATAAAGCATGGCGAGGACTTCGTTGTACATGATGCAAAAACTGATGAAGATTTAACAAGGGCAGTCCTAACCCAGATAATTTTTGAGCAGGAGGCTAAAGGCTATAATTTATTGCCTATTAGCTTCCTTCGCCATGTTATAAGTATGTATGATAACAGCTTGGCTCCGGTATTCCCAAATTATTTGGAGGCAACCATGGATAGTTTCATGAAGAACCAGGAACGTTTAAGGCAGTTCTCCGCCACTGGCTGGCAGGAATTTACTCCGATTAAAATATTTGAAAATATCGCCAAACAAAATATGGAAGTTTTCTCAAGCGCAGTTGAGATCTTTAAAAGCACCTCAAAAGATGGCGATAAGACAAAATAGCCCGCCATCAAATCTTTTAATTTGCAAATTTATAAATATAATTATTGACCATCCCATAAGTTTATAGTAGAAGCCTTTACACAGAATTGTGGGGCCTTAGCTCAGTTGGTAGAGCACCTGCTTTGCACGCAGGGGGTCAGGAGTTCGAATCTCCTAGGCTCCACCACTTTTCTGCATATCCTTGTGAGCAGTTGCCTGATGTTGCACTTCTTTACACTCTGAAAATATATATTCTTTTTATATCGAAATTCGATTATCTTTCAAAACTAGATACACTATTTGAACAAGAGTATCTTTAATTAATAGAAGGTTTTATATCTCCAATGTCAGAGGTTATTCGTCCTATAGCAGTTTTTGATTCTGGCATAGGAAGCTATTCTATAGTTCAGTCCATAAGGCAGATAGCAGATAAACAAGACATCATATATCTTGCAGATAGAAAAAGCTTTCCATACGGCAATAAAAATTCACAAGCTATTTATGAAACATCTTCTGCAGCAATTGAGTTTTTATATCGGGAATATGACCCCGAAGCGATACTAGTTGCATCAAATATACCTTCAGTTATGATGCTTCCGGAGTTAAAGTCTATATGTCCGGTGCCTATTTATGGAGTCTTTCCACCTATTCGTGAGGCATTAGAAATTTCAAACACTGGCAATATCGGCGTATTGTGCGTCAAGTCTCTTTCTGAAAGCCCCACCATCATCAACTATATTAATAAATTTATCACAGATGGTAAAATCATTAATGTAATAAACGCTTCAGAATTAGTTGAAAAAGTAGAAACAGGCGAGTTCCTAATTGATAAAGCAGGCGTTAAATTAGTGGTCAAGAAATTCTTAGAAAACGTCTTGGCCCAATATCCTGATATTGATGTCTTTACATTATCTAGTACGCACCTACCATGGCTTACTAATTATTTTACACAATTATATGAAGACATTGTTTTTCTAGATCCGGCAAACGAAATAATAGAATCATTACCACTAAACAACGCTGGTAGTGGACAAATTATTTGTTTGTTAACAGAAAGCACACAAGAAAAATACTCTTCGAATAATTTCTATAAAATTTTAAAATCCCTTGGTATTGAAACTTCCAAAGAATTCTTCATAAAGAGTGTGGAAATACCTATGCATAGTAGATAAATGCTGTTCTATGCCAAATTTATTAATATTCTAAAAAAGACTTCAAGGCCTGAATAAAGAGTTCGAATCTCCTAGGCTCCGCCACTTTATTCTTCTATCTCAGGAATATTTATATTTCTTCCACAAGCGCTGCTATTTGCGGCGTTAACTGTGGATTGGCGTTTCAATTCTAAAACGCATTATCATTCTAATTAAAAATCAGCAGAACGACTACCCTAAGAATCATTTGGAATGTTTAGCAGAGAAAATCTGAGAGTTTTCTATAAGCCTTTATAAATTAATTTTTCTTATAACAGTTGCAAGTGTATCGAAAATATTATATATGAGCCCATGAAAAAGATAGTATAGGTGGGATACAATTAATTGCATTCATTACCATTATCTATTAACCAACTAATAAATAAAGGTATTGTAGTGCAGGGTCACTTTACGGAATTTAATTTTATTCAACCAACATCCAATCCAGAAAACACTCCTGAACCCGATGAAAGACAAATTCAAGAAGAACGAACTCTTCGGGATCGTTTGCAGACGGCGAACAACAGAACAGATTTAGCTGCTGGGCAAGGCCAACTGCGACATGCACGACCACACAACCCCATAATCAATCCTACAGATATTGCCTCACTTCAAGAAATGGTAGGACAATTGGCCGCGCTTACAACAAGAGCAGAATTATTATTACAAGACGCAAGAGAATTACAACAAGAAGCCGCACCTTTACGAACCAGCCCTCAGAATAGAACTACTCCTCGAAGAAAGAATACAAAACGCAGCACTTCTGTTAGCCGTTTGGCAAATATGCAAAACTTGGCTTCTAAAACAGAACGCCAAATTTTATTAGAAGAAAGTCAGAAAAAAGCTGCACAGAAATCAAAGGAAGATTCAGCAAGAAATAAGATGCCAAAAACTAATGCAGCAAGAGTGGCAGCAGTAAGGGAACACGCAAGCTATAAAGAACGTTACAAACTGGGCGGCAACTTGAGTACTAACAATACACCAGAATCTCGTAAACGTGATAGGTGAGTTTAATAATAGCTAGCTGCGTAAAAAGTTATAGATCACTTCGGCGGTTTTAAAGTTGATACCCTCAACCTTTAACAGATCATCAATAGTTGCGCCGCGCACTCCATCAGCCGAACCAAAATGGTTCAGCAATAACTTTTTACGCTTCCCGCCAATATTGGGAATTTCATCGAGTATGGATTTGCTAACTGATTTTGCCCTTTTACTGCGGTGCGAACCTATAGCAAAGCGGTGCGCCTCATCGCGCAGAAGCTGTAGGTAATATAAAACCTGTGAATCATGCGGAAGCTGGAATGGATCGCGCCCTGGCATAAAGAATTGCTCGCGGCCAGCATTCCTATCTGGACCTTTAGCTATGCAAGCAAATTTTATATCATTTTCTAGCCCCAACTCCTTTAAAACCCTAATCGTAACCGACATCTGCCCAAGCCCACCATCTATAAGAAGCAAATCTGGCCAGATATTTTCCACTCGCTCAGGATGTTCTTGTTTTAACCTTGAAAAGCGGCGCAGCAAAACTTGCTCGAGCATTGCATAATCATCGCCTTTTTCAAATGCATCGCCTTTAATATTAAATCTGCGGTAGGCCTTTTTATTAAAACCATCAGGCCCTGCAACAACCATTGCGCCAACTTCATATTTGCCCATAATGTGGCTATTATCATAAATTTCAATACGTTTTGGGGGAGCGGTTAGTTCGAATAATTTTGTAACCTCAGCCAGCAAAGTTTCTTGTTTAGCCTTACCCAGCATTTTTTGCTTTAATGCGCCGCTTGCATTCTTGACCGCCTCGTTCACCAATTTTAATTTATCCCCAGCTTTTGGAACTGTAATTTTTACCTTACCACCCGAAATTAGTGCTAAAGCTTCTTCAACCTCGCCTGCATTTTCTATATTTGTACTTAGTATAACCTCATTTGGCGGCGGGTTGTTGCTATAAAATTGCATTATAAAGGAGCTTAAGATTTCTCCTTGAGAAGCGCCATCAGTATTTTTCGGGTAAAACGGACTATTGCCAAGGTTGCGACCACCACGGAAGAAAAACACCTGTATGCAGCACTGCCCTGATTCAAGGAAAATACCGATTACATCCGCATCTTTCACAGCATCAACATGGATAATTTGCTTAGCCTGAATTTGGTTTAGGGCTTTTATCCTGTCACGATAAGCGGCGGCTTTTTCATAATCCATTTTTGCACTTGATGCTTCCATAAGTCCAACCAATTCATCCTGAATTTCACGTGAGCGGCCTTCTAAAAACCGGCTTGCCTGATTCACTAATGCTGCGTATTCTTCCTTGGAAATTTTAGCCACACAAGGCCCTGAACAACGTTTGATCTGGTATTCCATACAAGGCCGCTTTCTTGCATCAAAGAAACTGTCCGTGCAGGGCCTTAGCAAGAATGCTTTTTGTAAATCGGCAATCGCTTTATTAACCGCCCCGCCTGATGGGAATGGGCCATAATATTTACCCTTCTGTATTTTCTGACCGCGGTGCTTTACTATGCGCGGAAAATCTCCATCCATCGTTAATAAAATATATGGATAGGATTTATCGTCTTTTAGTAAAATATTATATTTTGGTTCATATTTTTTGATAAGGTTGGCTTCCAAAAGCAGCGCTTCAGTTTCGGATGCAGTGGTTATAACTTCAAGCGAAGAAATGTTAGCAACCATTCCCTGTATACGATATTCCAGCCTCTGCGGCTGCGTATAGTTAGTGAGCCTTTTTGCAAGGTTCTTTGCTTTTCCCACATATATTACATCACCTGCATTATTTATCATGCGGTAAACACCGGGAGAGGTTGGCATATTAACCAGCCTCTCCGTTAAAATCGCTACGCCGTTTTTTAATGATGGGATATTGACCATAGTAGTTGCTAGTTGTGGGTTGGTGGTTATAATATATAAAATACCTGTAACCGGCAACCAATAACCAGTAACAAACTACATGGAATATAAATCCATAGCATGTATAGCCGATGAAACGCCAAAGGCACAAAGCACATATAAGGCGCTGACAGCTAAATATACACTAACTAACGATCCGCACAGCGCCGATATAATAATAGTATTGGGCGGTGATGGTTTTATGCTGCATTGCCTTCATGAATATATGCAGCTAGACAAACCGTTTTACGGCATCAATTGTGGTAGTGTTGGCTTCCTTATGAATGAATATCGGGATAATGATTTGTACTCCCGCCTTGCCAGCGCAAAAACCGAAGTAATTACTCCGTTGCAAATGATAGCTCACGCTCGTGACGGAAAAAGCGAACATGCTTTGGCCGTTAATGAGGTTTCACTATTGCGCAGCAGTAAGCAAGTGGCAAAGTTAAGGATAAGCGTTGATGGAATGGTGCGTATTCCTGAATTATCCTGCGATGGTGTGTTGCTGGCAACGCCAGCAGGGAGCACAGCTTATAATCTTTCTGTGCACGGCCCTATAATCCCGCTTGGTTCAGGCGTTCTTGCTCTCACTCCAATAAGCCCATTCCGGCCACGCCGCTGGAAAGGAGCGTTATTGTCGCATAAGGCTATTGTTAGAATTGAAATCCTTGACCCAGAAAAACGCCCTGTCAACGCTGTGGCTGATTTTACTGAAGCAACTGATGTGGTTTCCGTTGAAATTAGTGAGGCCGGTGAAAAGGGGATAAAACTCCTGTTTGACCTGGGACATTCGCTGGAAGATCGTATTATTTCAGAGCAATTTACACCTTAGACACAATCATTTTCAGAGTTAATCTGCAAGTCTTTTAATCACCCCTGTGTTGGATAATTACTTTTTAGAAGCATGGAATCGGTCAACAAATTCCTGAACTTTCTTTACGTTAAAAGGTTTTAATATATAGCCGTTAACTTTATGCTTCTTTGATGCCTCTACATCCTCTGGTGACTGGCTTCCAGTCACCATAACAATATATGCATTTGGATTTATCTTCTTCATTTGTTCCAGCAAATCAAGACCATTTCCATCAGGAAGTTTTATATCAAGAAATGTTATATCAGGGTTTTCCCACTGAAATTTTGCCATTGCTTCTTCAGCAGTGCCGGCCGTAACGTTATCGTGACCATGCAGTGCTGCAAGCGCATAGGCTTTGAAACTACGGTCATCTTCAACAATTAATATTTTTAGCGGTTTTTTCTCCATTAATAAATCTTCCCCTGAAAATAACAAGAAACCACAAAACACGAATCAATCACTATAGTATAACTATGCCACAGAAAATGATTCTAATCACCATAATTTCTTAAGCTAAACAATTAAATAAAAGGGGTTTACAGAAAGGTAATGTGCCAACCAAAGTTACAACCTATACTATATAGCCACTAAAATGAAATCGATATTAATTTATCTACTTTATAACTTTCATATTTATCCTGTGGTTTTATAACCAGAAATTCGGCATTGACTGTTTTAGAGCTTCATATATATTTCGTGAGCTATAGTCCTCACACTCAAGTAAATATGTATTTGTAAGTGGATATTTCAAAATCTTAACCCTGAATAATAGTCCCCGCTAATGAACTTTTTTCACCTGCACTTAGTTTCAGATTCAACCGGCGAAACTGTAAGCTCTGTTGCCCGCGCATCCCTTGCACAGTTTGATGGAATTGAAGTTGAAGAACATTCATGGTCGCTAATTCGCACCAAGGGGCAGGTTGATAAGGCCTTAGAAGGCATACGCCGCAAGCCTGGTTTTGTTATGTATACAATGGCTGATAAAACCCTGCGTCGCTACCTAAAAGACGGTTGCGCGAAAATGAATATCCAATGCACCTCTGTTTTATCTAAGGTAATATACGATCTCTCAAACTTTCTTGATATGAAGGCCACAACTAGCCAGGTGGGAAGGCAGCATGAACTTGATGAGGAATATTTCTCTCGCGTTGAGGCAATTAACTTTGCCCTTGCCCATGATGATGGCCAATCGGTTTGGGATTTAGAAGAGGCTGAAATAGTACTGGTGGGAGTATCCCGCACTTCAAAATCACCAACCAGTATGTACCTTGCCTTCAGGGGCTACCGCTCTGCAAACGTGCCATATGTGCCGAATGTACCGCTACCGGAAATCGTGTATAGATTAAAAAACCCACTTATTGTTGGGCTTACCATTAGCGCAGAGGTTCTGATACAAATCCGCCGCAACCGACTGCTTTCAATAAATAGCACTGATGAAACAAGCTACACCGATCTTGATGTAATAAAAGAAGAATTACTAGAAGCGCGCAAAATGTTCACAAAATATAACTGGCCTGTTATTGATGTAACCCGCCGCTCTGTTGAAGAAACCAGCGCAACAATCATACAATATTTCCAACAAAAACGCGACCGCGAGAAAGAATAATTAATATCCTTTAGGATAGATTTACTATTCCAGACAATTACGTACATTTTCAACTATTTTTATATTTGAATAGCTGAAAGTCTTGATTGCTTTTATGATCCTGAGCCCTAATAAATAAAGCATCCTGTAATCATAGATTTCAGGATGCTTTATTTTGAGAATAACAGTAAATATTATTTCTTAGCCTTTTTCCTGTCGTTAGGGCTTAAGTACTTTTTACGCAGGCGCAGGTTCTTTGGAGTAACTTCCACCAACTCATCTTCGCCAATATAAGAAATCATATCTTCTAAAGACAATATTTTGGCAGGCACAAGACGTATCGCCTCATCAGTTCCGGAAGCGCGTACGTTAGTTAATTGCTTACCTTTCAGAACGTTAATATCAAGGTCGTTAGAGCGGTTATGCTCGCCAACAATCATGCCCTCATAAACCTTCTCCTGCGGCCTGATAAACATAATACCACGATCCTGCAAGTTCCAGATAGCGTATGCAACAGCTTCACCAAGCGCATTAGAGATAAGTGCACCGTTACGGCGGCCTTCAATATCACCTTTATATGGCTGGTGGCTGTGATAAATACGGTTCATCACACCAGTTCCGCGAGTATCTGTTAAAAACTCACTCTGGTAACCGATTAATCCACGAGATGGCGCATGGAACATGATACGGGTTTTTCCGCCGCCAGATGGGCGCATATCAGTCATAACACCTTTACGCTGGCTCACCTTATCAACTACAACGCCACTATATTCATCATCCACGTCAATCATAACTTCTTCGATAGGCTCAAGGACTTCACCGTTCTCACCTTCGCGCATAAGAACTTTAGGGCGTGAAACGGTAAGCTCGAATCCTTCGCGGCGCATGTTTTCAATTAACACGCCAAGCTGCAACTCTCCGCGTCCACCAACTTCAAACGCATCTTTTGAGTCAGATTCAGTCACGGTGATTGCAACGTTGGTTTCAGCTTCAGCAAATAGACGGTCACGAATCATACGTGATGTAACTTTTGAACCTTCCTGTCCTGCCAGTGGAGAATCATTTACGCTGATTGAAATCGACATTGTCGGCGGGTCAATTGGAGTAGATTGAACCGGCTCAGTAACTTTAGGATCGCAGATAGTATCAGCAACTGATGCTTTAGAAAGACCAGCAACGCAGATAATATCGCCAGCACAGGCTTCTTCAATTGGAATGCGTTTAACGCCTAGGAATGATTGAAGCTTAGTTAAGCGGCCAACTTCTACAACTTTGCCATCAAGACCAATAGCATTAATAGGCATGTTAACTTTCGCCACACCACTATAAACACGACCAGTAAGTACACGGCCCAAGAATGAATCTGATTCAAGGAGTGTTACTAGCATTGCAAATGGCGCATCTGGGTTGCCAGTAGGCTTACCAACATGGCTTACAATAGTTTCAAGTAGTGGAGATAAATCCTTGCGTTCATCATTCAATTCCTTAGTTGCCCAGCCAGCGCGGCCAGAAGCATAAAGAATCGGGAAATCAAGCTGAGCATCATTTGCATCTAAAGATACGAATAAATCGAATACTTCATCAACAACCTCATCTGGGCGGCCATCAGGCCTATCAATTTTATTGATAAGCACAATTGGGCGCAAACCCTGTTTTAGCGCTTTAGAAAGTACGAATTTGGTTTGTGGCATTGGGCCTTCTGCGGCATCAACCAGCAAAATAACTCCGTCTGCCATTGAAAGCACTCGCTCCACTTCACCGCCAAAGTCAGCGTGACCTGGGGTGTCGATAATGTTAATATGTGTATCATTCCAATAAACGGAAGTACATTTCGCAAGAATGGTAATTCCGCGCTCTTTTTCGATATCGTTACTATCCATAACGCAAGTATCAACAGATTCATTCGCACGGAAAGTGCCGCTCTGCTTCAAAATTGAGTCGATTAGTGTAGTTTTGCCATGGTCAACGTGTGCGATAATGGCGACATTGCGTAATTCTTTCATCTGTAATATCTTTGCCTAATATGTTTATGGATGGTGGCTTATACCAGTTTTCACCTTAATATACAATAACAATTTTGTTGCAGCGCACTATTTGCAGAATGTTTTACTAGCTGTAGTTTTTATAAAATCCTGTGCAGCAAAAATTATACAAATTACGATATTTATTTGCTTTACCTAAAGGCTGTTATATATTATTCCTCTTCTTTAAATTATAAATAATGTTTATGCAAAAAAAGAATAACATCATCGCTTTTCAAGGGGTTGCCGGCGCCAATTCAGATATGGCTTGCAGACAAGCATATCCTTATATGGAAACGTTGCCATGCCCTACATTTGAAGATGCTATGGAGGCCGTGCAAAGCGGCAATGCTAAGCTGTGCATGATACCGGTAGAAAATTCCAAGGCAGGACGTGTGGCAGAAATCCACAATATTCTTCCTGAAACAAACTTGTATATTGTTGGTGAATATTTCCAAAGAATTGAACACCAACTTGCCGCCCCTAAAGGCGCAACACTAAGCTCAATTAAAACTGTTTATTCTCATACACAAGCATTAATGCAGTGCCGCAAAAGCATACTGAGCCTTGGCTATGAGCCACAAGCATATTCGAACACAGCAGCGGCCGCAAAGGATGTGGCGCAGTGGATGGATAACACAAAAGCAGCAATATGCTCACGCCTTGCAGCTGAGCTTTACGGCCTTGAAATTATTCAAGAAAATATTGAAGATAGCCATGATAATACCACCATATTTATTGCTATGTCCTCGGAGCCAATCGACCCCAATCCAGATCAGGGAACTGTAGTAACCAGCCTTATTTTTACTGCGCGTAACATTCCTGCCGCTCTTTATAAAGCACTTGGCGGCTTTGCCACAAACCATGTTAACCTTTTGAAAGTTGAGAGTTATATACCAAGCGGGTCTTCACAAACAGCGCAATTCTTCATTTGCTTTGAAGGACATCCTAGCCAGCGCAACGTTCAGCTTGCCATAGAAGAACTGGGATTCTTTTGTCGCAAAGTAAAAGTGCTGGGTGTTTATTATGCTGATAAGAAGCGGTTTGCTTAAATTATTGGTACAATTTAGCTGCTAAAGACTTTCCAATTTCTTTAAACTTGCTGGTTTCTTTGTTACAACGATTGTGGCAACTCCCGCAAGTGTGAATAAAGCTCCCAGAACAATATGCCAACTGAGCTCCTCGTTTAATAATACAACACTTGCTGCCATACCAAAAATTGGGGTTAGCAGCGAATAAGGAACCACAAGGTTTATGGGGTGTTTTTGCAACAAATAGTACCAAGACCCGTGCCCAACAATTGTTACAAACACGGCCATATATAAAAGTGATAGAGCAGATTCAACTGGCGATACAAGCAAGGAAGCAACCTGTCCATGCTCAAAAATTGCTGAAATTATAAAAAGTTGTGGCGCGCCAAAAAGTGAAATCCAACCAATGAAGGAAAGCATATGAACATCCTTAAGGTTTTTTACTTGAACATTATAAAATGCCCATGCCGCCGATGAGCTAAGCATAACCCACATTGGCAAATAATTGTTGCTAACATTTGGTGATCCTGTGATTACGAATGTGCCAATAATCGCCAACATAATCCCAAAAGCACTGCGTTTATTTATACTTTCTCCAAAAATAAAATATCCTAAAACTACTGCAAAAGGAACACGCATCTGGTCAATTACAACAGCAACAGATGATTCAAGACCAATACCCAACGCTATAAACATTGTACCAAAATGCCATACTGTAAGGGTGATAGAAATCCTGAAAATCTGCGATAATGGCAATTCAGGCTTGCGAAGGAACGGAAGCAAAACAATCGCAGAGATTGCAAGCCTAATAGCAAGCAGAAAAAACGGGGGCATATAAGCGAGCGTGGACTTAGCCACTACAAAGTTTATACCCCATATCAGGCAGATAAATATTGCAAGTAGCACATGTGCTGGCTTCATTATTTCCCTTTGTTTAAAACAAAAACTCCTGTTTCACCTAGCAGGTTAGGTAGCATTGTAACATTTTTACTGCCCTCTGGCGAAAGGAATAATTTATTTTCTATAACACAGCCAATTTCTCTACAAAGTATTTCAAAATCTTTTATAGTACAAAAATGGATATTCGGGGTTTCATACCACTGATATGGCAATGTTTCCGAGACCGGCATGCGCCCCTTCTTAAGCAAATACAGGCGGTTATACCAATAACCAAAATTAGGGAGCGAAACAATCACCTTATTCCCGAGTCTCAGCATTTCCTTTAGCACCTCTTTTGGATGGCGCGTTGCTTGTAACATCTGACTGGAAATTACATAATCGAAGCATTTATCGGGATAGAATTTTAGATCAGTGTCTGCATCGCCCTGAATCACAGCCAGCCCACTTTTAACGCATTTGCTTACATTACTCTGGATCAGTTCAATGCCTCGGGCGTCAACATTTTTATGTTTTGCAAGGTGATATAGTAGCTCACCTTCAAAACAACCTATATCTAGCACACGCGAGCCGCTATTTATTAGATTGGCTATTGCTTGCAGATCTGTACGGAGGAGGCTCTTTGTCATTTTTATACTTGGTTGTTATTTCCGCACATCAAGAAATAAAGTATTTTACACGAAAAACAACCGAAATTCTTCAATAAGAGAATTGGGAATTTACTAAATACCTTCCCAATTTACTACCAAAAGCCATTAATCCAACTTAGAAATTACGTTTAAGCTGCTATAATATTTTCGATCCACTCAACAAGGCTACTTTTTGGAAGTGAGCCAACCTTTGTTGCAACTGGAGCTCCACCTTTGAAAATCACCAAGGTTGGTATACCGCGTACATTATATTTCGCAGGAACATCAGGATTCTGGTCAATATTTACCTTAAAAACTTCAAGCTTGCCTTTAAGTTCGTTGGCAACATCATCAACCATTGGGGAAAGCTGCCTGCAAGGGCCACACCATTCAGCCCAGAAATCAACTAGAACATGTCCATCAGCCTTAAGCACATCTTGCTCAAAATTCTTATCTGTAGTTTCATTAGACATAAATATATACCATGTTTGATTAAATTTTATAGGGCGAGAAACCACCCCGAACTGCTATTATATAACGACACTTGAGTAAAAATTCAAGATGGATTTCATTTATTAGCAAATACAGCCAACGCAGAATCTAATAATAAAATCTCCTAATACCTATAATGATCTGGCTTAAATGGGCCATTTGCAGAAACATCAAGATATTCTGCCTGCTCTTTAGTTAGTTTAGTCAATTTTGCCCCAATTTTCTCTAGATGCAACATTGCTACTTTTTCATCAAGATGTTTTGGCAGAACATAAACCTGGTTTTTATAATTTGCAGAGTGGGTGAAAAGCTCTATTTGCGCCATAACCTGATTGGTGAATGATGCGCTCATCACAAATGATGGGTGCCCTGTTGCGCAACCAAGATTCACAAGGCGGCCTTTAGCTAGCACAATAATGCGCTTTTCGTCTGGAAAAGTTACCTCATCAACCTGCGGTTTTATCTCACTCCATTTCATATTTGAAAGGCTTGCAATATCAATTTCGGTATCGAAATGTCCGATATTACAAACAATTGCGCGGTCTTTCATTTGGCGCATATGCTCTAAAGTGATAATATCTTTATTGCCAGTGGCCGTCACAAAGATGTCACCTTTTGCGGCAGCTTCATCCATAAGCACAACCTCATAGCCTTCCATTGCCGCCTGCAAAGCACAGATTGGGTCAACTTCAGTTACAAGCACACGCGCCCCTTGCGCTTTCAGTGCTGAAGCGCAGCCTTTGCCAACATCTCCATATCCGGCAACAACAGCTATTTTGCCAGCAATCATAATATCTGTTGCGCGCTTTAAGCCATCAACTAAGCTTTCGCGGCAACCATAAAGATTATCGAATTTTGATTTCGTAACTGAATCATTCACATTTATAGCCGGCATTTTTAACTTGCCTTCCTTTGCCATCTGGTAAAGGCGATGCACACCGGTGGTAGTTTCTTCTGAAACGCCTTTAATTGCACCAAGCAAATCAGGACGCTTATTATGGATTATAAGGGTTAAATCGCCGCCATCATCAAGCAGCATATTTGGTTTCCAGCCGTTTGGACCTTCTAGGGTTTGCTCTATGCACCATTCATATTCTTCTTCGGTTTCGCCTTTCCATGCGAAAACTGGAACTCCAGAGGCTGCTATTGAAGCGGCTGCATGGTCTTGTGTTGAGAATATATTACACGAACTCCAACGCACAGATGCACCCAGCGCAACCAACGTTTCAATTAAAACGGCGGTTTCAACAGTCATATGCAGACAACCGATTATATTTGCACCTTTAAGAGGCTTGCCGCTCCCAAATTCTTTACGCAATGCCATAAGGCCAGGCATTTCACTCTCAGCAAGGCTAATAGCCTTACGTCCTGATTCTGCAAGTGAAAAATCCGCAACAGCGTAATCATTTTGGGTTTTATATTTTGGTTGTGCTGGCATAAAATTCCCCTGTAATTTTGTTTGCTAGTAGTTGTATATGTAACTTAGCAACAATGTAAAGAGATTTGGTTAAAGCAAATGTAATTTATGATAAACTAGCCAATTTTATGGCAAATCTCCGAGGCGCTGAGTTTTAAGATTTCCTTGGGTGGTGGCTGTCCTATAAAAACATATTCCTCCCTCGAAGCGTTCCAATTTTCACAAGCTTTGACTGGCTGCATAATTGATTGGTATAAATCGCCGATGGTTTTCATGTAATTTGCAATGGTCACCCCATGCACCGCATCGCTTCTTGTAGCAGACAAAGCTTTCTCGTAATAAATTATCGCATTTTTAGTTGATCCCTCACCTTCATAAAGCTCAGCTAAATTCGCATATACTTCTTCAGCATTGAAAGCACCGTCATCCGGCGTTAAATTCTCAGCAATTTCTATAGCTTTAAGGTAAGTTTTTTTTGCATCCTCAAAATTTGCTTTATATTCATAAATCCTCGCTAGAATAAATTCGCTTTTTATCACCAGAACTTTCTGGTTTAGATTCGTTGCTATATCGATCGCATCATTAATATATTCGATTGCGCGGGCAGGTTCTGCAGTGCTTGCCAAAAGCATATATATTTTGGCCTTTAGTGTTTTAGGGATTTCATCTCCGCCAATTTCTACCGCCCTTAAAACAGAGCGTTCAACTTGTGTTATATTGCCAAATTTATAATGCAATATACCAAGTTGTATGTAAGCATTTACAGCAGAACCGCGATCGCCAATATATTCATAAGATTCGATTGCCTGATTATAATAACCAATTGCCTCGCGTGAGCCGTAAGGTGCTGTGTCATCGAGCTTCTGGGCTTTTTGCAAATAATAATCGGCTTTGAGGTGATTAGGAAAAAAATATAAGTATCCGCCGGCAACCACCACTAGCAGTAATATATAAGAAAATAGATGTATTCTAGTTTTTGAGCCTTTGATTTTCTTAGGCATAGCAAATTTGGTGCATTATCTTTTTAACTTCCTTTGAGTAAACCAAATATTCTTACAAGAGCCGCCTTTCTATCCAAATACACATTATCAACATCTTCCAGCAGCTTATTAATTTCCTGCCAGACTTCCACTAATTTCTCAACATCCATAGAAATTGACGGCTGAAATTTGATATTTAGATTGTTTTTATGAAGGCTTGAATGACTCCCATCAAGTGCTTTGTGCTTTGTAATATCTATTATAATTTTATTCAGCAAGATCCTGAAAATACGCCACGAATTCTCATTAGCTTTACCAGATATATTATCACCAAGTTTTTGTATTGCCATAACATCTAATTTTGGCAATTGAGAAATTATCGCAATAATATTCTCATAAATCGCAAAACCATGATTTATGTACAAATCATATGCCCCGCCTGGCGAACCTGATGCAAGCTCCAGAAGACTCTCACTTATATCTCTTGATACATCTGGCGCAATTTTGTTAAAAATCTTATATGCACTTATGCTATCTGGAGTTTGTATCTTTATATGGCGGCAACGTGAGCGTATGGTTGGTAAGAGCCTACCTGGAGAATGGCTGATAAGAATAAACATGGCATTTGCGGGCGGCTCTTCCAATAACTTCAAAATTGAGTTTGCAGCATTTGCATTCATATCGTCAATACTATCAATAATAACAATCCTATATGACGTTTCTGACGAGGTCAGATGAAGGAAGCTACCTATTTTCCTTGCTTCTTCTACCAAAATTTCGCCAGCAGCTGATTTTGAATCCTCCAGTCCTGATTCCAACACTAAAAGATCTGGATGGCTTCCTATATTAACCTTGCTGAAAATTGGGCTATTTTGTGGAATTGACAAATCGGTAGAGGGCCTTTCTTCAGCAAATAATCCACCGGATTTCTTTTTCCCGTGATAGAGCATAAATCTAGCCAGCCTGTATGCAAGCGTCGCCTTGCCAATGCCTTTTTTCCCGGAAATCAACCAACCAGCAGGCATATTTCCTTTATTATACGCAGCATAAAAATCCGCAACCACATGTTCATGTCCAAAGAAATTTGGATTTTCGCGTGGAAGTAGAACTATATTTTCAGCTTGCCTGTTTTTTTTACCTTTCATAATTTAGTTGCTGGTTGTTAGTTACTTTTCACTAGTTTATAATACAAACAAATTGTTTAAAGTTTTTAACACTAATAACTAGTCACTGGCAACTAATAACTAACTTTATGATCCTGCAAGATAAATATTTAGAGCTTGTTAAAAGTGGTAAGGTTCATGAAGATACTGCTCAGAAACTCCTTCTTGAGCGGCTTGATATGCTGCTGGTTGCACTTGAAGAAAACTTCCCCCGAAAAAAAAATATGTTGCAGAAAATTATACCCCTCCCAAAAAAGAATCATGGTATAAAAGGTTTATACATCTATGGGGCCGTTGGGAGAGGTAAATCAATGTTAATGGATTTATTTTTTGTTACGCTTGATGTAAAGAAAAAGCAACGCGTACATTTTCATGCATTTATGCTCGATATCCATGCAAGGTTGCACGAATGGCGTAGCGAGAACCGTAACAATCCAAACGCCTCTGACCCTGTTCCTCAGCTTGCCAGAAATATTGCCCTACAGGCAAATGTTCTTTGCTTTGATGAGTTACAGGTAAACGATATTACTGATGCAATGATCCTTGGCCGGCTATTTACCGAATTGTTTAAAAATGGAGTGGTGGTAGTTGCCACATCCAACCGCCACCCGGATGCTCTGTATAAAGATGGTCTGCAGCGAGATCGTTTTCTTCCCTTCATTGCCATGATAAAGGAAAAGCTTGATATCAAGAGCCTTGAGGCAAGGGAAGATTATCGTCTTGCCTGTTTAAAATCATTTGAATGTGTTTATTATCCATCACTTGATAGTAATGCCAAAAAGTTTATACAGCAAGCCTTTGTAAAACTTACCGGTGACGCAACGCCAAAACCTACCACCCTTGATGTTAACGGCCGCAAATTAACTCTTACTAAAACTCATGGAGATGTGGCCTGGGTAAATTTTAAAGATTTATGCGAAAAACCACTAGGTGCTGCGGATTATATTGAAATCGCCCGTGAATTTGGCACTTTAATACTAGAAGGAATTCCTCAAATGGGAAAAGCAAACCGCAACGAAGCTAGGCGTTTTGTAACTCTGATAGATGAACTTTATGAACATAAAGTAAAATTAATCGCTAGCGCTGCTTCAGCTCCAACGATGCTGTATATAGCAGGTGACGGCAGTTTTGAATTTGAACGTACGGTTTCTAGATTAATGGAAATGCAATCGGAAAAATATATGGTTGCTGGACATTTGAGTTAAAATATCAACTACTCCAACAATGTTTTTACCCCCGGCACAATAAGCATAGGTATGCGAAGTTTGCTGCCTAAAACAGACACCAGCGGCGGCACAATTTTACTTTTCTTTGAATTTTCTGTTGAAACCCCTGTTATAAACATGTTGATAGTTTTATCTTCCTCTATAGCAGCAATTATTTCATCTTCAATCAAGCCCTCACGCACCATAACCATAGGCATAATACCTGACCATTCCTTTGCTTTGCCCGCAAGTTCGTTTAAGAGTTTTTGTGATTCATCCTGTTTTTCCTTGCGTATTTTTTCGGCTACTCCACCAAAACTAATATAATCGGAAGGTTCAATAACATATAACAATACTATTGATGCATTATTTTTCTTGGCCATATAGCAACTAAAATGCAAAGCGATCTCTGAATATTCTTCGTCATTTATGCATACAAGGTAATTGGATTTTTGCAATTTAGTATGTTTGTGCGCCATAAAATTCTCCTAAACCTTTCTAAATATCTGGCCAGCCGCCCAGCCCGCAAGCAAAGCAATTGAAACTGCTATAATACCGTATAGAAGTGGATATTTATAAGCAAAATCATATACCACTGCATCAAAACCTTTTTTCGATACAATGATAGGTGTTGATTGGATACCACTCAATTGACCATCACTAAACAGGTATATCTCAGCGGTATAAACTCCCCTTGTTATATTCTCCGGGAACCTTATAACCGTTCTAAACAGTGTGTCGCCCATCATCGAAATTTCCTGTACAGATGGTAAGTAAAGGTTTTCACTTTGCTGTTTCTTCAAAAAAGCCTGGCTGAATTCAGTATAATCTGCAGTTGGCTCGCCTTCCTTTGGGAGGGCGGATGAATCTATTCCTATTTTCAAAGAATCAAGCAGGTAATCATTCTGGATTGCTTCTAAAGGACGATTTGCTGCTACCACATAAAATCCATTCAAATCCTGTAGAAACATTTGCTTTTTATTTACCCACACCCCAAAGCTACGTTCTTTTTTCCTTACAATATATGATTTTTCAGGCCCTCTAACAACAACCACAATGTCACCAGGATCATTGCGCGCACCAAATAGCAGAACATCCGTTCCTGTAAAACCTGAATCAATTTCAATTTGACGCAATGAGAGATCAGCAATTACAGGACGGGCAGAAGAATTTGATGGGAATATAAAACACAATAGCAAAGCAAATAAAAATAAATATGTTATGTTGCTTTCTTTCACTATCACTTCTCCAAAACCAGCATGGAATATGGGCTTTCTGGCGTGATAACCAGCCCTAGACCTAGCTTTATAACAACTGCAAGCACCATAATAGCTAGCATGGCTCGCAGCTGCTCTGCCGGCAATTTAAGGCCAATTCTGGTACCAAATTGTGCGCCAATCACTCCGCTGGTAAGAATTAACATTGCCAGCACAGCATCCACTGTATGGGTGCTTATGGACTGCAAAATGGTAACGTTTGCTGTGATAAGAACAGTATTGAATAGTGATGTACCAACCACCACAGATGTAGGCATACCCAGTATATATATCATAGCAGGGACAAGTATGAAGCCACCGCCAAGGCCCATAATTGATGATAAAACCCCTGATACCAGTCCAACGGCAAATGGCAATATTCCACTGACCCTTATGTTTGAGCGAGGGAATTCTGTAACAAATGGAAGAGGTAATTCAAGTAACCAGTTTTTCTTGTCTGGACTGGCTTTTTTAATCCCTTTCTTTTTTGAGATAATCGAATTTATACTCTCATAAGCCATGAAAGATCCTATAGCACCGAGAAATATTACATAACATATAGATATGGCGAAATCTATCTGGCCAATTTTTTTTAGCATTGCAAACAGCCACACGCCTACAGAAGAGCCAACGAAGCCTCCTGCAACTATTATTGTGCCGATTTTGATGTCAACATTCGCACGGCGCAAATGTGCAAGAAAGCCCGAAAAGGAAGCGCCTATCATTTGGTTAACGGAGCTGGAAACTGCAACAGCAGGTGGTATGCCCATCAACATAAGGAGTGGCGTCATCAAAAAACCACCACCAATGCCAAACATGCCTGAAAGCAAGCCTGTAATCCCACCAAGAGAAAGCACCAGGAAAATATTAACAGGCATTTCCGCAATGGGGAGGTATATATACATAAATTATTAATTACTGGCTGCCAGTATTTCTAAATTAATATTACAAACCATACAATAACAAGATTACTAAACGCCAGCAATACGACAGCGCTTCCTATGTCTTTTGCTTGCTTCGATAGAGGATGTATTTCTTCTGATATTCTATTTACTATAGATTCGATAGCTGTATTTACAAGCTCAGATATAAAAACCAAAAAAATACTGCCAATCATCAGCAGTTTCTCTAGATTTGTTACGTTACACCAAATTATAAACGGGAACGCAACAGCAGATAAGTAAACTTCCTGCCTAAAAGCTTCTTCAGAATTAAATGCGGCACGCAGTCCTGCAAAAGAATAGCCAGCAGCATTGATAATTCTTTGAACGCCAGGAGTCTTTTGCATAAATAAAGTGCCTTATAACCAATCAGGCATAAAAACGGGCCTGTTTTAACTTCATCTATTTTATCAATTAAACCGATCTGGTGCCAGGCTCTACTATTTCGGGGAAAGTATCATTATAATTTGCTTTCCTTCCATGCGCGGCTCTAGTTCTGTCTTTGCAATCGCAGCAGTGTCTGTTTTTATACGATGCATCACTTCCATACCAATTTCATCATGCGTAACTTCACGTCCACGGAATTTTAACGAAATTTTTACTTTATCGCCATCAGCTATAAAGCGGTGAATACTACGCACTTTAACATCATAATCGTGTTTATCGGTTGTTGGCCGGATTTTAACTTCCTTCAATTGCACAACATGTTGCTTCTTTCGGCTTTCCTGTTTCTTGCGGCGAAGTTCGAATTTATATTTACCAAAATCCATCACTTTGCAAACAGGAGGCTCAGCCGTTGGCGAAATCTCGACAAGGTCAAGACCCTTGCTGGTCGCTATGCTAAGCGCCTCTTCTATTTTTACAACCCCAAGCATTTCGCCTGCGTCATCTATCAACCTTACTTCCCGCGCCTTTATTTGGTCATTTGCTTTTGGAAGTTTATCCGATTCTTTATTGTATGCTATTTTAATACCCTGTTTAAATTAATATTTTAGATTTTAGATTTAAAACATATTAACACTAAGAAATCTTGAATCTTATGTCTTAAATCATAAATACTACGGAACTCTTGCTTCTTCTACCATTTTATCAACGCACGCGTCAAGTGCAAGAACTTCTTGCGCTTCAGAACCTAAGCGACGCATTGAAACAGTTCGCTCTAGGGCTTCTTTTTTACCCACAGCTAGTATAACCGGAATTTTGTCAAGAGAATGCTGGCGGATTTTGTAGCTAATCTTATCGCTGCTATTATCAAAAATTACACGAATACCTTTCGATTCTAGAGCCTTGCGAACTTCATCTGCATATCCATCAGCTTCATTAGTAACTGTTGCTACCGCAACTTGTGTAGGCGCAAGCCAAAGAGGGAACCGGCCTGCATACTGCTCAATTAATATGCCTATAAAACGCTCAAATGCACCCAAAATCGCCCTATGTAGCATTACCGGACGGTGTTTAGCGCCGTCTGCACCGATATAATTTGCATCAAGCCTCTCTGGCAATACAAAATCCACTTGAATTGTTCCGCACTGCCAGTCACGGCCAATTGCATCTCTTAAAGTGAATTCAAGTTTAGGCCCATAAAACGCACCTTCACCCGGATTCATTGTGTATGCAAGGCCCGCTGACTCAACTGCATCTTTCAGCGCGCTTTCCGCCTTATCCCATGTTGCGTCAGTTCCAGCACGCTTTGCAGGGCGGTCAGAGAATTTAACATGCACATCATTAAAGCCAAGATCTTGATAAACTTCCTTCAGCAAATTACAAAACGCCACAGTTTCTGAATTTATCTGGTCTTCAGTACAGAAAATATGTGCGTCATCTTGTGTGAAGCCGCGCACGCGCATAATTCCGTGCAAAGCACCAGATGGCTCGTTCCTGTGGCACATGCCAAATTCCGCCATACGCAGTGGCAAATCGCGATAGCTCTTAATGCCCTGATTGAAAATCTGCACGTGGCATGGGCAGTTCATCGGCTTAATAGCTAGGGCTTTTTCCTCGGATTCTGAGGTGAACATATTCTCGCGGAATTTTTCCCAGTGACCCGATTTTTCCCACAAGGTCCGATCTACTAATATTGGAGTCTTAACCTCAAAATAGCCTGATTTCTGGAGCTTAGCACGGATATAATTTTCCAAGGTGCGGTATAATGTCCAACCATTCTTATGCCAGAAAACCTGACCAACCGCCTCTTCTTGAATGTGGAATAACTCCATCTCACGGCCTAGCTTTCTGTGGTCGCGTTTTTCTGCCTCATCGAGCATGGTAAGGTACTGGTTTAAGTCCTTTTCATTGTGCCAAACAGTGCCATAAATACGTTGCAACATTTCGTTTTTTGAGTCACCACGCCAATATGCTCCGGCAACTTTCATCAGCTTGAAAGCTTTTGGTTTTCCAGTTGATGGTGCGTGAGGACCGCGGCAAAGGTCAATAAAATTACCTTGCGAATAAAGGCTAATATCCTCATTCGATGGGATAGATTCAATAAGTTCAGCTTTATAATGCTCGCCTTTTGCCTTAAAGAATTTTACAGCTTCATCGCGTGGCATAGTGCTGCGGGTGATTTTTTCATCACGCGCTACTATTTCCTGCATCCGCTTTTCGATTTTTGTCAAATCTTCAGGGGTGAAAGGTGTTTTGCGGGCAAAGTCATAGTAAAAACCATTTTCAATAACCGGACCAATCGTGATTTGTGTGTCAGGATATAGCTCTTGCACTGCTTCTGCTAAAATATGCGCTGTATCGTGGCGGATAAT
>Ga0114977_10000024_pt1 | contig 100274 bp, 82 predicted proteins | sample S_130805_MF_Meta_FD_87026 | JGI IMG/M metagenome (GOLD analysis project Ga0114977, IMG submission 87026) | Freshwater microbial communities from Lake Simoncouche, Canada to study carbon cycling - S_130805_MF_MetaG | ecosystem: Environmental > Aquatic > Freshwater > Lake | place: Lake...
ATTGTTTATTTTTATATTATCAAATTTAGTCTAAAGTTTGGTATTTACTCGAAATTTTAGATTATTGAATATCAGCTATTTATAAACTTTTTTATGGGGCATTTTATGGGCCCCATTTTTTATGCGATGCATCGAGAGGAATTTTATACCTAATTAATACACAAACACATGAAAAAAAACGTCACAATGGTTCCAGACTCATTTCTGGAAAAATTAAATGAGAAACAAGACCAAATTATTGATTTACTATACTCAACTATATGTCTAATACTTTTAATAGTTTACCAATAAACAGTAAAATAATATGGGAAATTGTAAAAACTATTGAAAAATCTAATTACAATCTTCATCTATTTGAGCCTGAATTAACTTAAATTCTTTTATTTTTGAATCTAATTTTCTTGTTACTCGCATCTCTTGATTATTTTTTAGACTTATTCTATATTTTTGGTTTTCAAAAAAGTATTCATTTATTTCTAAATCTTTTTCAATCCATTGAGACGTTAGTTTTATGTATTCGCTATTTATAATGCAAATAAGAATATACTTATGAAAAGAACTCACTGAAATATTCAACTTTTCTGGACCTAATCCTAATTCGAAATATGGATTTTTAGATTCTTCAGAGTAATCATAGGGTTCTAAACCTTTGACAAATGCTGAAAGGTATTTGCATTTATATTTTTTTAAATTATTCAAAGTAAATAATGTCGCATCCATAAACCCCCGTTCTATTCCGTTTTTATTAAGTGTATTTTCTGTAAAGGGCGTCAGAACAATTGCTTTTTCTATCTTTTGAGCGGTTACAATATTCAATATTGAGCTACATATTATTAGTACTATTAGCTTTTTCATCTGTTCACTTTGTATGATAAATATAAAGAATGTATCGATTTGTACTAGCCAGGTATTTTAATGGAATGAGGATTGTATAAAGCTAGGCCACAAAAAAGCCCTTAACTCATTGAAAGTTAAGGGCTTTTGCGGACCGGACGGGACTCGAACCCGCGACCTCCGCCGTGACAGGGCGGCATTCTAACCAACTGAACTACCGATCCAAACCTCCAAAAAAAGCCTTTACAGGTCGTTTTCAGGACGGCAAAGATAAGGGTAAACACATTTCATAAACAAATCTTTTCATAAAAATATTTGAACCCCTAATTTTACCGAAATTCGCAGTTATTATGCCACAGTACCCGAATAGACAATTTTTAGAATTTGAGAAGCCCATTAAGGAATTATTTGAGCAAATCGAAGACACTAAAAAGTTACAAGAAAAGAGTCCTAAAATAGATTATAGTAAAACGCTTGCGCAACTAGAAGCTTCTATTCTTGAAAAAAGAAAAGAGCTTACTGTTTCTTTAACACCATGGCAGCGTGTACAATTAAGTAGACATCCGGACAGGCCGTATACTTTAAAATACATCGACAACATGTTTACCAACTTTGTTGAATTACATGGCGACCGCAATGTAAAGGATGACAAAGCAATGGTGGGTGGTTTTGCGCAACTCAATGGTGAAACTGTAATGGTGATTGGTCAACAAAAAGGGATCAACACAAAAATGAGACAGCTCCGTAATTTTGGTATGGCCAATCCGGAAGGGTATAGAAAAGCATTACGTTTAATGCGGTTAGCAGAAAAATTTAATAAGCCTGTTATTGCACTCGTTGATACCCCAGGTGCGTTTCCTGGACTTGAAGCAGAAGAGCGTGGACAAGGGGAAGCCATTGCCCGAAATATTTATGAAATGATTCGTTTAAAAGTACCGGTGATTGTTGTGATAATTGGCGAAGGTGCGAGCGGAGGTGCTTTAGGCATAGGTGTTGGAGACCGTGTACTTATGATGGAAAACACTTGGTACACAGTCATTTCTCCAGAAAGTTGTAGTTCTATTTTATGGCGTTCATGGGATAAAAAAGAACTAGCCGCCGAGCAATTAAAATTAACAGCCAAAGACATGAAAGGTTTTGGCCTTGTCGATGAAATTGTGCATGAACCTTTAGGTGGTGCACACTGGGATTATTCCGAAGCTGCCGAACTTTTAAAGACAGCTATTGTTAAAGCGTTAAATGTAATTAAACATATTGCCCCACAAGACCGCATCAATCAGCGCATAGATAAATATTGCAAAATGGGATTTTGGGAAGAGACAACCGTATAATTTTAAATGATGACAGTACAACAACAATTAAGAGGAACAGGCGTAGCACTTGTAACACCATTTGCAAAAGATGGTCGTGTAGATTTTAACGCTTTAGGTAAAGTAATAGATCACGTTATTAAGGGTGGGGTAGAATATTTAATTACCCTTGGCACCACTGGTGAAACACCTACTTTAACCAAAGAAGAAAAAATTGAAATTATAAATTTCACCTTTAACCACACAGCAAATAGGGTGCCAATCATTGTTGGTGTGGGTGGTAATAGTACCGCCGAAGTGGTAAGTGATGTACAAAAATTTCCTTTAGATAAAGCCATAGCTGTATTAAGTGCAGCACCTTATTATAACAAACCTTCTCAAGAAGGTATTTACCAGCATTATAAAGCAGTTGCAGCGGCAAGTCCTAAGCCTGTAATTTTATACAATGTACCAGGGCGAACGGGCCGAAATATGTCTGCAGCTACTACCATTCGATTGGCAAAAGATTGTCCAAATGTGGTGGCAATGAAAGAGGCGAGTGGTGATATGGCGCAGTGTATGGATATTTTGCGTGACGCTCCTTCTGATTTTGTGGTTGTTAGTGGTGATGATTTATTAGCACTTCCTCAAATTGCATGTGGCATGCAAGGTGTTATTAGTGTTGCAGCCAATGCGTATCCGTCCGAGTTTTCAAATATGGTTCGTGCTTGTTTAGCCGGCGATTTTGTAAAAGCAAAAGCGATCAACGATCCTTTAATTGAAGGATATGATATTATGTTTTCCGAAAACAATCCTGCAGGCATAAAAGCATTTATGAACGAAATGGGATTACTCGAAAACGAAGTTCGTTTGCCGGTAGTACCTTTAAGTGAGCCTGTTTACAGCCGCGTTAAAACCTACTTAGCTAAATAATTATTTTAGCAAAGCCTTAATTTCATTGAGTTTCATGAGTGCTTCAACCGGCGTTAGCTGATTGATATCTATACTCTTGAGCGCTGTTCTGATGCTTTCAAAAGTAACGGTGTGCTCATCAAAAATAGACAGCTGCAGTTTTGGTTGTTTGGTGCCAATTTCTTTTTGATGTTCTGTTTTAGATTCCAGTGTTGCTAAAATTTCGTTGGCTCTATTAATAAGTGCCGGAGGCATACCGGCCATAGTGGCCACATGAATACCAAAACTATGTGTGCTTCCACCAGCTGCCAATTTTCGTAAGAAAATAATTTTATTACCTACTTCTTTGTGTGTGACATGAAAATTTTTGATACCTGTTAATGAAGTTTCTAATTCATTTAATTCGTGGTAATGGGTAGCAAATAATGTTTTTGGTTTTGCTGAAGCGCCATGTAAAAATTCTACAATACTCCATGCAATAGAAATGCCATCGTACGTACTGGTGCCTCTACCAATTTCATCTAGTAATATCAGGCTGCGTGCCGATATATTATTGATAATACTAGCCGTTTCATTCATTTCAACCATAAAAGTAGACTCGCCGCCACTTAAATTATCGCTTGCGCCAACACGCGTAAATATTTTATCCGTTAATGGAATTTTAGCAGCTGTGGCTGGCACATAAGAACCCATATGTGCAAGTAATGTAATAAGCGCCGTTTGTCTTAAAATGGCACTCTTACCACTCATATTGGGTCCGGTTAAAATAATAATTTGCTGTGTACTATTGTTAACGACAATATCATTGGAAATATAGGGTTCACCCGGTGGCAAATTTCTTTCAATAACCGGATGCCTACTTTCTGTGAGGTGCAGGTCGTAACCCTCATGAATGCTAGGTTTGCAATAATTTAATTGAATAGCATTGTCTGCAAAACAACAAAGGCAATCGAGCTGTGCAATAACCTGCGCATTTAACTGGATAACTGCAATATAATTTTGAAGGGTCGATAATAGGCTATCAAACAAAGCAATTTCAATGGCAATTATTTTGTCTTCGGCGCCCATAATTTTTTCTTCATACTCTTTGAGCTCGGGTGTTATATAACGCTCGGCATTGGCAAGTGTTTGCTTTCGAATCCAAGTATCAGGTACTTTGTTTTTATGAACGTTTGTAACTTCGAGGTAGTAGCCAAAAACGTTGTTAAAACTTATTTTTAAAGAAGATATGCCTGTTGCAGCAGCTTCTCTTTGTTGAATATTTACTAAAAAATCTTTACCGCCTGTTGCAATATTTCGGAGGCTATCTAGTTCACTATGAAATCCATCTTTGATAACGCCGCCTTTGTTTGCAGCTACCGGTGGGTTTTCTGCAATTTGCCCATAGATAGTATCAACAATACTTGGGATGGGATCAAGTAGGGCAGCAGCGTCTGTAATTTTTTTATTGTTACTTTTTGTAGCCGCTTCTTGTATAATTTGAATTTGTTCGAGACCTCTTGCGAGCTGAACAACTTCTCTAGGATTGATCTTTTTTAACGGTACTTTACTCACCAGTCGTTCCATATCACCGCATGCTTTGATAGCTGCAGATAATGTGGTACGAAGGGTTTGGTCTTTTATAAGTGTTTCAACGGCGTCTAATCTATCATTGATGGCCGTTGTATTTTTTAATGGAAAAATTAACCAGCGGCGCAGTAGCCTGGCGCCCATTGGGCTAACTGTATTATCAATAACTTTTAATAAATAATTTCCTTGGTCTACACCAGCGCCTAGTAATTCTAGGTTTCTGATGGTAAAACGGTCCATCCACAAAAAATCTTCACGCTCCATGCGCTGCACACCTGTAATGTGCTGCAAGTTTGGATGTTCGGTTTCTTTTAAATAATGCAGGATGGCGCCAGCGGCCGTAATAGCATGGGGAAGGGCCTCAATGCCAAATCCTTTTAATGAATGGGTGTTAAAATGTTTGAGTAAACTTTCGGTAGCAAAAGCTTCATCAAAAATCCACGACTCCATAGTATAGGTATAAAACTTAGGACCAAATTTTTCAACAAATTGTTTTTGAAAATTACGTTGAAAAATAACTTCGGCAGGTTTTAAACCTTGTAATAGTTTGTCTATATATTCTGTGTTGCCTTCTGCCACAAAAAATTCGCCAGTAGAAATATCTAAAAAGGAAGCGCCTAAACTATCTTCTTTATCTGAAAAATGTACCGCTGCTAAAAAATTATTGCTGCCTTGTTCTAATAATTTGTCGGAAGTGGCAATGCCCGGTGTAACCAATTCTGTAACACCTCTTTTTACAATACCCTTAACCGATTTTGGATCTTCTAATTGATCACATACCGCAACGCGGTGACCCGCTTTTACTAGTTTGTGTAAATAAGTATCAAGTGCATGATGCGGAAAACCAGCCAATTCATTTTCGGATGCAGAACCATTGTTTCTTTTGGTAAGTGTAATGCCGAGCACCTTAGAAGCAACAATGGCATCTTCTCCAAATGTTTCATAAAAATCACCTACTCTAAATAACAAAACAGCACCAGGATATTTTTGTTTAATAGCCCGGTGCTGTTGCATTAAAGGAGTTTCTGAAGCTGCTTTTGCCATAAGGGCAAATATAAGAAGCTACAGCTAATTTTTACCTTTTCTAGGGAGCTTAGCGTCTCTTTGAGCGGTATTATAAGCAAAGGCGGCTACAATGGTCGCTATTTGCTTTAAATCATCTTCTATCAGGTGGTCATACACGTCCATATTGCTATGGTGTGTTCTGGTATTGTACTCGATAGGGTCTTGTATAAATTGAAAACCAGGAAGGCCAATGCCATCAAATGATTGGTGGTCGGTTCCACCGGTAGTGCTAATGGTTACGGTAGAAGCACCAAGGTCTTTAAAGGGTGCTAACCAGCTACTAAAAATAGGGCCACATGCTTCGTTGCCTTGTAAATAAATACCTCTAATTTTTCCGGTACCATTGTCAATATTAAAATATCCAGAAAATTTATCGGCAGCTGCTGCTTGATCGCCGGTAAAGGTTTTTTTAACGTAACCTCTAGAGCCTAACAAACCTTGTTCTTCACCACTCCATAAACCAATGCGAATGGTGCGGCGTGGTTGCACGCCAATGGTTTTTAATATGCGCATTACTTCCATCATTACGGCAGAACCTGCTGCATTGTCTGTAGAACCAGTACCTGATTGCCATGAATCTAAATGCGCGCCAATCATAACAACTTCATCTTTTAACAGCGGGTCGGTGCCTTCTATTTCTGCTACAACATTGTAGCCTTGTAAATCTTTATCCTGAAAACTAGATTTTACATCGAGGTCAAAATTTACAGGTGTACCAGATTTGGCAAGTCTTAATAGTGTGTTGTAATCTTCTACACCAACTGCCATGTCTAAAAAGTTTGCTGGGTCAGATGCTTTATAAGAACCGCCCCCTTGTGCAAAAATAGTTCCGTCATGGTTTCTGGTAGAAGTTGAAAGCATTGCAAATGCACCTTCTTGCACTGCCATTGCTTTTAATAAATTTAAAACGCGCGCTGCGCCGCCACCTCCGCCTGCACGCATGGCATCACGCATTCTGCGCTGTGCTGCTGTATCGGTTGGTGCCGCTGCACCTCTTGGTGCTGCTGGTTTTGCGGCTGCCATAGCAGCAAGCTCTTCGTCGGTATATCTTTTAGCATCAGCAGTAAAACTATGCTTGTAAATATTTTGTTGATCCAAAATAATAATCTTGCCTTTTAATTGTCCGCGGTATGCTTCAAGTGCAGCAGAATCTTTTGCATCTACTAAAAGTAAACTTGCTTTTTTTAATCCCTTGGTGCCAGCTGTCCAAGTTTTAGGCCAAGCCAATAATGGTTTATAGTAAGGCGCTGTAACAGCGAAGTACATTTTTTCTAAATCCCATCCTTTACCAAATTCACCCCAAGGGTCAATGGTTGCTTTTGCAACACCCCAACTCGTAAGTGTTTCTTTTGCATACGTAGCGGCTCTACTAAAACCTGCCGAATTGGTTAAACGGTTGCCACTTTTATCCGTTAAATTAAAGGCAATATCCATCACTTGAGAATGTTGTAAGCCTTCGCTTCTAATTTTTTGCATCATAGCTAGATCCACATTTTCTTGTGCGTTAATGGCCATGGGAAAGGCCAATGCAACAAGGCAGCCTAGCTGAATGAGTTGTTTGTTCATGTTTATTATTTAAAGGTTTGCTAATAAAGTTGCTTCAATATAAGAAATCTTCGGCTATACATTCACTTCTCTATTTGAGTGGTTAAAACTACCTTTGCAGCATGCGAAAGTTAAGCATGGATGAGTTAGGCCGAAAATCCCTCTCCCAATTTAAGGCTGCTGAAAAACAACCCATTGTGGTGATCTTGGATAATATCAGGAGCATGCATAATGTGGGGAGCGTATTTAGAACCGCTGATGGATTTTTACTTCAGGGCATTGTCCTTTGTGGATTTACGCCTCAACCCCCTCACCGCGATATTCAAAAAACAGCACTTGGTGCCACCGAATCGGTAGATTGGTGGTATGTTCAAAGCACCCTCGATGCGGTTATTGATTTAAAAAGTAAAGGCTATAAAGTATATGCTGTGGAGCAGGCAGAGGGGAGTACCGCGCTCTCTAATTTTAATACCACATTTACAGAGCCCATTGCGCTTGTTTTTGGAAATGAAGTAGAAGGGGTGGCCACAGAAGTGATTGCGGCCTCAGATGGTTGTATCGAAATTCCGCAAGAAGGTATGAAGCACTCTTTTAATATTTCGGTGGCAGCAGGTATTGTGCTTTGGGAAATGGTCAGAACAAATCAGTCAAACATTTAAGAAAAGGATTTCCGATGGTTAAAAAATATTTAAGTCTTATAAAATTTTCGCATACCATTTTTGCGTTGCCATTTGCGTTCATCGGATTTTTTATGGGCGTGTTTGAAGTTTCAATTGCAAAGGCACTGCCAATGGCAACAGTAATTTTGCAAAAGCAAATGTTGCTATTATTTTTATTGGTGCTCGTGTGCATGGTAACTGCGCGTAGTGCTGCGATGGCTTTTAACAGATACCTCGATCGTAGTTTTGATGCTAAAAATCCGCGCACGGCCATTAGAGAAATACCAAGTGGTATCATTGCCGCATCTAGTGCACTCCGTTTTGTTATTTTAAACGCGTTATTTTTTATGGCCGCTACTTACTATATCAATCCCATTTGTTTTTATTTATCGCCAGTGGCGCTAGTTGTTATTTTATTTTATAGTTATACCAAACGCTTTACAGCCCTGTGTCATATGGTACTTGGGCTTGGTTTATCGTTGGCGCCCATTGGTGCATATTTAGCCGTTACCGGATCCTTTGCAATACTTCCTGTTTTATTTTCATGTGTTGTTATTTGTTGGGTGAGTGGTTTTGATATTATATACGCCATGCAAGACGTTGATTTTGATGCGTCACAAAATTTACATTCTATTCCTACCTATTTAGGAAAAGTAAATGCGCTTCGTTTATCAGTGCTGTTGCATGTGATAGCCGCGGTGCTAGTGATTGTGGCCGGCATAGCTGCAGGGTTCGGATATTTTTACTGGGAAGGGGCGCTTGTATTTATTGGGATGTTGTATTACCAGCATTCTATCGTATCACCCACTAATTTATCTAAAGTAAATATTGCCTTTATGACAGCCAATGGTATTGCAAGTGTTATATTTGGTATACATGTGCTAGTGGCATTATTTTTAAAATAAAAATTTATTACTCCTTTGGCTAGAATACTTTGCATCGATTACGGCGGAAAAAGAACGGGATTGGCCGTTACCGATCCGCTGCAAATTATTGCAACGGGCTTAACAACCGTTGACACCAAAGATTTACACACGTTTATAAAAAACTACTTACTAACGGAAGCCATCGAACTTATTTTAATTGGTGCACCCTTAAGTTTAGACAATACACCCACCCATGCAACGCCACTTGTTAAGGCGGCTATTGGTCAACTCAAAAGAACCTTTCCTGCCATACCTATACAAACTGTAGATGAGCGTTATACCTCTAAAATGGCGGTTAGGGCCATGGTAGATATGGGGATGAAAAAAAAGGACCGTCAAAATAAAAAAATGGTGGATGAAATAGCTGCTACCATTATGTTACAGGAATATTTAGCAAACCGATAAGGTCTATTTTTGTTGATTGGCATAATTGGGGGTATTTTTGCACCTTAATAGCCATTATTCAACAACTCAATTGTCATGATTCTTCCAATTGTAGCCTATGGGGCCCAAATTCTAAGAAAAGTTAGTGCTTCTATAGACGCTTCTTATCCGTCACTTCCTAAATTACTGGAAGATATGTGGGAGACCATGTATTCTAGTAATGGGGTAGGTCTTGCTGCACCTCAGGTAAATAAAGACATCAGACTATTTGTAATTGATAGTGCTCAAATTTTTGAAAGTTTGGAGCCACACGAAATTGGTAAATATCCGGATGCCCCTGGTGTTAAAAAAGTATTGATCAATGCAAAAGTTATAGCGTTGGCAGGTGAAGTTTGGTCATACAACGAAGGTTGTTTGAGTATTCCAAATATTAGAGAAGACGTGTCCAGGCATGAAACGGTTACGCTAGAATATCAAGACGAAAATTTTGTTACCTACACCGAAACATTTAATGGTATTACAGCGCGTGTTATTTTGCACGAGTATGATCATACCGAGGGTAAATTATTTATCGATTACCTAAAGCCACTTCGTAAAAAATTATTACAAGGTAAACTAAATGATATTTCTAAGGGTAAGGCCCGTATCGATTACAAAATGATTTTTATTAAATGATAAAATATACTTGGTTATTCATCATGTTCCTGAGTGGGTCTTTGTTTGCGCAAGACACCACTATTGCAATAAACAACCAAGCATTTACATTATCTGAAGTGGTGGTTCGAAATAATTTTGATTACAAAGAAGTTTTGGCTACCATCAAACAAGACACTACGTTTTACAAAGCCTTCAGAAACCTACGCATCATTGGATTTTCGTCTTATAACAGCATTCAAATGCTCGGTAAAGATGGCGCTGTTAAGGCTTCACTAAATAGTAAAACACGTCAAAACCATATCGGTAATTGCCGAACAATGGATGTATTAGAAGAACAAACCACTGGCGATTTTTATACAAGCGCAGGCAAGTTTAATTACTTGACACCAGAATTATATGCAGGATTATTTTTCACCAAAAGTCAAATTTGTGGCGAAAATAACATTGTAAAGGGGCGTAATTTATTAACGAGTAATAAGTCTGGTATTGAAAAGCATAAAGACCAATTAAAAATGCTTTTTTTTAATCCAGGTAAAAAAATACCTGGCATACCGTTTATTGGTGATAAGCTAGATTTATATGACGAGGCTGCCCACGAACTCTATGATTACCGCTTAGATGTGGTAGATTATAAAGGAACCCTTTGTTATTTGTTTACGATCAAACCAAAAGAGGATCTCGGTTATTTTAAAAGTGACCGTGTGGTTGTAGATCAAATGAATACTTGGTTTGACTTAAAATCTTTAGAAGTCTTGGGTCGTAATTACGCCTTAAGTTATAAAGCAGGTGTTTATGACTTTGATGTTTCTATGGAAGTAGAAATGACCAAGTTTAATGGGCTTACAGTGCCTAAAACACTGCGTTACAAAGGCAACTGGGATGTTGTCTTTAAAAAAAGGGAACGTGCCATATTTACTGCTACACTATTTGATTACAACAACTAATTATAAGTTGTTGAGTGCAGTGATAATTTCAGCAATTGTTTTTTTAGCCGGCTCAATTTTATAAGCAGCACCTTTAGCAACACTGCTAATTTCTTTTTCACCATAGTAAAAACTGGTCCCAATTTGCGATAAGCTTACCAGTTTAACCGCAGTACCTACTGGAATATTTTTAGTCCAAAAGCATTTTGAAGCTGCATCTGGCGTCATCGCAATAACACTTTGTATATTTTTAAATACTAAAAATACAAGTGTGTTTTTGTTGGTAAAGTTTTGAGGTAGTACCGAATATAAATTAGTGGTACTTGCAGCTTTTTCAATAAAACGAGACGCGCCTAACCATCTAAGTTGATTGGTTCTAATAGTGTAACCATACATATTGGCACCGTTCATGATACCTTGCCAAGTAGGTAAGTAGCTAGTGTCTGCACATCTGTTCCATGTGTGTGCAGTGTCAATTCTATTGCCTGCTGCTAAGGGGTTAGATTCTTTGCCTTGGAATAGTTGTAAATTATTTTTAAGGGTATAGTTTTCTCTAAACTTAATGGTAATAGCGCTGCTATTATGGATAGCATATTCTTGTCCAGAATAGTAATGGTACATTCTAACAAATACTTCTCCCGCAGATTCTAAAATAGATTCTCCGCTGGTGGTGGCTTTAAAGCATTTAATAAAATCGCCTTTTTTTCTGAGCCAAAGTAATTCTACTCTGGCCTTGCCTGTATCTTGTGTTCTGCCAGCATTGTTCACTAAAGACCCTTTAGGGATTTCAATAGAAATAGGCTCATTAAAATTAATGGTATCGCCTTTGCCTGCATCAAATGATTCACCAAAAATAAGTGGTGTTAAGCCTTTAGCGAGGTCGGCAAACTTGTCTAAATTGGGCTTGCCAGCCGTCCATACGGTATCATTTAATTCGTTGTTATTGTAGGTGTTAAATTGCTCAGAAAATTCTTTGTTGCAAGCCATTAATAAAAGGCTACTTAATGCAATCGAGATAATTTTTTTCATGTGTTATATCTTATAAGATTAAGATTCGGTTTTGTTTATTGCCGCAGCTTTTAATCTTTTATTTTTATTCTCAAACCAACGTTCACACCTGTTACGTTTATTTTTTGGTTAAACGATGTGTTGGGTGTGGTCATGTTTGAAAGGTTGTATCTAAAATGAGGTTCTACAAATAATTGTGTTTTATCGTTGATGTCTTTTGCAATTCTAAATCCTGCATATAATCCAAGTCCAATATTTGTCTTGTACACATTATTGGTTTCTTTATTGATGTTGATGGCAGTTAGGCTAGAATCATATACTGCGCCTTCAAACCCATGTTTCATATTAAATATCACACCTGCATTGATGCCAAATTTTAAAGAACCTTTGCTAAATTCATAGCCAATAATAACAGGAATATCCAGTGTTTTATAGCGGTTACCCACTACTGTATTTTTGTAACCAATTTGTTGCACAGAGCTCGTATCTGAAATTTTTAAAGTATCACCTGGCGCTCTAATAATATTACGAACCGTTACAACAGTGGTTGTTTTTATTTCATTTTCTGTTTTGTAAGAGAAGCGCTCATTCATTTGAGATACCCAAACGCCCGTTTTTAAAACAAAATGTTCACTGATTGGTTTTACTAAGTTCACCCCTGCAGCATAACCAATACGCATACTTTCGCTACTGTCTTTTTGTTGCAAGTAGGAGGTGGTAGCTGTATTGTTGGTTACTTTTTTAGATCCGTAAATAGGTCCTGCAAATGGCTCAATGTACCAATCTGAATTTGGGTTTGAACCAGGGCAGAGTAAGCTTAATTTTAAATCATTCAAATACTTGTTGTAGTCTTTGCTGCTAAATTTATAACTTGACAAATTATTATTTCTAACAAATGAAATCGTGTTTGCAGCTTTAAACTTAGTAAAGGTTTCATTTTCAAAAACGTTGTAGTTGCTGTTAGAATTACTACTATTTTCTTTATCTGAAATAGTTAGTTGCTTGCTTGTTTCGTTTAATTGTACAATCGGTAATTTAACAAGTAAGGCAACTTTATTGCTGGTGTTGGTAATGATTGTATTTGTTTCAGTTACTAAAACTGCTTGCGTAACATTTGTGCTATTAGAACCAGTTGCTCCAATATTTCCATCGGCTCCAATGGTATAGCGTTTGCTATCTGCAACCACAAAACTACTGCCTAATCCGGCCATTAATAAAACGGCGCTGAGTCCCCAATTTTTAAGCGTATGTAACTTAATAACTTTACCCGTAGGAGCATTGGTTGCAGGATTTACTTTGTCCCATAGGCCTGCTGGCACGGAACTCTCGTGATCTTGCATTTTTTCCCTGATAAAATGATCAAAGTGGTTGTTTTCCATTTTACACAGCAATTTTTTGCAGTTGTATAATTTGTTCTTGAAGCATTTTTCTAGCTTTTACCAATTGGCTTCTGCTCGTACCAGGTTGAATGTTTAGCATCTCTGCAATTTCTTCATGGTTAAATCCTTCAATAACGTGTAAATTAAAAACCAATTTATAGCCGGTTGGAAGTTGGTTGATGAGTTTTAAAATATCATCTGCTCCAAGGTCTGTGTAGGCACTTGCTGCCACCGTAGGACCCACGCTCGCACTTTCATCTATCTCACTAAACTTCAACTTCTTTCTTTCTAGATGCCTAATAGCTGTATTAACTACGATGCGCCTAATCCAACCTTCAAAAGAACCCTCAAACTTAAACTGCCCTAGGTATTTAAATACCTTAATAAAAGCATCTTGGATCATATCCTCTGCTTCCATGCTATCTATGGCGTAACGGAGGCAAACAGTCATCATTTTGCCAGCATACTTTTCAAAAAGTAGCCGCTGGCAGTTATTGTCTTGCCTGATACACCCTTTAATGAGCTCTTGTTCTGTCAACTGGATGGAGTTTAGGGTAGAGTTCCTTTCTATAGGATACGGGTTGGGGGTTAATTGTTGCCTAGTTTGTTAAAAATATTACAATAGGTGCAATGTTTTAGGTAACAAAATGCTAAAATTACCGGTAAAGAGACGTTTTTTTTAGGCTAAAAACTGATCATGGATATAATCCACCACTTCAATTAAGCTACTGTTTTGTTTGTACACCGCTAGTTGCCTGTCTGCACCTGTGCCAGCCTTAAATAGGTCACCAATGCCTAAAAGAGTATCTCTGCTGCCTAAATCGTTTAGCGTGTCGTCTACGAAGTCTAAAAGCTCATAAATAAGGGATTGGGTATTTACCTCCGTTTCTTTTCCAAAATCGATGAGTGTGCCCTCGATACCATATCTGCTAGCCCGCCACTTATTTTCATTGATAAGCGAGCGTTGGTAATTCATGAAATTTAAATTTTGGTGACGAAGCTTGTAAATTTTAGCGCATATGGCCTGAAACAAAGCTGCAATAACCGTGGTTTCTTTGATGGTTAATGGCACGTCGCAAATTCTAAATTCGACGGTATTAAAAACAGGATGAACCCTTACGTCCCACCATATTTTTTTTGCATTGTCTATGCAATTGGTTTTGATAAGTAGGTTCACATAGTTTTCATAATCCTCAATGGTTTCAAAATAATCGGGAATGCCTGTTCTAGGGAATTTATCAAAAACTTTGGTCCGGTAAGATTTGTATCCGGTAAGCCTTCCTTCCCAAAAAGGAGAGTTGGTGCTTAGTGCATATACGTGGGGTAAAAAATAACGAGCTGTATTAGCAATATGCATGGCCATTTTTCTATCTTCCATTCCCACGTGCACATGCAATCCAAAAATTAAATTACTACGGGCAGCATCTTGTAATTCATTTACAATTTGATTGTACCTGACATGATCGGTAATGAGTTGATGTTGCCAGTGACTAAACGGATGCGTACCGGATGCGCCAACCCATAAATTTAAATCGCTAGCAATACTAGCTACCATATTTCTGAGCGAAGTAACCTCTTTTTGCGCTTCTTCTATGTTGTTGCAAATATCGGTTCCAACTTCAACAACCGCTTGGTGCATTTCAGCTTTTACTTTGTCTTTACCTATTTTTTGACCTTCAACTACAATGCGCTGCTCATGACTTGTAAGCTCCCTAGTTACAGGATCAATAACCATGTACTCTTCTTCCACACCAAGGGTAAATTGAGTAGGAGATACGCTAGACATAAGTTTTTATTTAGTGTGGGAATGTGTTTCTAAAAGTACCTCGTTTTTCTTACATAAAAAAAGGCCAGATCAATTAAGATCCGGCCTTTTCTATATTTTTTAACGTAACTACTAGAAGTTGAAACGTAAACCAATTTGGCTAATCCATCTTGCAGAATAAGCGGCATTTGTTGATGTGCTCACACTCCAAGGTGTTTTGATAGTTGGGTTAAATTTAAAGTTAGTAGGTGTAAAATCTGTTGCACTAACATAACCACCAAAAGTAAGTAATGGGAAGTTATCGTTAGATTGGAAGTAGTTTCTACCCCAATCTCTGTTGATCATGTTACCTAAGTTAAACACATCGTAGGTTAACTGGAATTGGTAACGCTTAGCACCTACTTTAATATTAAAATCTTGTGCAATTTTTAAGTCAACAATATTTGTGAACGGCGTACGAGATCCATTTCTTTCAGCAAACTTACCACGGTTGTTTCTTAGGTAAGGATTAGATTGAATGAATGTTTCAAACGCATCTTTTTGTTGTTGAGCGCTATAAGTTACACCAGCAACAGTGTTAGAAGCAAAAGTCATACCTGCTAAATCTGCCGGAGTAGGAATGTACATTAGGTCATTACTTTCTGAGGTATTAACGTCTCTAACTGGGCTACCAGAATATACATAACTCATTGGAGAACCTGATTGACCAGTATACGCTAAGGTAATAGTCGTTGCTAAAGTTTTCTTAGCATATTCAAACTTCTTACTAGCATATGTGAAAATTCTGTGTCCTGGACTAAAGTCTGAGTTAGAACGTACAATAGCGTTACGGCCATTAACAGTTTCCATATAACGCCATTGGCTATAGTTAACTGAGCTTGTACCATCATTAACGGCAACTGCATTACCAAACATGTAACTGATATCAAACGCGAAACCAGTGTTGGTGCGCTTGCTTGCAGATAATGTAAAGCTGTAAGAATAACCAGTTTTACCATGGTTATTGCTTAATAATACCGCATTATCGTAAGGGTTAGTACCATCTGCATTTAAAGATATACGACCGTTACCTGCAGGTGTTGTATTTGAATACACTGCTCTGCTACCAGCACCAGTTGAAACAGATGTTGGAGGTAATAAGTTAATATTTGTGTAGTAGATTTCGTTTAAGTTTTTGCTAAACACACCTTCTAAAGATCCTGACCAACCATTGCCAAATTTCTTGTCTAAGGCAATAGAAGTTCTAAATAATTTAGGCGTGCTAAATTCTGCAGCAACTAAGTTAAGAGGTCCTTTTGTTACACCAGCACCCACTTCGGCAGGTGTCCATTGTGCATTTGGATCAGGTCTAAAACGTACGGTATTAAGTTGTGTAGCAGTAGCTGAATAACCACCCACAAAAATACCATTGTTGTTGAATAAACCACCAGGCCATACTAAAGGAATACGACCAGTGAAAATACCAACACCACCACGTACTACTAAATTCTCTTCAGGGATTTTGTAGGTAAATCCAAATCTAGGAGAGAAAGAAATAGGTACTTTAGGCGTTAAACCAGACTTCGCACCTTGTAAATCGTAGTATTGAGAAAACTTAGGGATGGCTACATTATTTGTGTAGTCATCAGCCCAAGGCTTGCTTAAAAACTTGTAGTAATCCGCACGGATACCATAGCTTAAAGTTAAGTTGTCAGAAGGTCTGATTTCGTCATTTAAGAACATAGAACCTTTAGCAATTTTAAATTTAGCTGCAGCACTTGTGTTATCTCCTTTGCCGTTATCGATTTGAGAGAAACCATAGCTATAAGCACTAGGCTTAGCGTTGGTTAAGAAATCGTTTAAGTTAGCATAGGTATAGTTACCAAATGTATTTTGAATGAATGCATTGAAAACATTGTTATATTCATAATCAACACCAAACTTAACAGCGTGCTTACCCAAAGTAAATTTAAACTCGTCATAGAAAGACCAGTTTTTTTGTGTTAATAGGTTTACAGTAGAACTGTTGTCTGGCCCAAAAACGATAGCACCAGAACCGTCATTGATACGCACTCTTGGGAAATCTTGACCCATTGGCTTACGATCATCTGTAACGTCAGTGTATGTTACAAGCATTTTATTGCTCGCATTTTTACCTACTAAACTTTTTAATTCTGCAGAAGTAGAATTTGTTGTTGTAGGGAATTCATAACCATTGTTGTAGAAGTTAATGGTTCCAGAACTTGAAGTAGACGTATTTAAACGCATACCTTTTGTATATCTGTTTGAAACTGATAATTTATGTTTATCGTTGATGTTCCAGTCAATTCTTGCTGTGATACGATCTGCGTTTACTTCTTCAGTGTTGTCTAAGAATCCACCTGCATCGTAGTTGTAAGGGCTACCTTTTAGTGTAGCAGCTAAACTATTTAAAGTATTGATGTCTTTAGTGTTACCAGCGTATTGCGAAAAGTCAAATGGCTGAGGACGGATATCTCTTTGTAAGTCTACGTTAATGAAGTAGAATAATTTGTTTTTAGTGATTGCACCACCCAATCTAAAACCGTAAGTTTTTTTAGTAAAGTTATTAAGCTTTACTGCGTTTTCTTTTAAACCAGTTGGTGTTTTACCAGATAAATCTTGGTTTTGTAAGAAATAGTATACTGAAGCAGATGTTTTGTTGGTACCTGATCTTGTAATGGCGTTGATACCACCACCCGTAAAGTTACCTAAAGATGCATCAAATGGAGAGATCACAACTTGGAACTGATCGATTGCATCAATAGATAATGGAGCGATAGCAGCTTGACCACCATTGGTACCTGAAGCAGATAAACCAAATACGTCATTATTGATAGCACCATCTACATAGAATGCATTGTATCGGTTGTTTTGGCCTGCAATAGACACAGCGCCTTCAGAACCGTTGATCAATTTAGCTTGAGGTACTGCACGCAAGTAATCGTAAATGTTACGACCTACAGTTGGTAGGTTTGCCATTTTATCACGACCAATTGTGGTTTCAGCACCACCTTTTCCAGAAGATTCAGTAGTCTTACGTAAAGAACTTACTGTAACGTTTCCGAGGTTATTTACTTTAGAGGCAAGTGCGAAATCAACTTTTAACACATCACCTAAGCTAAGGTAGAGGTCAGTCTTTTTTTCGTTTGCATAATTTAAAAAAGAAACTTCAACAATATATGGACCACCAGGGTTCATATTGCTGATGTCAAAACGGCCACCTGCACGGCTCTGAACACGGTATGTTGTACCGGTAGGCTCGTGGATAGCTGTTACGGTTGCGCCAACTAATACCTCGCCGGTATTTGTTTTAACAGAACCACTCAGGCTACTGGTGGTGTTCTGTGCTAGTGCAAATGCTGGTAGGATGAATACCGCAAGTACAAATTGCAAGAGTTTTTTACTAAGCATAAGTTTGATTTTTCAGCTGCAAAGAAAACGAATATTCCGCTACTAATTTCAACAGAGTATTAACAATTCGGTACTTTTTAGGTAAAAACCCCCTTTTTTAGCAAAAATCCCCCTTTTTGAGGGGGATTGGGATCAAAATTTAGGCTAGTGGGCGGTGGAATTGGCTATTTTTTGCCATAGGCTTCCTCTTCTTTTTCGTATTCTTTGTCGTAGGCCTTAATAATTGCCTTCACAAGCTTGTGCCTAACCACGTCCTCTTCGGTTAAGGCAATATGGGAAATACCCTCAATATTTTGCAAAATTCGGCTCGCTTTTTCAAGTCCGCTGCGCATGTTTCGGGGTAAATCTACTTGGGTAGGATCGCCGGTAATAATTGCCTTTGCACTCGCACCAATACGCGTTAAAAACATCTTTAATTGCAGGTCATTGGTATTTTGCGCCTCATCCAAAATAATAAATGCATTGTCTAAGGTTCTACCACGCATGTAAGCTAGTGGCGCAATTTCGATGGTGCGCGTGCTCATGTAGTAGCCTAATTTTTCGGCAGGAATCATGTCATCTAACGCATCATACAATGGACGTAAATAGGGATCAATTTTTTCTTTTAAATCGCCTGGTAAAAATCCAAGGTTTTCGCCAGCTTCTACGGCGGGTCTTGTTAAAATTATTTTTTTAACTACTTTATTTTTTAAAGCTCTAACAGCTAATGCTACTGCAGTGTAGGTTTTACCAGTACCTGCAGGTCCTATTGCAAAAACGATATCGTTTTTATCTGCGGCTGCTACCATCTTTTTTTGATTGGGCGTTCTTGCTCTTACTGTTTTTCCATTAGGCCCAAACACTAAAATATCGTTGGGATTTTTATCTACAAAATGATCCGTAATTTCTGCATCATCGCCGCCTAAAATTTGCTCAAAATAAGCTTCGCTTAAATGCCCATTACGTTCTAAATACTGTAGTACTAAATTTACTTTTTCTACTGCAATATCTATGTGTTCTGGGGCGCCACTCAATTTTAATTGTGTACCCCGCGATAAAATTTTCAAGAGCGGGAATTTCTTTTTTAGAACGTCTAATTTTCCGTTGTTTACGCCAAAAAATTCGATGGGGTTAACGGAGTCGAGGTTAATAATTGTCTCTGTCAAATTACTTGGTTTTAGTGAGGTGGTAAATCAAATTTAACTGATTGGATACCACTTTTCCAAGCCTTATTTATGAACAAATTGTGAATATTTTTTTGTACCTAGGGTTACAATGCTTTTAAAGCAGCAATGGTTTGCGTTGGATTTTCCGATTTAAAAACCGTATTACCGGCTACCAAAACATCGGCACCTGCTGCTAAAATTTGAGGTGCATTTTGAAGTGTAACGCCGCCATCAATTTGTATAAGGGTGCTTGTATTTTTTTGTGTAATCAAGGCTTTGAGTTCAGCAATTCTTTGAAGCGTTTGAGGAATAAATTGTTGCCCACCAAATCCAGGATTTACACTCATCAAACATACGACGTCTATGTCTTGTATAACATCAACAAGGATTTGAATAGGCGTGTGTGGATTGAGTGCCACACCTGCTTTCATGCCAAGTTGCTTTGCTTGTTGTAAATTTCTGTGAAGGTGTGGGCAAGCTTCTATGTGAACGGTATAAATATCGGCGCCTGCTTTTTTAAATGCTTCGGCAAATTTTTCTGGCTCTAAAATCATAACGTGCACATCACAAATTTTTGATGTTGCTTTTCTAATTTGTTCAATGACTGGAAATCCAAAACTAATATTCGGAACAAACCTGCCATCCATAACATCCAAATGAAACCAATCGGCGGCACTATTATTGAGCATGTCACAATCTTTTTGAAGTTCTAAAAAATTGGCACTTAATAATGAGGGAGCAATGATGGGCATAGTTAGGTTTTATACAAATTTCTGCTTTTTTAAGCAACCTTGCTACTTTTTCGCGGCTTTTATTCGGGAAATAGCTTCGGAGGCTTCGTTTAAGCTATTGTCGAGGTTTAGGGATAATTGATATTTGTTAAGGGCTTGTTCCGGTTGCCCTAGTTTTTCGAGGCATTTGGCGGTCCAATAATGACCCCTAGCATCTGTGGGTTTAACGGCTGCGGCCGTTTCAAAAATATCTTTAGCATCCGTATATTTTTGTTGATCAAAATAGATCCAGCCTATTTCTAAATAGGCGTCTATGTAGTAATAATTTTGTTGAATGCAGGTATTAAAATTTTCAATAGCAATTTCAGTTTTACCTGTGTTTTCGTAATATAGCCCAATAATGTAATAGCTATGCGCTATATAGGCTCTGTCCGGTTTTTGTGCAATAACTTCATTAGATAAAGCAAGTGCTTTATTGTTTTTTTGTGCAGCATATAAATTGGCAAGAGTCAGTAATACATCAGGTGTTGCATACAAAATTGCAGCACGCGAAAAACTTTTGAGCGCAAGTGAAGTGTCTGCTATACGGATGGCCAATTCTCCTTTTCTATACCAGATGCCGTAGTTACTAGAATCTCTAACAATGAGGGAATCTATTTGTTCTATTGCCTCTTTAATTAAAAATAGGCTATCCATGGTATCAATAAGCTGTACGCGCAACTCAATACTGTCGGGAAAGCGGTCAATGTCATGTAATAAATCTTGAACAAAAACGGGGTATGCAGCTGCTTCATGTGTGTCACTTTTGTTGCTTTTGGGATTGTTGCAGCTAATGGCAACTAAAATAGGTAGGATATATATAAGTGCACGCATTTTCAAAAATAGCTACAATATTTATATCTCATGACAATACCCTGACATAAAAAACTTCAAACATGCCTACTTTTGCATCCTCTTAACACCTGATTATGAAAATAGCGACTGCTTTTTATTTGTTGTTGTCCACCTTTTTTGTATCTCCTGTATTCTCACAATATGCTACCCAAGACACTGTGCATTTTGCCGGAGAAAAGCATTTTAAAAATATCAGACAGTTAACCTTTGGTGGCGATAATGCAGAAGCGTATTGGAGTTATGATGGAAAGTCTATTGTGTTCCAAAAAACAAATCCAAAAGAAGGACTTTATTGTGATCAAATATTTATGGCTAAAGTTCCTTTTACCAGCGATGAAAAATTTACACCAAAAATGATAGGTACTGGAAAGGGGCGTTCTACTTGTTCTTATTTTTTACCTGATGGTAAACATATTATTTATGCATCAACACATCTAGGTGCAGATTCTTGTCCGCCAATACCGGATAGAGCAAAGTATGGCAACAAATACATTTGGCCACTTTATAATAGTTACGACATTTTTATGGCAGACATGTCTGGTAAAATTGTAAAACAAATTACGCACGCAAAAGGGTACGATGCAGAAGCAACGCTTTCACCTGATGGCAAAAAAATGATTTACTGTTCTGATAAAAGTGGTGATTTAGAACTCTATATAAAGGATTTAAAATCAGGAAAAGAAATTCGTGTTACCAATGCGTTAGGATATGATGGTGGTGCCTGGTTTAGCCCCGACGGTACAAAAATTGTTTGGCGTGCTAGTAGACCAAAAACCCCAGAAGCAATAAGTGAATACAAATCTTTACTTGCAGAAGGCCTTGTAGCACCAACCAATATGGAAGTGTTTGTGGCAAATGCCGACGGTTCTGATGCAAAACAAATTACAGCACTTGGTCAGGCCAATTGGGCGCCAAATTTTACGCCAGATGGTAAGCACATTATTTTTTGCAGTAATCACGAATACAAAAGAGGGTTTCCATTTAACATGTACCTTATTGATTTAGAAGGGAAGGGCTTAGAAAAAATTAGCAGGGATAAAGGTTTTGATGCTTTCCCAATGTATAGCCCTGATGGTAAAAAAATTATTTTTGCTTCTAACCGTAACAATGGTGGAACCAGAGATACCAACTTGTTTGTAGCAGACTGGGTAGAATAAATCAAAACTACTATATTAGCACCATAAAACAAACACTATGGCAACAGGACTTTTGCATTTGCATAATTTTTTACGTTGGGTTATCATTGTTCTTTTACTTCTTTCTATTGTAAAAGCATATACCGGATGGCAGTCCAAAAAAGAGTTTGCTGCTGCAGATAAAAAAACCTGGCTCTTTACTATGATTGCAGGTCATATCACGTTGTTATTGGGTTTGTATCAAGTGTTACTAGGTCGTATTGGTATTTTTACAACGGAGGTTGCCGCTGGCACTTCTGTAATGAAAGATAAATTTTTACGTTTCTTTTGGGTAGAGCATCCAGTAACGATGATTGCTGCTATTGTTTTTTTAACACTTGCCCATGGCGTAGCTAAAAAGAATTTGGATAGCACTACGAAGTATAAAAAAGCGTTCTACTTTTTTGTAATTGCACTGGTATTAATATTAGCAGGTGTGCCTTGGCCTTTTAGAGGTATCGAAATTGCGCGTCCACTATTTCCGGGCATGTAATTTTTTAATTGCTTTTTATACCCTTGTTCCGAGTTCTATAATTTGACAGTTTTGAATGTCTGTTCCGTCAATATCTATTTTGATGAGGGTTCTAACTTTTTGCCAGCCTTGTTTGCCTGCGGCTCCCGGATTGATGTGTAAGCAAGCCATTGCAGGATCATAGATTACTTTTAATATATGACTATGACCACTTATAAATAATTGTGGTTTATAAGCTGCAATAATTGGCTTTGTTACTTTATTGTAATTAGGAGGGTAGCCGCCTATATGAAACAGCATCACCCGAATGCCTTCTATCTCAAATTGAGCACACTCCTCAAATTCGGATCTAATATCTTGTCCATCAATGTTACCATAAACTCCACGAAGTGGTTTTATAGCGCTTATTTGGTTGGCTACTTCATAGCTGCCAAAATCGCCAGCATGCCAGATTTCGTCGCAATCAGCAAAGTGAGTGGCTACTTTGGGGTCCAAATAGCTATGGGTATCTGAAATAAGGCCAATTCGTTTCATGGTTAAGGGGTATGGGCCGCAAACTACTCAATATTGGCATGTTTGAACCTAATTTTTATAATTATCGGGGCTTTAGTATATTCGTTAACTTATAGTAATCGAAAAATTAGATCATGAAAAAATTAGTACTCGCTTTATTTGTGTTTGCATCTTTTGTTGCAACCGCTCAAGAAGCCAAAGATTTTACCGTTAATGGCACCCTTAAAAATATTTCCTTACCTGTAAACAAGGTATTCTATTCATATAGAGCAGATGGTGTAACTGTTAGAGATAGTATTGTTGTAGCAGACGGAAAATATAGCTTCTCTGGTAAAATTGCCGAGCCTTTAATGGTAACCATTTTTGTACGTTATAAAAATGATGCCGAAGGAAAGCCTATTAAAATGTTTCAACCCCGCGACTATACATCTGTGTTTGTAGCGCCAGGAACTGTTCAAGTAAGTTCGGTAGATTCTTTTAGTAATATTAAAGTAAAGGGGTCTAAAGCCCACGAAGCATATCTTGCATTAACCGAAAAAACAAAGCCGGTAAATGATAAAATGCAAGCGGCTAATAAAGATTATAGTGCTGCATATAAAGCAAAAGATTCTGCTGTTATGAAAACCTTGGATGCCACTTTTGATGCATTAGATGTAGAAATGAAAGAAGTCTATAAAGGTTATTTGGCTACCAACAATAATTCTCCCATTGCAATGTATGCGCTAGGTCAGATGGCTGGTTGGGATATCAATCCAGAAGTTGTGGAGCCCATTTACAAAGCTTTATCTGAGCCTGCCCGCGCCACCCCAAGTGGAAAGGCTTTTGCTGTTAAAATAGAAACGGCTAAAAAAACAGCAGTAGGTGCAATGGCTATGGACTTTACCCAAAACGACACTTTAGATGTGCCTGTTTCTTTGTCAAGTTTTAAAGGCAAATATGTATTGATAGATTTTTGGGCGAGCTGGTGCGGTCCTTGCCGTCAAGAAAACCCAAATGTGGTAAAAGCTTTTCAGACATATAACGCAAAAGGATTTACCGTGTTAGGTGTAAGTTTAGACCAGCCGGGTGCTAAAGACAAATGGATGAAGGCTATTCATGACGATCATTTAACTTGGACGCAAGTTTCAGATTTAAAGTACTGGGACAATCAAGTAGCCAAACAATATGGTATTCAAGCAATTCCGCAAAACTTCCTCGTTGACCCTACTGGCAAGATCATTGCCAAGAATATTAGGGGGGAAGAGCTAGCTAGTAAATTGGCAACCATTTTCAAATAACCAAAATAACTATTGAAAATCAAGGAGTTACGTTATTTTTCACAAATTCTGTAAATTTTTCCCCGTTTTCTTCGTATTTCGGTTGCATTCTAATATCTTTGCAGCCCCAAAAATTGTATGTCTAAACAACCGTTGATCAAACAAGATGGAGTTATTCTAGAAGCACTGAGCAATGCTATGTTCAGAGTTAAGCTAGAAAATGGCCACGAAATATTGGCTACCATCTCAGGAAAAATGAGGATGCACTACATCAGAATTTTACCTGGCGACAAGGTCGGCGTTGAAATGAGTCCATATGATTTAAGTAGGGGTCGGATTATTTTTAGGTACAAATAACCGGGTAAGATAAACCGAATCACAACCAGACTAAAACTAAAGAGATGAAAGTTAGAGCTTCAATCAAAAAGCGTAGTGCAGATTGCAAGATTGTTAAGCGCAAGGGTAAACTTTTTGTAATCAACAAGAAGAATCCTCGCTTTAAGCAACGTCAAGGATAAAATCAGTGGTGGTGCATATTGCACCCAATTGTTTTTCAATCAGTAACTACAAACAGTAAAATAAAATCTAAAAAAAGCATATGGCTCGTATTGCCGGTATTGACTTACCAAAAAACAAAAGAGGCGAAATTGGTCTGACCTATATTTTTGGTATTGGTCGTTCAACTGCACAGTATATCTTAACCAAAGCAGGTATTGACTTTAATAAAAAAGTAAATACTTGGGATGATGAAGAACAAACTGCAATTCGTAACATCATCAACAGTGAGTTTAAAGTAGAAGGTGCTTTACGTAGTGAAGTTTCTATGAGTATTAAGCGTTTGTTAGACATCGCTTGTTACCGTGGTCTTCGTCACAGAAAAGGCTTGCCTGTTCGTGGTCAACGTACCAAAACAAACAGCCGTACTAGAAAAGGTAAGCGTAAGACAGTTGCCGGTAAGAAAAAGGCACCTAAAAAATAATTAATTTGGTAAGAGCGGCGAACCCACCCCTTTTACCATTTTTAATATACAAACCCAAACGCTGTCGGATCGCCGCCTAATACTAGTGATTAGGATGCAGGAGAAGCACTTGGTACCTAGCTAAAACCTAGGGTTATTTTTTAAAGATTACCTCAAATAACAAAAATGGCTAAACCACAAAAAGCGCAGAACAGTGCAAAAGCTGCTGCCAAAAAAAGAGTTGTAAAAGTAGACGCTACTGGTGAAGTACGTATCTCTGCTACATTCAACAACATCATCATTAGTTTTACCAACAAAGCCGGTCAAGTAATTAGCTGGAGCAGTGCTGGTAAAATGGGATTCAGGGGTTCAAAAAAGAATACACCATATGCGGCTCAAATGGCTGCTGCCGATGCTGCAAAAGTAGCTTCTGACGCGGGTTTAAAGCGTGTAGATGTATTTGTTAAAGGACCAGGTTCTGGCCGTGAAGGTGCTATTCGTTCTATCGCACAATCAGGTATCGAAGTTACTTCTATCAAAGACGTAACGCCAATGCCGCACAACGGTTGTCGTCCTCCAAAACAAAGAAGAGTTTAAATATTTTATTATACAGGGTGTATCATTCATTTTAGATTTTTAACAATGATACATCGTCATTAAAAAATCACAAAAAAAGGTCCGCAGCCTTTAAAAAATTGCGTTTAAAAAAATGGCACGTTATACAGGTCCAAAAACAAAAATCTCCAGAATCTTTGGAGAGCCAATCTTAGGAAATGGCAAATGGTTGGGTAAAAACAGCAACCCTCCAGGTCAACACGGAGCAGCACGTAAGCGTAAGAGCTTAGGTGAATACGCTTTACAATTACGTGAAAAGCAAAAAGCTAAATATACCTATGGTGTATTAGAGCGCCAATTCCGTAAAACATTTGAAGAAGCATCTCGCTTAAAAGGTGTTACCGGTGAAAACTTGATCAAATTATTAGAAGCTCGTTTAGATAACACAGTTTTCCGTATGGGTTTAACAGCTAGTCGTCCAGAAGCACGTCAGTTAGTAAACCATAAGCACGTAACTGTAAACGGCGAAATCATGAACGTTCCTTCTTACACATGTAAGCCAGGTGATGTGATTGGTTACCGTCCAAAAAGTGCTCATAATTCTGCATTAACTAGCAAGAGCCGTGGTAAAAATCCTAAGTTCGGTTGGTTAGATTGGAACGAAAATGAAAAGAAAGGAACCTTCATCACTTTCCCTGAAAGAGAGAATGTACCTGAAAACATTAAGGAGCAACTAATCGTAGAATTGTATTCTAAATAACACGTACTAACATTCAATTTCCGGTTTCAATATTGACCCGGACAAACTAATAAAAAACAAGTTTTAATATGGCCATATTAAGCTTTCAAAAACCAGACAAAATTGTTCTACAAAAAGCAACTGAGTTTGACGGACAATTTGAATTTCGTCCTCTAGAACCAGGCTTTGGTTTAACGATCGGTAATGCCTTACGTAGAGTATTACTTAGCTCACTGGAAGGATATGCAATTGTAGGTATCAAAATCGAAGGTGTAGACCACGAGTTTGCTACGATTAAAGGTATTACAGAAGATGTAACTGAAATCATATTAAACTTGAAGCAAGTTCGTTTCAAGAAAAATGTGGATCACGAAGTTGCATTAGAAAAAATAAATTTATCTATCAAAGGTCGTACCGAATTTAATGCAGGTATGATTGGTGAATTATCTCAACATTTTCAGGTAATGAATCCTGAGTTGAGCATTTGCACCATGGATACAACTTCTAAAATGGATATCGAATTAACGATTTCAAAAGGTCGTGGTTATATCCCTGCAGAAGAAAATAAAATTAAAGATGCTCCTTTTGGATACATCGCTATCGATTCTATTCACACACCCATCAAGAACGTTAAATACGCTATTGAAAACTACCGTGTAGAACAAAGAACCGACTACGAAAAATTAATTTTAGATGTAGCTACCGATGGTACCATTCATCCAGAAGATGCTGTAAAGCAAGCTTCTCGTATTCTTATCCAACACCTTATGATTATTACGGATGAAAACATCACGTTTGATAATAAAGAAGATAAGAAACAAGATGTAGTGGATGAGCATGTATTACAATTGCGTAAAGTGCTTAAAACACCTCTAGAAGATTTAGATCTTTCTGTACGTGCATTTAACTGTTTAAAAGCAGCTAAAATCAATAGCTTAAGCGAACTTGTTCAATACGAGCAAGAAGACCTTATGAAATTCAGAAACTTTGGTCAAAAGTCATTGTCTGAAATTGAGCAAGTTTTAACTGAAAGAGGCCTAAGCTTTGGTATGGATTTAGGTAAATTAGGTTTAGATAATCTAGATAATTAATAAAAGGGCTTAGCCCATTATTCACGCCTTACAATTCCTGACACGGTGTAAGGATTAAAAACAAATGTCATGCGTCACGGAGACAAAATCAACAACCTAGGCCGTAAAAAAGCACATAGGGAAGCATTGTTAGCCAACTTGGCTAGCCAGTTAATTACGCACAAGCGTATTGTTACTACTTTAGCAAAAGCGAAAGCATTAAGAACATACGTAGAGCCGTTAATTACTAAAACTAAAAAGAGCGATAACAAAGAAACAATCATGCATCAGCATAGAGTTGTTTTTAGTTACTTACAAGACAAAGAATCTGTAAAAGAACTATTTACAGTAGTTGGTCCTAAGGTAGCAGGTCGTCCGGGTGGTTATACGCGTATCCTTAAATTGGGCATTCGTCCGGGGGATAATGCAGAAAAAGCAATGATTGAACTTGTAGATTTCAACGAAATTTATGGTAATTCAGTAAATGCAGCTTCTGAACCAGCTAAAAAAACACGTCGTAGCCGTGCAACCACCAAAAAAGGGGATGTTGCTGAAGCAGAAGTGGTAGCTGAAACACCAGTAGCAGAGACAACCGCAGATTCTTCAACTGATATCACAGCTGAATAATTTGGAACGGTAATATTATATAAAAGGCAAGGCTTTAGTCTTGCCTTTTTTTATGTGTAAAAAAAAATAAGGAGATACAAGAGAATTGAGCTTTTTTTGTATCATCAAACAAATCGAAAACTTGTATTCCAATGACGCTTCAAGCCAAAAAGCCCGCAATTCTAATTCTCGCAGACGGACACGTATTTCATGGTTATGCATTTGGTAAAATAGGTACCACTACCGGAGAAATCTGTTTCAATACCGGCATGACGGGTTATCAAGAGGTTTTTACAGATCCAAGTTATACGGGTCAGGTACTTATCATGAACAATGTGCACATAGGTAATTATGGTGTAAAAGATACGGACGTTGAAAGCAGTACTGTAAAAATTAGAGGCTTAATTGCCCGTAATTTAGAAGAGCAGTTTAGTAGGTTACTAGCAGATGGCGATTTAAACACCTATCTCGTTAACAACAATTTAGTGGCCATCGATAATTTAGATACGCGTGCACTTGTTGCGCATATCAGAGAAAAGGGTGCCATGAACTGTATTATTTCTTCAGACGATTTAGATATCGCTTCTTTACAACAAAAATTAGCAGCCGTGCCTAGCATGGATGGTTTAGAACTTGCAAGTACAGTAAGTACCACTTCAGAATATGAAATGGGCGATGCTAATGCAGCTATCAAAGTAGCCGTTTTAGATTTTGGTGTTAAAAAACATATTTTACAATGCTTAGTGGATAGGGGCGCGCATATTAGAGTGCATCCTGCAAAAACACCATTAAGCCGTTTAAAAGAATTTAATCCTTCTGGATATTTTATTTCTAATGGTCCTGGTGATCCTGCTTCTATGGATTATGCAATTGCAACGGTTAAAGAAATTTTAGAAGAACAAAAACCAGTATTTGGTATTTGTTTAGGACATCAATTGCTCGCGCTTGCAAATGATATTCCAACATTTAAAATGCACCATGGACATAGAGGGCTCAATCATCCAGTAAAAAATATTATTACGGGTCAGTGCGAAATCACAACACAAAATCATGGATTTGGTGTAGACCCTGAAGCTGTAAAAAATCATCCAAACGTTGAAGTAACACACGTTAATTTAAACGACAATTCTATTGAGGGTATTCGTTTAAAAAACAAGCCTGCATTTAGTGTACAGTATCACCCCGAAAGCACCCCAGGCCCGCATGACAGCCGTTATTTGTTTGATAACTTTATGGATCTAATTAAAGCTAAGGCGTAGTTATGAAAATAGCAATCATCAATGGACCCAACTTAAATTTGTTGGGCAAAAGAGAGCCAGAAGTGTATGGCACTGCAAGTTTTGATGATTGTTACAATGCGCTCGTGGCTCAGTATCCAAACATTGATTTTGAATATTTTCAATCGAATGTCGAAGGCGAACTCATTAACGAATTACAACGCGTAGGCTTTACTGCTACAGGTATAATATTTAACCCTGGTGGGTACACCCATACTTCTGTTGCGATAGGCGATACGGTAGCAGCCATTACAACACCTGTGATTGAAGTGCATATTAGTAATGTGCATGCAAGAGAAGATTTCAGAAAAATTTCACACGTATCTGCAAAGGCAACCGGTTCTATTATTGGACTTGGGTTAGAAGGCTATCAATTAGCAGTGGAGTGGTTTGTAAAAAAAGGCGCTTAATTTCCTATTCATATGTTTAAGTCCTATTCCCAAAAAGTATTCGGGCTCATTTTGTTTGTAGCATGCATGAAAATGATTGCTGCTCCTTTTTTGGAACTCGGTAATGACGAAGTTTATTACTGGACGTATGCGCTTCAACTAGATTTTAATCATTTTGATCATCCACCTCTTGTAGGTTTTCTAATTCGTGCATCTACTTTAAATATGCACTGGGTTTCTGAACTGAGTATGCGTTTGGGTGCCATTGTTTCTGCTAGTATTGGCTGTTATTTTGTTTTTAAAATAGCGGCACAATTGTCTAATGAAAGGGCTGGATTTTATGCCGCAATACTGTATCAAGCTGGTATCTACACTGGTTTTATTGCTGGATTTTTTATTTTACCAGATAGTGCGCAACTTATATTTTGGACAGCCTCTTTACATGTGATGTCATTAGTGCTATTTTCAAATACAGAAAAAAAAATAGGTTATTGGCTGTTGCTAGGGCTACTTATTGGACTTGCAACACTCTCAAAAGTGCACGGGTTGTTTTTATGGGCTGGCTTTGGCGCTTACTTGTTATTTACAAATCCAAAGCAATTATTTAGTTGGGGGTTTATATTGGCAGTAGGGGTTACGCTACTTTGTATTGTACCTATTGTATACTGGAATGTAATGTATGATTTTATTACCTACCGTTTTCATTCGGAGCGTGTAACACATACTGGTATTGATATAAATAGCTTCACAACAGAAATACTAGGAGAGGTTTTATATCAAAATCCGCTCGTATATATTTTAATAGCAGCAGCTGTACTTGGGTATAAATGCATTTCATTTCAGCATAAAAATAGTGGACATTGGTTGTTATGGATGAGCGTACCACTCATTTTAATTTTTTGGATCGTTGCACTTTTTAATCCTACGCTTCCACACTGGTCGGGCCCTGCATTTATTCCCTTAATCATACTTGCTGGTATTTATATCGACCAAATAAAAAAAAGCTGGCCTATTTATTTGCTTCGAACTTCGATGGTATTGGTGTTTACGATTTTACTTGCACTTGTTTTGATAGTGCAAAAATATCCAGGTAATTTTGGCAGTCAAAAAAATGAAAACTTAGGCGAGTACTGTCCTACATTAGATTTGAGTGGGTGGAAAAATTTTAGTGTTGCATTTAATACTTTGGCTGCGAGGGATCAGGCCAATCATACGATGTCTAAGGCGGCTTCTATTATTGTAGGCAAATGGTTTCCGGCTGGACATCTAGAATTTTATACGGCGCGTACCACCGGACTTCCTTTAATTGGAATAGGTCCATTGCAAGACATTCATAAATTTGCCTGGTTAAATAAAGAGCGCCCAGCATTATCAATTGGCTCAGATGCTTATTGTATTGTGCCTTCCAATGTGCCTTTTAATGTTGCTGAAGCGTATGGGTCTTATTTTACAACTATAAGCGCACCTATACGAATAGATCAAAAAAGAAGGGGTGTTATTGTACGTTACTTTTTAGTGTACCGTTTGCATGGTTGTACTAAAATGCCACAACCTCTTTTATAAGCGCTTTAAAATAGCCTTTCAAAATCTCTTCTGTACGAAATACTAGCCCCAAAACGGTTGCGCTTTCCAAAACTGGATCCACTAATATCTAAACTGTTTTTATTAAATAAGATGGCCCTTAATTTACGGTCCTGCGTAAGTATGAATTCTATATTTAAATCGGGGAGCCACTGTAGGTTTCCATTTTTAACACTAGAGGAGTTGCTTAAATTAAAATCTAAATCACCGCCAAACGTTACTACAATTTTATCTTCAAAAAAGCTTTTGCCCACTTTAAAATTAACCCTCGACCTATTAATACCTGTATTGGCAACACTACTATTAATGCCAGAAGCGGCGCCCAATAGTTCCGAATTACTATATAGGGAAGTACCTACGTCAAAACGTAAGCTCTTGTCTCCAGTAAGCTTATAAAGCATGTTGGAGAACATCTTATTAATTTCCTTGGTTAATATTTGTGATAGGGTGTTTACGCCAATGGTTGCAAACATGGTATTGGCATTTCCGTTTCCGCCATTACCAATAGTAGGAGGGGCAAAAGAATTAAATACAATTAAAAAGGAAACCTGCTTTAAAATTTCATTGTCATCTTTTTCTAATCGCGCTAAATATTGCACCAGTTCATTGTCTGTTTTAATAGGACTTCCTTGTGGAAAATCTAATTTAAAGCTAATGGAGGGTTTTGTAAGTTTATCTCTTAATTGTGCAACAACATACACGGGGCCACGGTATCCTTTTACAGCGCCGCTCATATTTAAATTACCTACAAGGTCGTAGAGGGCCACTTGTTCTGCAGTGTACTGTGCGTCAATTTTTATATTGGCTTTATTAGGATCGCCGGTCCATTCGATATAGTTTCCTTTGTTAGGGATCAGTTCAAATGGTTTTTTAATGAGTGACTGAAAACTAAAATCATAATTTCCTTTGTCAATATTGTAACGTCCTCTAATAGTAAGCGGCTCCGTAGTTCCCGATCTAATTTTTAATCTACCACTGCCGTTGGCTTTAATGATATCGCCAGATATATCATCGAGTATGACATCTATTTGCGCTTTATTGTTGGCGGTTAAGTCTAGGTCTAACAATAAATTAAAGTTGGATGTTTTGTTTTCAGAAACAATTTCGGTTCCATACTTTTTGTAGGTTATAAAATCTGCGCTTGCCGATTCTTTAGAAACGGCGTTGGGTAAAACAATGTGAGAGCTGTCTGTAGATTCTGCAACAAGTGTAATTTTTGCATTGGTAGATGGCCCTTTAAAACTAAAGTTTGCTTTACCTAATGCTTTGCCATAAAAAAGTGGGTTGTCTTTTGCTTTGGTATCTATGAGTAATAAATTATTGGTGTTTACGTCAAAGTCAAAAGCCATATTTTCAAATTGCCTTTCGTACAACTTGCCGGAACCGTTTGCTTTATTGCTGTATTTGTCTTTAGCTATAAACTTTCCAAAGTCAATGCCATCTTCTTCAAACTTAATACGTAAACTATCTATTTGGTAATTCACCTGTGTGTAGTCTACTTTAAGCGTGGCATTTTTTACAAGTACATTACCAAGTAAGGTTGGACTTGTTGGGTCACCTTGAATTGTTAATTGGCCAGTTGCTTTTCCATCTACTTCAGAAAATATGCCCGTTAAAAACTGTTCTACAAAATTAATACGGGTATCTTTTAATTGAATGTTTGTATAGAGTGGCTGATGTGTGCTATCAACTAGCTTATAATAGCCACTTGCATTTATTGTATAATCCTTGTTGTCTGATATTACTGAAAATGGAAGATTGCCCGTTTTGGCATCGTAACCAGCGTTGATATTAACAAGACCAATAGAGTCGTTGTCTACCCTTAATTGACTCGTATTAATTCTAGCGTCTACCTTTAAGCCATTAAATAAATTTTTAAGGGTGATGTTTCCGTTTGCGAGCCCTTCAAATCTTGGCTTTTTAATTACTAAATTGGTAATGTCCCCAACTATGAGGTTGTTTAATTTTATATTGAGTTGATTGGTATTACCGCCATCTTCCTCTTCGGTTTGAATCAATATTTCTTGGGTGCCTTGCATGAATTTTACATTGTTTGCGTGCACAAAGTTTTTACGCAGCACCAGTTCGCCTTCTTTTTCTAAGATCCACTTTTTATTGTTGAGGGTAAAATTAGAAGGCTTCCACTGGATGCGAACGCCATCTTGTAAGGTGTAAACTTCTGCTTCTAAATTGGCGTCGTTTAAACTACTAGAGGCGCTGGTTTTAACTTGCACCAGTGATTGATCATTTTTAGAGTTAATGGATATGACTGAATTTGGAAAGCGTATGCTATCACTAATACCAAAATTATCTAGATTGGTTGTAAGGGTCAGGTTGTTTTTATCTCCTTTTGCATCAATATTTGCACCTGTAATGGTGTAGTCATTGATTTTGGCATACGGAACGTTTGCATGTGCTGTTAATTGGTATAATTTGGTGTCAATTTTTCCTTCAAATGAAAGGTCATTAAACCCACTCCAGTTTTTATTGTACAAACTAATATAAGGGTCTATATAATTGGCATTGGCTTTGATGGTAAAGTTTTGATCTGTACTAAGTTTCCCAGGTGCCTCAATGTAATTAGGATAATAGTGATGTAAAAACGTTTGGATACTTTTTGGTAAATCCGCAACATTAAATTGACCATTGATGCTTGCATTGAAGTCATTACTTTTTAGGGTAATTAATTTTTCGATTCCAGTTTGTGAAGCCTGAAGTGCCAATGAGTCAAAAGTTAGCTTAGTAGTAGAGTCGTTAATATTGGCGTTTAAAAATTTAGCATTCCCAATAAAGTTGTCTAGGTTGCTTCCGGTAAAGTTAGCATCCAATAAGCCTGTTACCTCAATAAACTTCGGATAAAGTTTAAGGGATTTTAAATTAGAGTAGGCAAGGTCACCAACAATATTAAAGGCCGGAATCTTTTGATTAAAATTTATTTCCAGCGAACTTGTAAGGTTTAAATTAGGATCGTTGATGATGATATCACCACTAAAATATTTTTTCTGAAAAGTGCCATTGGTTACAATACTCTTGTAGTTATAATCTTTGTATTGAATAGATCTAATATCACCACTAATGCTGGTTTTTAGTTTATCTATATCAAAACTACTGCCTTCAATACTACCTTTAAAATCGATGGTACCTAAATCGGTGTTATTGGTAAATTTACCTAGGTTAAAAGCGACCGTTTCTAGCTTTCCCTTATACGTTGGTTCTCCTGACTGGGGAATCTTTAAATTAACATCGGTGCTAATACCGCCAAGTAATGTACTAAACATACCCTTGGTAACAAAATCAAATGCGGTGCCATTAAAATCGCCTCTATATAATATAGTACCGAGTGACGATAAATTTGGTGTTTGTATATTTTGAATGGCAGGAATGAGCTGGGCGAGGTCTTTGTAATTGCTTTGTACAAAGCCTTGTTGTAATTTAATTTGTGTTGTTTCTATAGTTGGTAGTCCCTTCATAGAAAATGTGCCCGTTAATACGCTATTGCCTCCAGTTCTTATTTGTAGTTGGTTTACCGTAAAGTCATCTACGGTTCCTTTATACTTCCCGCTAACAACTGCTTTTGTTTTAAAAATAGACATGGCAGGTGCAAAAAACGCTATATCGTCTGTACTTATTGACGATTCTTGTAAATCAGCAACCATCACAACATTTGATATGTAATTGCTGAAGTCCTTTTCAAAATTTGAAAACTTCATGGCGTAGTAGTTGCCAACCTGCGACCTATTGGTTTGTAGGTCTAGTTTAGCAAACTCCATGATGCGCTCATTAAACGTAAAGTTGGTATTTAGTTTTTTTACTACAAGACCTGATCTTTCTTTGGCATTGAGTGCGATGCTTGCTTTTATTTCCTTTTCCGAAAAAAATACATTTTTAATGGTAGCATCGATACTAAAAAAGTTTAGGTGGGTGCCATCAAAATGTTTATAGGGTTTTTCAAAGTCATTGTCTAAGACAAACGCACCATTATTGATATTGATTTCGTCTGCGTTAATATTGAGTGAATTAGATTTTGAAGATTGTTTAAGAGTTGCTACCGGCGTATTTTTAGGCCCTAGTTTTGGGATTACTTGCATGATAAATAATGGCTTATCTATAGATACAGTGCCAATTTTTATAAAGCCAGTAGTTAGATTTATTTTTTTGCAGTCTGCTACAATGCTAACAACAGCCGCTTTTATATAACTGCCAGTCCATTCATCTTTTTGTTCAAACCTTACTGATTTAAGGTCTATTTTTTTGATATCGTAATGCGTGGTGTTGTTATTTGCGGTATCGGTACTTCTAAAGTAGTTAGTGATGAATTCGTAATTCCATATGGGTGTTGTACGATTTATTTTTATAACCGCATCTTCGATACCTAAATAGCTGAGTGTAGCTTCTTTTTGTAAAAAAAACCAATCGGTTATTCTTATTTTACAAAGGTTGGCAAATACTAAAGTGTCGGCCTTCTGATCTCTAATTAAAACACCTTCTATATTTATTTTATTAAAAGGGGAGATGCTAACATGTTTAATAGTTACCTGGGCGCCTATTTTTTTAGAAAGAGAAGTCGTAATTTTTTGTGCAATATAATTTTGCACATAGTTGGTATTTAAAAGTAAGAGCATGAGAAAGATGCCCGCAATAATCGCGAGTAAAATATTTCTAATGATATGCAATCTTCTTTTCAGCTTCTACAATATTGGTATGGTTCGTTCAATTTTAAAATCCTGCAACCGCATCATCGCCTCTTTTGTCTGCAACAGAAATTTTCTTGCCTGTTTGGCTAATTAAGATGCCTTCTGTTCTTCCAATGCTTCCTCTTTCCTTAAGGCGGTATCCCATTTTTTCTAATGCCTCTTTGGTGCTTAGGCTAAATGTTTTTTCGATACTCACTTCGTCGGGTAGCCATTGGTGATGAAATTTTGGACTATTGATAGCGTCTTCTAAACTCATATTAAAATCTACTAGGTTAACGATGGTTTGAAGCACCGATGTAGGAATGGTCGTTCCTCCAGGTGTCCCAACTGTTAAAAAGGGTTTATTGTTTTTTGTAAGCAGGGTAGGTGTCATAGAACTCAGCATTCTTTTATGCGGCTCAATGGCATTGGCTTCTCCTCCAAGGGCACCATACATGTTAGGACTGCCTGGCTTAGCACTAAAATCATCCATTTCATTGTTGAGTAAAAAACCTGCACCTCCTACTACCGTTCTATTGCCATAGCCTCCATTAAGTGTGGTGGTAACAGCAACCATATTACCTTCCGGATCAACTACACTAAAGTGTGTTGTTTCTTCAGAGGCTTTAATGGTACCTGCTAGGGTTTGTGTACTTGACCCAGCAATACCTGCTTTATAATCGGCCATTCTGTTTTTTACATAGGCGTCACTTAGTAACGTTTTTTGCGGCACTTTATAAAAATCAGGATCACCTATATGCGCTGCTCTATCTGCATATGCGCGGCGCTCTACTTCAATCATGAGTTGCACAGATGCCTGCGTTTGAAAGCCCATTTTTTGAATATTAAAAGGCTCCATCATTTTAAGCATTTGACCAATTAAAATTCCGCCACTGCTAGGAGGTGCAAAACTAATGACGTCATATCCTCTGTAATTAAACACGATGGGTGTCCTCAATTTAGCCTGATAATTTTTTAAATCTTCAAGTGTGATGAGTCCGCCACCTCTTTTCATTTCATCAACAATAAGTGCAGCGGTTTCTCCTTCATAAAAACCTTTCGCCCCATTTTTTTGAATGCGCGTAAGTGTATTGGCTAACGCTACTTGAATAAGCGTGTCTCCCACTTTCCATTTTGCTTCTTTAACAAATACAGATGGCTTCGTAGAATATTGTATAAAATCTTTTTTTGTTCCGTTTAAACTAGAAGCTTCTTTTTCGGTAATCACAAATCCATTACGTGCTAAATCAATGGCAGGTTGAATGAGCATCGCAAATGGAAGTTTTGCATGTGTATACGTAGCAAAGATACCAGCTATAGTACCTGGTACACCAGATGCTAAATGACCACTTTGCGAAAGCGCATCTTGTACATTACCTGCAGCATCTAGGTACATATCTCTATTTGCTTGAGCGGGGGCAGCTTCTCTGTAATCAATTCCAATAAGTGTGCCGTCTCTTTTTCTTGCAATCGTAAATCCGCCACCTCCAATATTCCCTGCACCTGGGTAAACAACTGCAAGTGCAAATTGTGTTGCTATGGTTGCATCAAAAGCATTGCCTCCTTGCGCCATGATGGCAGCGCCAACCATACTTGCAAGGGGGTGTGCGCTAGCAACACTTGCTTTGTTAAATGTGCCAGATTTAACAACACTATATTGATATGGATTTACTGCTTTTGTAGGGCCAACAATTGAATTTTCATATTGCCCCATAACGCCGCCGTAAAGGCATAATAAGAGGACTGTTAAGATTGTTGATTTCATGGTTGAAAATTACTCAATTTTTGGTTAAATCTGGGCCATTTTTTGCTACATTCACGCATTGTTTAACAATCTGTTCATGATTTAAATGACAGCTTAATTACACGCTTCTACCAATATGAAAAAACTGTCTTTTTTTATCCTATTATTTGTAATGGTATTGTCGTTTTCCGGCAAACAGGTTTTAGCACAACAGGTAACTCAAAATAATGCTGGTGCAGGGTCAATTTTGCAATCTTTAAAAAAGATGCAAGTGCTAGGCTCGGTATTATATATTGCTGCGCATCCCGATGATGAAAACAATGGACTCTTGCCTTATTTGGCAAAAGAAAAAATGTACCGCACTGCTTATTTAAGTTTAACGAGGGGTGATGGTGGTCAAAATTTAATTGGACCTGAACAAGGTATAGAACTTGGCATGATAAGAACCAAAGAATTATTGGCTGCCAGAGAAGCGGATGGCGCCGAACAATATTTTACAAGTGCTTACGAATTTGGTTTTAGTAAAAGCATGGATGAAGCGTTAGAAGTATGGGACCGCAAAAAAGTATTGGCAGACGCCGTATGGGTGATTCGAAATTATAAACCCGATGTGATGATTGCGCGCTTTCCTCCGGACGCGCGCGCAGGACATGGTCATCATAGTGCATCCGCGCAAATTGCAAGAGAGGCTTTTGTTGCTGCCGCAGATCCAAATCAATTTCCGGAACAACTAACAAATGGCGTTACGGTATGGCAAGCAAAAAGATTATTATGGAATACTTTTAATTTTGGAGGTGCCAACACCACCAGTAACGATCAATTTAAAATAGATGTTGGTGTATACAATGCACTTGAGGGAAAAAGTTATGGTGAAATAGGCGGTGAGGCAAGAAGCATGCACAAAAGTCAGGGCGAAGGAAGGCCGCGCCGTAAAGGAGAAATTTTAGAATATTTTACAACCATTGTAGGGGAGGTGCCAACCGTTAGTTTATTAGATGGTGTTAACATAGATTGGGCGCGTTTAGGATCCAATGGCACTGCAATTGCATTGGCAATAGAGGCTGTTATTAAAAGCTACAACCCTTTGCAGCCATCATTATCAGTGCCTTCGATGGTAAAAATTTATGCACAAATACAAGCGCTTCCTGCCTCTGTTTGGAAATCGCATAAATTAAATACACTGCAGCAAATAATTGAAGCCGCTGCTGGTTTATCTGTAGAGGCTTTTACAAACACGGAAAAAGCAGTACAAGGTGATTCTATTCGTTTTACTTGTGCTGTTAATAATAGAACAAATGCTGAAGTAACGCTGCAAAATATTGTAATAGGTGGTCAGGCATTTACAAAAATGGTTCAACAAAATCTAGTTCAAAATAAAAACTACAATTATGCAGTTACACTCATTCCAATAGTTGAAAAAAATCAGTTTCAACCCTATTGGTTACAGCAGCCTAAACAAACAGATGGTATGTTTTTGGTAAATGATTATAATGTGCTTGGTAAAGCATGGAATGATCCTGCGCTATCAGTACAATTTAATTGTACCATTGAAGGTGTTGTTTTTACCATTATTAGGCCTATACAATATAAATTTGTTGATCCCGTAAAAGGAGAATGTTTACAACCTTTTATTTTAATTCCACCTTACGAACTTGTTGCAAAACCAACAGTGGTTTTAACAGGTGTTGTATCTGAAAAAGGCAAAAAAAATCCAGTTACGCCACTTCAATTAACCGTATTATCCAATCAAGAAAAACAAATTGTTGCAGGTGTCGATTTTGGTTTAAGGAACCAACAAACGGGTAAACAATTATACCAGCAAAGTATGGATTCGGTTTTTAAGGATTCAAAAACAATAACACTGCAGGTGCCGGTTTCAAAATTTTATGACTCAGCTCATGTATCAAGTACAATTACTGCCTCCGTTGCAGTAACCAATCATGCGGGTACTCAAAATTATAATCAGCACGTTCAAAAAATCGCTTACGATCATATCCCTAATACGCATTATTTAACCCAAGATATCATTAAAGTTGTGGATGCATCCATACGGGTAAAAGGTTATAGAGTGGGCTATATTGCGGGTTCTGGCGATTTAACCGAAGAAGCACTTGTGCAGCTCGGATACCGCGTAGAAAAAATTACAGCTACTAATATTACACCTCAATATTTGGCTGGATTTGATGCGATTGTTACAGGTGTTAGAGCCTACAATGTAAATGCATTTTTAAAAGATGGGTATCAAACACTCTTACAATATGTGCAAAATGGGGGTAATTTAATTGTGCAATATAACCGGACAGGATCTAACGGTTTAACGCCCCCTATGGCACCTTATCCATTTACCATTAGTGCCGGATCTAGGGTAACAGAAGAAAACGCCGAAGTTGTATTTGCTAATCCTGCGCATCCTGTTTTACAATATCCTAATACCATATCTGCCAGCGATTTTGATGGATGGATTCAGGAAAGAAGCACGTATCAGGCCACCGCAATTGACAGTCATTACGATGCACCATTGTCTATGCATGATAAAAATGAACAAGCTTCTACTGGTTCACTCATTACATGCGCATATGGTAAAGGTAATTTTGTATACGTTAGTTTGGCTTTGTTTAGACAACTACCGGCTGGTGTTGCCGGCTCTTATAAATTATTAGCTAATTTAATTGCACTTCCAAAACATTAAAATATGTCATTGATCGATTGGGTTGTTTTGGTTGTCACTTTTATTTTAATCATTTCATATGGTTTGTATAAAAGTAATGCTACAAAAAATTTAGAAGGCTACTTTTTAAGTAACCGTTCAATGCCTTGGTATTTGGTATTACTTGGTATTATGGGTACGCAGGCTAGTGCTATTACTTTTTTATCGGCACCTGGTCAGGCCTACACGGATGGGATGCGTTTTGTGCAATATTATTTTGGCTTACCACTTGCTATGATTGTTATTGTGGTATGGTTTGTACCCATGTTTAGTAAATTAAAAATATTTACTGCCTACGAATTTTTAGAACAACGCTTCGATTTAAAAACAAGGACCTTTACTTCTTTTTTGTTTTTATTATCGCGCGGACTATCTACTGGTATTAGCATTTATGCGCCTTCTATTATTTTATCATCACTACTTGGCTGGGATATTTATTGGACCAATATTGCCATGGGCGGGATGCTTACTTTGTATACTGTTAGTGGTGGATCAAAAGCGGTAGCGTATACCCAACAGTTACAATTTGTTATCATATTTATTGGCATGGTGTTATCGGGTTATTATTTGGTGCATTTGTTACCGGATGGACTTGGTTTTTCAGATGCCTTAAAAGTGGGGGAAGTGTCTGGTAAATTAAATGTTATTACTACAGGCAACACAGGTGGGGGATTTGATTTTAAAGACCGTTATAATATTATTAGTGGAACCATTGGTGGCTTTTTTTTAGCACTCTCTTATTTTGGTACGGATCAATCGCAGGTGGGTAGGTACATCACTGCAAAAAATGATCGTGAAAGTAAATTAGGGCTATTATTAAATGGTGTGGTAAAAATTCCGATGCAGTTTTTAATATTATTATTGGGCGTTTTATTATTTACTTTTTATCAATTTAAGGAGTCTCCTATATTTTTTAACAAGACCGTTGAAACCAAAGCGTGGTCTACGTCTTATAAAGATTCGTTGTCTTCTATTCAGACACAGTTTAAAGCTGCACAAACAAAACAATTGGAGCTTAACACAGCACTTGTGCAGTCAAAAAAATCCGATACGTCACTTGAACATCAAATACAAAAAGGCGCCGCTTCTTTAATGGCACTACAAAAAAATTATAAAAATGTTATTGCTACTGCCGTTCCAGGTGCCGATGTAAATGATACCAACTATATTTTTTTACGCTTTGTTGTAGATTATTTGCCGGTTGGACTTGTAGGCTTATTAATTGCAGTTATATTTTTAGCGGCTTGGGGTTCTATTGCTGCTGCACTCAATGCACTGGCTTCTTGTACTGTTATCGATTTTCATTTGCGTTATCGATCCAAAGAAATTGATGGCAGCTCGGCAGCCCAGTCTACATCGGATTATAAAACATCCAAAATGTATACGCTTGCCTGGGGTATTTTTTGCATTGTAACCGCACAGTTTGCAACCGGTATGGGTAGTTTAATTGAAGCCGTAAATGTATTAGGCTCCTTATTTTATGGCGTTATTTTAGGTATTTTTTTAGTGGCTTTTTATGCTAAAAAAGTTGGGGGCACATCTGTTTTTTGGGCAGCCATTGTTGGCGAGATATTTGTTATTGTATGTTTTTATTTAGATAAATACAATATCGTTGGCATCGGATTTTTATGGTTAAATGTTATTGGTGCTGTGCTTGTATTTTTACTGTCTATTTTATTTTCTAAATTTAAAAGTCATGCCATTTAATACTGTGGATTGGGCTTTGCGAGCGAATGTCTATGAAGTTAATTTGAGACAATATACCAAGGAGGGGACATTGGCTTCATTTGCGGTGCATCTTCCAAGACTAGCAGACATGGGCATTACTGTATTATGGTTTATGCCCATTACGCCTATTGGTATTAAAGGAAGGCTTGGTCGTTTAGGCAGTTATTACGCTTGTAGTCATTACACGGCAATCAATCATGAGTATGGCACAAAACAGGATTTTATAAAGGTTGTAAATGCCGCGCATGCGCTTGGCATGAAAGTAATTATAGACTGGGTGGCCAATCACACCGGACAAGATCATGTTTGGACCATTTCCAATCCTGAGTATTACATTCATGACACGCAAGGAAATTTTACTGAACGTAATGGTTGGATCGATGTGATTGATTTAAATTACGATAACCCTAGTATGCGTGCTGCAATGATTGATGCCATGCGCTACTGGGTAGCTACTGCTGGCATTGATGGCTTTAGATGTGATATGGCGCATTTGGTGCCTTTAAATTTTTGGGTAGAGGCCAGACAAGCACTTGATACCATAAAGCCGTTATACTGGCTAGCAGAGTGTGAAGACGCCCGTTATTTTGAAGCATTTGATACTACTTATGCGTGGGCCTTTATGCACGCAAGTGGATCTATCAATAGGCATGAGCCAAATTTAATAACAGTATTGGAACAACTTGATATTTATAAAACTGAAGGATCCAATGCCCATAAATTATTTTTCACGTCTAACCATGACGAAAATAGTTGGAACGGAACCGAGTATGAAAAGTATGGTGTAACCGCTAAAGCTTGGGCTGTATTTGCAGCTACTTGGGGAGGATTACCACTTGTATATTCTGGTCAAGAAATCCCTAACCATAAGCGCTTGTTATTTTTTGATAAAGATGAATTAGGTTGGCCGGCACCTCCTGTGCAGCCGTCACTTCATACTTTTTATAAGGCGCTTTTTACTTTGCGAGCACACAATGACGCCGTCGTATTTGGTCAACCCCAAATGCTCCAAACGCCATACCCTAATAGCATTATAGGCTTTATAAAAAAGCACCAAAACAATATTGTTTTGGTGCTTTTAAATATTTCGGAACAGGGTAGAATGGCTTTTGAAATTAGCCATCCACTACTTTTAGGAACTTTTGAACAAATATTTTCTGGCCTACTGTTTTCATTTTCCGGTAATGAAAAATTTGAACTGCAAGCGGGAGAATATTTAGTGTACCAGCTTATTCCTCACTAAGGCTAAGCGGATACGTATAGCTGCCTTCAAATCCAGGGTAGAAGCCTTCGAGTCTTACAACGCCAGATTTTATTTTAGCTAATATTTCTTTGAGTTCTTCTAGGCTTTTTACTTCGGAACCGTTAACGCTTATAATTACAAAGCCGTCCTGCATTCTACTTTTCTTTAGTAATCCTTCGCCCACTTTTTTAACCACCACGCCACCTTCTACTTCATTGGCAGCGGCCACTTTTTTATCTAAGTTTTCAAATGTGCCACCTAGTTTTTCAATGATGGATGTGTTTTTAACGATATCCGTATTGCCCACTTTATTTTTTAAAGTAATTGTAACTGTGTTTTCTTTACCAGCACGTTTGTAAGTAAGTGTTACTTTATCGCCAGGCTTACGCTTAGCAACTTGCTCTTGTAATTCTGGACCAGAGGTAATGTTTACGCCATCAATTTTTGTGATGATGTCATATTTTTTAATACCTGCTATTGCAGCAGCGCCATTTGCCGGCAGATCTGTTACAAATACGCCTTCACCTTCTTTAATACTAATGCCAAACTCTTTTTCGTAAGCCAATTTTTGTTCGTCTGTAACATTTTCTGGTAAAAAGTTAATGCCAATATAGGCACGTTGAACGGTTCCAAATTTAACGATATCCGTTACTACTTTTTTTACAATGTTAACCGGTATTGCATACGAGTAACCGGCGTAAGATCCAGTAGGAGAGGCTATTGCAGCGTTAATACCAATAAGTTCGCCAGTGGTATTAACAAGTGCACCACCGCTATTGCCTGGATTAACGGCAGCGTCTGTTTGAATAAATGATTCTACCGGTTTATCACTTTGTTTTCTATTGATATCAATAGACCTAGATTTTGCACTTATGATACCAGCAGTAACAGTAGCATCTAAGCTTAGTGGATAACCAATGGCCAAGACCCACTGTCCAAGTTTTGCTTCGTCACTATTTCCGTAAATTAAATAGGGTAATCCTTTTGCTTCAATTTTAATAACGGCAATATCAGTACTAGGATCGGCACCAATAAGTGTTGCTTTATAAGATTTTTTATTGCCGAGTGTTACACTAATTTCATCGGAACCGTCAATCACATGGTTGTTGGTAACAATGTATCCATCTTCGGTAATTATAACACCACTTCCACTGGCACGTTGTTCAGGCATTATGCGTGGACCGCCTCCAAATACATCGCCAAAGTCTTCACCAAAGAAATCTGAAAAAGGATTTCTGCCGCGGGATCCTCCCGAACCTCCACCGCTCATTTGTTTTTCTTTTATTTTAGTTTTAATGTGCACTACAGCAGGAACCGCGGTAGTTGCAGCAGGGGTAAAATCTACAGAAACAGCAGGTGCATTGTTGTTGTTAAGTCCAGCATAGTTAAATGGAACTTTGCTAGGGTCTTGCCAACCAGCTTGTTGGTATGCATTGAATTTGCTTACTCCCCAAACACTTACAATAGCAGTTGTGGCGCTAATGGCTACCATTGTGGCCACTGTTTTGAAATTCATATTCATTGTTACAATTTTTAAAAGGTTCTACAAATTACATGCCTTTACGATACAAATAAACGAAGCTGCAAGTTTGTCTGTGCCCCGTCTGTCTTATTTAACATTTTTTTGCGCAAAGGGTTTATAAAGTCTGCAAAAATGCTAGGGTGTCTGTTCCGTCGGCATAGTCTGTTAAACTAGGTGCTTGAGCGCTGCCAAAAGGGATATAACCGTGCCCCACAATACACTGGATATCGGTATTTTGGGATAAACTGTTGAATCCCTGCGGATTGGTGTAAAACTGATAATGCACCTGGCTAACCGAAGAAAAAGGACTTTCATTTTCTGAAAAAACAAGGGAGTCATTATTCATATAATATTTATTGCCCATAATTAATAGGGCCAAATGATAGTCATAATTGTGTTTGTACTTATGAAAATCTAGGTAGTATTCGTATTTTTTGAGTGCCGATAAAAGTGGGATAAAATCGTAATTGACTGGCACAAATAACTGGGTAACATTGCGGCAACCAAGTCCAAAATACGTTTGAATATCATCTGCTAATAAGTCAAGCTCCTCGGCTGTTTCCGTGCCATCAATAACCGCAACCGATGTTCTATTGCGTCTAATAATATTTGGAAATTTGCCAAAATAATAATCAAAATACCTGCTACTATTATTGCTTCCAGTGGCAATGTATGCGTCTAGTCCAGAAAGTTGTGGCGCAAAAAATACCATTTCCGAAACACGGCTGTCCATTTTTATAAGTTCCGAGGCAATATGTTTTATTAAAATTTCATCTTTAGAGGAGGGCTTTATAACAGCAATATGTCCGGAAATAAACACCGATAAAAAGTCGTGAAAACCTACCAGTGGAATATTGCCTGCCATCACCAACCCCACTTTTTTGGGTGCTAATTGTTGGGCTGGAACCCCATATTTGGTAGCCCATTGTGTTAGTAGTTGGGGGTCTAAAAAGCTATTCGTGATCGAATTCACGGCTTTTTCTACAAATTCGGGGGCAAACCAGGGGTTTTCACGGGCTGCCCTTTCCTTTGCTGCGGCCCATTCTGGCTCATTTCCGGCCATATAGGCACTTAATTTGTTAAGTATTTCAATTCGTTCTTGTAAAATCATTTGTCGGCCGTATTTTTGATACTGCAAATGTAAATTCAGTAACCCAAACAAAACCATTTAATATGGCTATTAAAATTACAGACGAATGTATCAACTGCGGGGCTTGTGAACCCGAGTGTCCAAATAACGCAATTTATGAGGGTGGAGTAGAGTGGGCCATTGCTGATGGAACCTCAGTTAAAGGAAGTTTTACTTTAATGGATGGTAGTTCAGTGACAACAGATGCTAGACTTTCTCCTATTAGTGTTGATACCTACTATATTACGCCTAATAAATGTACCGAGTGTCAAGGTTTTCATGAAGAGCCACAATGTGCTGCGGTATGTCCAGTAGATTGTTGTGTACCGGATGAGTTATACAAAGAAACCGTAGATGGTTTACTTGCTAAAAAAGACAAGTTGCACCTCTAATTTTCTTTATACGCTAATGGATTTTATGAAAAAAAAAGTAGCACTGGTTACAGGTGGTTTAAGTGGTGAAGCGCAAATTAGTTATAAGAGTGCTGTTACTGTTAACGGTAATTTAGACCGAAATAAATTTGATGTTTTTCAAATAGATATCAACCCGTCAGGGTGGTGGTATACGCCTGAAAATAGTGCGCCACAAAAAGTAAACAGAGATGATTTTTCTATTACGGATGGTGGTAGCAAAATAAATTTTGATTTGGTACTCTTATGTATTCATGGAACACCTGGTGAAGATGGAAAACTACAGGGCTACTTTGATATGCTGGGTCTTCCATACACGAGTTGTGACGCGGCTACTTCTGCATTAACTTTTAACAAGCGTTATACCGTTGCTGTGGCTGCATTTGGTGGTATATCAGTGGCTAACTCCATGCACTTGTTTAAACACACGCCCGTAGCGCCTACTGTTATTTTAGAAAAATTACAATTACCTGTTTTTGTAAAACCAAACAATGGTGGAAGTAGTATAGGTATGAGCAAAGTAAAGACTGCGGATGCTTTAGCGCCTGCATTAGAAAAAGCTTTTAAAGAAGATACGCAGGTACTGGTAGAAGAATTTATAAGTGGAAGAGAATTTACCATTGGTGTATTTAAAACGAAAGGTGCATTACATGTATTACCTATTACAGAAATAGAAACGGCTAACGAGTTTTTTGATTTTGAAGCAAAGTACCAAGGTAAAAGTGTTGAAACAACGCCTGCCTTAATTTCTGACACCATGCAGTCTCAATTAGAAGCAGCTGCCAAAAGAGTGTATGAAGTGCTCAACTGCAGAGGCGTGGTGCGTATCGATTTTATTTACAACGAACAAAAAGGCCTTCCTTATATGTTGGAAGTAAATACGGTCCCGGGTCAATCCGCGGCAAGTGTAATTCCACAGCAAGTAAAAGCTTTGGGGATGAGCCTTCAAGATTTTTATACTTCTATTGTAGAAGAATCGTTTAATTCATAGTTCATGAAAAACCTCATACAAAAAATAGTGCAAAAGCCGTTATTGCAAAACATACTCATTGGTATTGGGGGATTATTTTTTTTACTGATTGTATTTTTTTTATCATTGGGTTGGATTACAGGGTATGGTAAAACTGCAAAAGTAGCTTCGGTTGTGGGGCAAAGCTATGTGGCCGCTCAAATACAACTAGAGAAGGAAGGTTTTGAAGTGGTGATACTTGATTCTATTTATGTAGATAGTATTGCTAAGCTTGCCGTTATTAGACAAACCCCCGAAGCAGATGAAATTGTAAAAGCGGGTCGAACCATTTACTTAACCATAAACAGGATGGTGCCTCCGCAAGTTGAAATGCCTTCGCTTGTGGGGTTCTCACTTAAAAGCGCTGAGCTTTATTTACAAAGTTTACAATTAAGATTAGGCGCAATTACCTACAAGCCAGACTTTGCGCGTAATGCAGTATTGGATCAGTTATTTAATGGTGTTCCTATTGCACAAGGTGTAAAAATTCCGCTTGGTTCTTCTATTAGTTTAGTAATTGGTACTGGATTAGGAAGTGAAGAAACAGATATGCCTAACTTGGTGGGTTTAACATATGAAGAAGCCAGAAATTTATTGTCATTACAACACATTAATATTGGTTCGGTACTATCATTAGAAACTATTAAAGATTCTGCCACATCATTTATATTTAAACAAACGCCTAGTCGTTTATCTGATAAATTGGATTCTTTAACAGGTATGCCATTTCCTAATAAAATTAGACAAGGCCAACTCGTGGATTTGTATTTAAGCAATACGCCCCCGTCTAAAGATTCTATTACCAATCCTTCTATTAAAAATTAAATAGGTTTCATATGCAAACAATTACCGTAGATGCGCTAAAAGAAATATTGGACGCTGGAGAAAAAATTAATTTAGTGGACGTGCGTGAGCCGCATGAGCACGCTGAATTTAATGTTGGTGGATTGTTGTTGCCGCTTGGTCATATTCAGAGCATCCAAATAGATGATATCGAAGACCTGAAAAATGAAAAAGTATACTTCTATTGTAGAAGTGGTAATAGAAGTGGGCAAGCATGCTTACTGCTAGAAACCATGGGCTTTACAGACGTTGTAAACGTAACAGGTGGCATGCTTGCCTGGAGAGAAAAATTCTAAAATTTTATTGTCAATCCAATTATGTAATTGATGGTTGCCATAGGGTAGTATCCATTTTCTGTAATGGTTTCGCCACCGTATACGTAAGCATAACTATATCCGTTAGGTATATATTTTTGATTGCTAATATTGTTAACTCTAGCGGTTAATAAAAATGAATGCTTGGTGTTTTTTGCAAACTCATAACTCGCACTTATATCTTGGTTGGCAAAAGCATCCAATGATCTTTCTTGTAAAGAGCTGTTGTCTAAATATTGTTTACCTACCCACTTGGTTTGCAATTCTACACGCAATGCTTTTGTAGGCTTGTATGCTAAGGTAGAAGCTGCAATAAAGTTTGGCGAAAAAGCAATATCAGTATTGTTTCTTGTAGTCGCATCCTGGTTTCCGGTATCGTAATTGTCTATATATTCGGTATAAGATTTGATTTTATTTTTACTGATGGTAATATTACTTGATAATTGTAATTTACTAGAGAGTATGGTGTTGTGTGAAAGTTCTAAACCAAGCCTGTATGAATTTGGAACGTTCATTCTGGTATAGGCGCCAACATCATTTATTTGTCCAGTTAGTACCAATTGATCTTTGTAGTTCATGTAGTATACATTGGCAGACCACCATGTTTTTTTATTTCTTTTTTCAAGTCCAATTTCTAGATCTTGTAATTGTTCTTTTTTAGGTTGTGCAGCAGTACTGGCTTCAAAGTCTTCTCTGTTGGGTTCTTTTTGGCCAATAGAAAAACTAGCATAATGCACCCAACCATTTTTATTGTACTGGTATCCAATTTTAGGATTAAAAAATCCAAAATTCCTTTTTATATTTAGTGTTGGATTGTTTTGGAATCCAACCATTTGGTGGTTAACATTTCTATATTGTAAATCTAAGTAGCTGCTAAAATTGCTAGCCCAACTGTGCTGCCATTTAGCATATATGTTTGCTTCTTTTTTTAACGCAGGTAAATCGTAATAGGTGAAGGGGCCTGGTATTGTAAGTTTTTCTGTCCATTTTACCCTGCCAAAATGCTTCCCTGTATAAGTGCTCCATCCGCCACCTAACGAAATTTCTTCCTCCTTTTTTTTGTACTGTAGCGAAATGTTTTGACCGTAAAAATCATTGTTTAACCAGCGTCTCCTAACAAGGTCCGATTGAATATTGATGGGCGGGTATATCGTAATTGTAGGTATGTTATAATTTGATAATTTTTGACCGGCTTTGTATTCTTCGTAATAGCCTGCGCCTTTGGTATAGTAGCTTGTAATTTGTAGGTCTAGGTTATTTGCAATTTGATGATTGAAAAATAATTGATAGTGCGTTTGCGTATAATTATCGGTTTGATTGTTGTAAGGCTCACCCGATTTTTCGGTACCTGCTGGATTAAAAGTTCTGTTGTTTGCTAATTCGATAGCGGGCACGCCATACCAAGCTTGATAGGTTTTTTCTTTACCGGAAAAAGTTGTAAACCTAATACTTGATTTGTTTGCGATATAAGCAGCACTTGCATAATAAGAGCCTAAATCACTAGTAGCTCTATCTATATACCCGTTGCTTTTTATTTTGCTAAGTCTGGCATCTATGGTGAAATGATTTTTTAAAAGACCAGTTCCTATTTGTAATGTATTTTTTAAAGTACCAAAAGAGCCAACACTATTGTTTGTTGTAAAATAAGCCTTCTTGTAAATTTCGTTGGTTGATAAATTAATGCTCGCGCCAAATGCACTTGGTCCATTGGATGAACTACCAACGCCTCTTTGAATTTGAATACTACTTACTGAAGAAGCAAAGTCGGGAAGGTTTACTAAAAAAGTACCCATACTTTCTGCATCATTATATGCAACACCGTTAATGGTTACATTAATTCTGGTGGCATCGGTGCCTCTAATTCTAATCCCTGTATAACCAATGCCATTGCCTGCGTCCGATTGTACGACAACAGAGGGCGTTTGATTGAGCAAAAAGGGAAGGTCTTGTCCCAAATTATTTTTTTGAATGTCGCCTTTGCTGATATTTTGTTTTGCAAAGGGTGCTCTTTCGGAAGCTCTAATGGCTCTTACTTCTAGAGGGGGAAGTTGGACGCTATCTTTTTGAATGCTTTGCGCAAACAAGGCTTGACAAGCAGTTACCAATAACATTGTTCCCAAAAACTTTTTCATCTTTTTTGTTTTAAAGTTTATAAATGGGAACAGGGAGAAAGCTATGGGAGGCACTAAAAAAGTGAACACCTTCCCTTCGCAGGCATTACCCTGTTCAGGTTCTACGGGTATTTTCTCAGCCTATGGCAAAACATAAGCACCCCGAGGAATTGTTGGCACAAAACTAATTATAAAAATCTTTCCATGGGCTGTAACTTTATGGACAGTCTTACGTTTTATGAAAAAACACCCATTATGTTTAAGAAACAATCGGTTTTAGTAGCTTTTGCGCTACTCATTTTGTCAAGTGCTTTTGCCCAAACAACTAAAAAAATGGTTTTTGATGGTGCTGCCGAGGATAGAAACCTGTCGGGCTTTACTTCAATTAATGTAACAAATGCATTTGATGTGTATATATCTCAAGGAAACCAAGATGCAGTGGCTGTGAGTAAAAGTGATACATCTGGTACAAGTAATATTATAACAAATGTTTCCGGTGGGGTTCTATACATTAGTTACGGCTACAAAGGGTGGAGTTGGTCAAGCCTTAGAAACAATAAACTAAAAGCTTACATCACTGTAAAAGATTTGCAAAAGTTAACGGTATCTGGTGCTTGCAATGTTTCATTTGTAGATGCTATTACTAGTACTAATTTGCAAATTAGTATGTCTGGAGCTAGTGATATTAAGGGACCCGTAAAAGTTAATAGCTTAAAAGTAGGAGCGAGTGGTGCATCTAATATTAGTTTGTCTGGCACTGCCACTGATACCGATTTTAATATTTCAGGGGCTTGTTCTGTAAAGTCTTTAGACCTTGTAACTGATAATTGTAAGATTATAGCTTCTGGAGCGTCTAGCATTCGATTAACCATCAATCAATACCTTAAAGCCAACATTTCTGGTGCTAGTGATATCAGGTATAAAGGAACGGTGAGCATGTTTAACTCCAAAACTAGCGGGGCCTCATCTATTAAACCGCTATAAATCGTTGAAATATATTTGGTAAACTAGACGTCTAGCGTTACCTTTGCCGTCCAAATATCGCGAGGTAGAGCAGCGGTAGCTCGTCGGGCTCATAACCCGAAGGTCGGAGGTTCGATCCCTTCCCTCGCAACAAAAAAGACCTCAAATCGGGGTCTTTTTCTTTTAGTAGCTACCTTTAAGGTGCTGTAAACAAGTAATCATGAAAGCTGGATTTGTAAATATCTTTGGAAGACCCAATGCCGGCAAGAGTACCTTGCTCAACGCCCTTATAGGCGAAAAAATGGCTATTGTGTCTCCTAAAGTGCAAACCACCAGGCACCGCATCAAGGCGTTTTTAAACAATCCGGGCGAGTACCAGATCATTTTTTCTGATACGCCAGGTATTATAGACCCACGCTATAAGCTGCATCAGCGTATGATGCACGCGGTTAAAACGGCTCTGGAAGACGCCGATGTAGCTCTTTTAATAGTAGACGCCAACGATAATTTCGAAGAAACCAGTGCCATTTTTGAAGCCCTCAAGCTAAAAGTGCCAGCCATAGTGGTGCTTAACAAGATAGACGCGGCTGCCAATGGCAAAATAGCTGAGGCTACCGAGTTTTTTGCTGCCAAGGCTTATTGCAAGAAAATGGTAAAGATATCGGCGCTTCAAAAAGTGCATTTGCAAAAGCTTTTGGCCGAAATTTTGACATTTTTACCCGAGGGTATGCCTTTTTACAACGAGGATGATTTGAGTGACATGCCCACCAAGTTTTTTGTGGCGGAGCTAATCCGGGAAAAAATCTACCATTTATATGGTGATGAGATACCATATCATAGCGCCGTTTTGATCAATGAGTTTAAGGAAAAGGAAAACATCATTAAAATTCAGGCCGATATTATTGTGCACCGTGAAACCCAGAAGGCCATTATTATAGGGGAGCGGGGTTCTATGATTCGTGAAATTGGGATCCAGGCTAGACAAGATATTGAAGCCTTTGTAGGACAAAAAGTGTTTTTAGAACTCTTTGTAAAAGTGCGTCCTAAGTGGAGAGATAATGACAATCAACTAAAAGAATACGGATATAAATAATTTGATTATCAATTTATTAGGTACTATTACTTAAATATTTATTTTAACTATTTTACACATATTTTATGAGCTATACAGTCGCAATTGTTGGAAGACCAAACGTAGGTAAGAGCACGTTTTTTAACCGTCTCTTGGAGCAGCGTAAAGCCATTGTAGACGATATCAGTGGTGTTACCAGAGACCGTCAGTACGGGGTAACGGATTGGAATGGTAAAAGTTTTAACCTCGTAGATACAGGTGGGTTTGTGCCCGATTCTTCCGATATGTTTGAAACCGAAATTAGAAAGCAGGTTAGAATAGCCATGGAAGAAGCCAACGCCATTATTTTTATGGTGGACGTGGCTACCGGTATTACCGATTTGGATGATGCTATGGCGGATATGTTAAGACGTACACCCAAGCCTGTTTATGTTGTGGTAAATAAGGTAGACAATGGAACTAGAGAGCTAGAAGCTACCGAATTTTACGGTATGGGTTTTGAGCATAATTTCTTTGTTTCCAGTATTTCAGGTAGTGGTACAGGCGATTTAATGGATGCCATTTGTGCCGAGATTAAACCAGAAGATGCCGAAGCAGAAATATCAGGTTCTGATATCCCTAAGTTTGCAATTATTGGTCAACCCAATGTAGGTAAGTCTTCATTACTCAATGCACTTGTAGGCGAGGAGCGAACCATTGTAAGTGATATTGCTGGAACTACCCGTGATACCATTCATACCCATTACAATCTCTTTCAAAAAGAATTTATATTAATTGATACGGCAGGTATCAGAAAAAAGTCCAAAGAAAAGGATGACCTTGAGTTTTACTCCATTATTAGAGCTGTTAAGGCCATGGATGAAGCCGATGTTTGCTTTATTGTGATTGACGCCCATAAGGGTGTTACCGGACAAGACATTACTATTTTTAGTTTGGCTGCCCGCAAAGGAAAGGGTGTTGTAGTACTTGTAAATAAGTGGGATCTCGTAGAAAAAGAGACGAATACTGCACGTGACTACGAAAAAAACTTGAAGCAAAAATTAGCGCCATTTACCGATGTACCTATCCTATTTGTTTCTGCAAAAGAAAAAACCAGAATCTTTAAAGCCATCGAAAGTGGGTTAGAGGTTTTTGAAAGCAAGCGCCGAAGAATCCCTACTTCTCAGTTAAATGAGGTGATGTTAAAAGCGGTGGCTGCTTACCATGCACCCGTGGTTAGAGGAAATACAGTAAAAATTAAATATATAACGCAGTTGCCTACACCGGTGCCTTCCTTTGCCTTTTTTACCAATTATCCCGAAGATATCAAGTCGCCGTACCGTAATTACCTCGAAAATCAGCTCAGAAACAGCTTTAATTTTAAAGGAGTGCCTATTCGCATATACTTTAGAAAAAAATAAAATATAGCCTAAAAAATTTGTCAATTTGAAATTGACGCCTATCTTTGCGCACAATTATTAATCCAAAAAAACAAGTACAATGAAAAAAGTATTCGCAATCTTAGCTGTAGTAGCTTTCGTAGCATGTAACTCAGGTGAAAACAAAGAAGCTGCTGCTGACACAACTGCAACTGTAGACACAACTGTTGTATCTGCTGACACAACTGCTGTTGATACAACTGGTGCTGCTGTTGATACAACTAAAGCTGCTAAATAGTCGTATTTGTTTTAAAACATATACTTCTTGCAAGAAGGTCCTCACGACAAAGTCGTGAGGATTTTTTTTGTGCCAGTTTGTGCCGGTTCCCTATGCTTGTACCAGCTTGGCATCAATATTGTTTAGTTCTATGTTCAATAGATTAGAGACGGGCCTCCGGCCCGTTATGACAATTTGACCCAGATATCATGATAAAAGAGAACATGTTTTTTAGATCGGAAGAGGATACCGACTTTATGCCCATCATCCCAATGAATGAGCAGGAGTCTGAACAGGATAAAAATATGGTGATACCTTTAGAGCTTGCCATTTTGCCACTGCGCAATACGGTATTGTTTCCGGGGGTGGTGCTTCCTATTACGGTGGGTAGGGATAAAAGCATCAAAGCGGTCAATGACGCTTACAAGGCAGACAAGCTTATTGGTGTGGTATCTCAAAAGGATGCCAATATTGAGGAGCCGGTTGCAGAAGATTTATGCAGTGTGGGTACGGTGGCAAAAATTATCAAGCTTATTAAAATGCCTGATGGGGGCACAACCATTATTATTCAGGGTAAAAAGAGGTTCGAGCTGGTTTCTATGCTCACCGATGACCCTTATTTTAAGGCGAGTATTAAATTATTTGAAGAAGATGCCAGTCCGGAAGGGGACGATTTTGCTGCCATTGTAAGCAGTATTAAAGACCTGGCTGCGCAAATTATTCAGCTTTCGCCTAACCTTCCAACAGAGGCGGGTATCATATTAAAGAGCATCGAAAACCCTTCTTTTCTCATTAATTTTGTAAGCAGTAACTTAAATAGTGACATTTCAGAAAAGCAAAAGTTATTGGAAATCAATGATATAAATGATAGAGCTGAAAGTTTAATTTTAATCTTGCAAAAAGAGCTTCAGTTTGCGGAACTTAAAAATAAAGTGACCAATAAAACCAGAACCGAGCTGGATAAACAACAGCGTGATTACTTTTTACAGCAGCAATTAAAGAGTATCAAAGACGAGCTTGGGGGTGATACCAACGAGCGTGAAATTGCGGACATGAAAAAGAAGGCCGAAGGCAAAAAATGGCCGGAAGCTGCAAAAACTGCATTTGACACAGGTGTGGCTAAACTGGAGCGGATGCACCCAACTACCCCCGATTATTCGGTGGTGTATAATCACCTCGATTTAATGCTCGACCTTCCATGGGACAGCTATACTTCCGATAATTATGACCTTAAAAATGCCAAAAAAGTACTGGATCACGATCATTACGGAATGGCAAAAATTAAGAGTCGTATCCTTGAATACCTGGCCGTTTTAAAGCTAAAAGGTGATATGAAAAGTCCCATTTTGTGCTTTTTAGGCCCTCCGGGTATTGGTAAAACCTCACTAGGAAAGTCTATTGCGCATGCTATTGGACGTAAATATGTGCGTTTGAGCCTTGGCGGTTTACACGACGAAAGTGAAATTAGGGGTCACCGCAAAACCTATATAGGGGCAATGCCGGGCCGAATCCTTCAAAATATTAGAAAATGTAAGTCTTCTAATCCGGTAATGATACTGGATGAAATAGACAAAATAGGGGCCGACCACCGTGGCGATCCCTCATCGGCTTTACTAGAAGTATTGGATCCGGAGCAAAACAGTAATTTTTACGATAATTACCTAGAGCAAGAATATGACCTTTCTAAAGTGTTGTTTATTGCTACTGCCAACAATATTCAAAATATTCAGCCGGCATTACGTGACCGCCTAGAAATTATTGACCTCAGTGGCTACGCCGTAGAAGAGAAAGTTGAAATTGCTAAAAAGCACTTGGTGCCTAAGCAAAAAGAAGCCCATGGCCTCGAAAAAGTGAATTTTAAAATTGCCGACAAAGTCCTTGAAAAAATTATTGAAAACTATACCAGAGAAAGTGGCGTGCGTGAATTAGACCGTCAGCTGGCATCCGTAATGCGTTTTCAGGCCAAAGAATATGCGACCAAAAACAAAGTAAAAACCACTTTAACGGCGCCAGATATCGAAAAAATACTGGGTCAAGCACGTTATAGCAACGAAATTTATAAGTTGGCCAATATGCCAGGTGTGGCTGTAGGTCTTGCTTGGACTTATGTTGGGGGCGATATTTTATTTATTGAAACCATTTTAAGTGATGGCAAAGGAGAGTTAAAGCTTACCGGTAATTTGGGTAATGTGATGAAGGAAAGTGCGACTACAGCGTTAAGTTATTTACAAGCTAACGCTAAAAAATACGGTATCGATCCTACGGTTTTTGCAAAAAAGAATATCCATGTGCACGTGCCAGAAGGTGCTACGCCAAAAGACGGTCCGAGTGCAGGCATCACCATGCTTACCTCTTTAACCTCTGCATTTACGGGGAAAAAAGTAAAACCTTATTTAGCCATGACTGGCGAAATCACCCTTCGTGGTCAGGTATTACCAGTAGGAGGCATTAAAGAAAAAGTATTGGCTGCTAAAAGATCTGGCTTAAAGGAGATCATCATGTGTGCCCAAAATGAAAAAGATGTCAATGAAATTGACAAGGCATTTATTAAAGGAGTAACTTTTCATTATGTAAAAACAATGCAGCAGGTAGTAGACCTTGCCCTTGTTTAAATATTTAAAATTACACCTGTTTTATGCGCGCCCGTTTACTCTTTGTTTTTTTATGGGTTGGAGTCGTGCATGCTTTTGCGCAAACGCAAGGAGGCAATCCGGTATTTAGTTTTTTAAAAAATCCAGCTAGTGCCAATATAGCTGCACTGGGTGGTGCTAATGTTTCACTCATAGGAAACAATGTTGCAGCAGCTTTTTCTAATCCCTCACTATTAAGGCCAGTGCATCATGGTCAGGTGGCTACTTCTTTTTCAAGTTTACTAGCGGGTATTAATCAGTATAGTTGTATGACTGGTTATACATTTGGTGCGCAAAATGTAGGCCTCGGTGTTCAATATTTAAATTATGGAAGTATCGATCAAACAGATGCTGCTGGCGCTATGTTGGGCGTGTATAATCCATCCGATTTAGCAGTACAACTTAGTACCAGTAAACAGTACAAAGAAAATTTTTGGCTGGGTGCTGCCGCAAAATTTATGCATTCTAATTATGGGGCTTACCGTTCATCTGCGCTTGCGGTAGATGCATCCGTTACGTATTTTAATGAAGCGAATGGATTACAGGCTGGCTTGGTGGTTAGTAATATAGGAACGCAGTTAAACGCATACGCAGGCGCTGTTAAAGAGGAATTGCCTTTTGATATTACGGCAGGTATTTCAAAAAAATTAGCAGAAGCGCCAGTTCAATTTTCACTCACCTTACAACAACTGCAACGCTTTAATTTACTAGGCACCGATACTGGTTTTATAGTAGCAGAGTCAGGAAAAACTTTTTCCGGTTTTGATAAAATGATGTCGCATGTAGTGCTAGGTGTGCAGTTAACAGTCAATGAAAATATTCATTGCAATTTAGGATACAATGTGCTGCGCAGGCAATCTCTAAATGGATACAATATCACCAATGGTCTTAATGGAGTAACTTTTGGCGTAGGCGTATTACTTGATAAACTACATATCAATTACGCCACGGGGTTTTACCAGCGTAATATGTTTCATCAGTTATCGCTTAATTTTAATTTTGTCAATAAGGCCCTTTAATAAAACTGAGTTATTAATTCCCGCCTTTTTTAGGAAGTAATGCTTTGGGTTTGTCCTGTGGCTTTGTTACCAAAGCAGGAGGGGGTGTTTGTTTTTTCGAATCTGCGGGTTTAGGATCTGTTACTGGTTTTTTATCCGTTGATTTTTGTGATTCTGGTGCAATGTCTTCTGCTTTAATGCTTTCTGGAACTTCATAATCATCAGCAGTACCCGTTCCTAAATCTTCACTTTCAGCTCCAAGTAATGGGGAATAATTATTTAAATAATCAAGCATGATTTCGTTTTCAACAATTTCGGGTTTGGTAAACGTAAGTTTAGTATCAATGCCACACATTTCATCATTTGCAGCTTTGCCAAAAAAGTATCCCCAAATTGGAAGTGCTGCTTTACCTCCTTGTCCCCAGGTATTTGATTTGTCAAAATGAATAAATCTTTCATCGGCACCAACCCAGCCTCCAGCGATAAGTTGTGGCGTATAACCAATAAACCAGCCATCACTGTTTTCATTTGTGGTACCTGTTTTGCCGGCTATGGTCATTGATGGAACATAGTTCCATATGCCTTTCCCTGTTCCGGCTCGCATCACACCTTCCATCATTCTTGCCACAGAATAAGCGGTAACTTCACTAATAACTTCTTTTCTTTTTGGGGTATAGGTTGCTAGTACATTTCCATGTCTATCTTCAATGCGCGTTAAGTACATGGGTTTCACATTAAAACCCTTTCCAGGAAACATGCTATAACTCTGCATCATTTCATACAATGAAATTTCGCAAGAACCCAGTGCAATTGAAGGAAATGGTTCAATTTTAGAGGTAATATCAGTCCGTCTTAAAAATTCAATCAGTCTTTTGGCACTATTATTTCCTTCCGTATCTAGTTGTTTTAAAATATACGCTGAAGCACAGTTGCGAGACTGTGCGAGTGCGGAGGCCATAGTCATAGATTGTCCTGTACATGTTCTACTTGTTGCGGGTACTAAACCATATCCATTAAATCTCTGTTGTTGATCATACACTATTGTGTTAGGTGTAAAGCCAGCTTCTTCTATTGCTAAACTATAGAGTAGCGGTTTCATGGTTGAACCTACTTGTCTTTTGGTATTTATATTGACGTGATCGTATTTGAAACTTTTAAATCCTACGCCACCAACCCAAGCTTTCACCTCGCCTGTTAAAGGATCCATTACCATAAAACCAGCTTGTAATATCTGGTGGTGGTACTTGATAGAATCATATGGCGTCATGACGGTATCTTTTTCACGCGCATCATTCCAGGCAAAAATGCGCATATTAACTTTTTCAAAAAATGACTTTTCGATCTCCGTTTCATCTATTCCTTCTTCTTCTAAGTTATGCCAACGATCGGATTGTTTCATTGCATTTTTTAAAATATTTTCGTGTCCTTTCCAAATACTTCCATCTATAATATTAGCTTGGGTGTTAAATATTTTTTGCAAGTAGTTCATGTGTTTGCCAACGGCTTCTTCGGCATATTCTTGCATACTTGGATTGATGGTGGTATATATTTTTAATCCATCACGGAATAAATTATAATTATCTCCATTTTGTTTGGTGTTTTCTTTGCACCATTTTTTTAATTCTTCCCCTAGTATCATTCTAAAATAAGGTCCTAATCCCGCCGATTCATCCATTTTTTTATAATTCAGCTCAATAGGCGTTAGTTTTAGTTTTTCTGCCTCAGATTCTAGTAAATAATTATTACGTACCATTTGGCTTAGTACAGTATTTCTTCTTGTAAGGGCTAATTTTGGATTGCGACGTGGATTGTACAATGTGCTTCCTTTTAACATACCAATGAGTACTGCCGACTCTTGCACATTTAAACGGTCTGGCTCTTTTTGAAAAAATGTTTTAGCAGCGTTTCTAATACCAAATACGTTGTCGCCAAAAGCTACTGTATTTAAATAGAGCGTAATAATTTCTTCTTTGGTAAAATTTCTTTCGAGCTTTACCGCAATGAGTGATTCTTTAATTTTTTGAATCATTCTTAAAAAAATATTACTCGTACTCCAGTTATTGGTAAATAAATTTTTAGCCGTTTGCATGGTAATGGTACTAGCGCCACCTTCACTACCTAAAAAAAACAGCGCTCTACCTAAAGATCGTGGGTCAATACCCTTATGTTCATAAAAGCGTTCGTCTTCTGTGGCTACAAGGGCATTTACAATATGCTTACTGATGTCTTTGTATTGAACGTTAATACGATCTTCAAGATAAAATTTACCCATCAGTGTTCCGTCTTGGGCATACACTTGGCTAGCCAAAGATGCTGTAGGATTTTCGATATCATCGATAGAAGGCATGCTGCCAAGCCATCCAAAATTAATCATCAGTACAAAAACACCTATGCCTCCTAGGCTCCAAAAAAAGATGCGCCAAAAGACACGAACAGGTTTTGACATTTCCATAATAATACGTTTAATATAATTGGCCTTCCTCTTTTTTGGCAGGCTGCTTATTTATTTCTTTTTCTATTGTTTCTCTTTGCTTTAATACTTCCAAAACGGCAGTTGCTTTTTTGGCAATCGAGGTTCCTTTGTATTCGGCAATAATTTTATTTAGTTTTTGTGTAGCAGCACTGTCTTCTTTGTTTTTCATATCTAGCGTTGCTTCCATAAATAAAAATTGTGGCGCCCAAATGTCTTTCCCATAGGCACTTGTTGCTTCGTCTTTTAAGGCAAGTGCTTTTTCGTATTCTCCTTTTGTAAAATATTCGTAAATACGTAAATAAGCATTGTCGGCACTGGAAATAGTAGTGGTGTCAATAGTGTCTTTTTTTGCCAACAATTTACTGCTCGGAAATTTTTCTTGTAACAGCTTGTGTAAAGAGTCTGCTTTGTTTTGATCCCCGGTAACGCTATAGCAAAGCGCTAAATTATGATACACTAAATCAAGTGAAGCGCCAGTTGCAAACTTATTCAAATAAAAAGTATAGGCTTCTTTTGCAGAAGGGTAGTCTGATAAACTAAGTTGAAAAATTTGAGCGTTGTCAAGTAATGCCTTGGCCCATTTTTGGTTGGATGCTTCTAGTTGTTTAGTATCTGTAGGAATTGATTCTGCTAGTGCATCGTAACTAATAATTGTTGTGCTATCTTTTTTGGAAGCATCGGTGGTGGCCGTTGCCATGTTAATAGTTGCGGCGCCAATATTAGCGTCTAGTGCCGCTTGTCTTCTCCAGTTGTCAAGGTTTTGTCTATTGCCCCAGCTGGTTTTAAATGCTTGAGCCCCTTTGACGCGAAGCGCTTTATTTAAAAAGTAAAATCCGGTATTATCGTTATTGCTAAATAAATCAAATGTTGCGGCTGCGTCCACTACTTTATCCTGTGCCACATCATCTTTTTCTTTGCGTAATTGTTTGTACAGTTTTCTTAAAAATACCGTTCTTTCAATTTCAGGGAGCGCCGCAATTTTTTGTAAGCTATCTTCTAATTGGATGCTTGTTAAATTAGCGTTGATGAGTTGTAAGGCTGGCTTTCTGGTTTCAATTTTTTCTTTTTGAAGGGCATCGAGGCTTTGAACGTTTACGGTATCATAATATTTGTAGGCAGCACCATATTTTTTTTGATCATAATTGATATCGCCAAGTAGCACAAAAGATTGTTGTTTTTGCGCTTCATTATCGCCCGAATTTTTAATGCTCTCTAATAAATATGTTTCTGTGAGTGGATAATTTTTTTTGGAAAGTTCTATCGATGCAGCTGCAAAATAAATAACGTCTTTATAGGCTTCGTACCTATCTTTTTTGGCCATCAGCAATAGCGCTTTACTATCTGCACCAGTCGAAACAGAAAGTCTATTGAATGCAACGTTGGCGTATATTTCTAGGTAGGGGTCTTGTGCAACCGCTATTGCCTGCAAATAATATTGTTTAGCCTCTTTGTGTAAGCCACTTTTTTCAAATAACTGTGCCGTTAGGTATGCTTTTCTTGATTTCTCAATTTTAGTAGCTGCAAACGGAATTGTTTTTGCTAAAAAATTTGCGGCTAGTTCGTAGCGCTCCACTTTATAGTAACCATAAGCCGTTAATTCATCCACCGCTGGAATAAGTCTTGCCGGGAAAATTTTATCTGTTCTTAAAAGTGCTATTAAACCTGTTGCTTCCGATTGTTTATTTTGCTCGAGGTAGGTTCGGATCATCCACAAAAAACTTTCGTTTCTACTAGGTAGCGTAGTGGTTATTTTTTTCCAAATATTTCTTTTTTCATTGGTTGATATAGTAAACACACCATTTGTGTTACTGATATTACTTCCAATAGGGATATCAGTTCCATCGTCTTTTGGGGCAAATGCATAATTGACATATTTAAAAACGGCAAAGGCCGAATCAAAATCTTGTCGGTGCAAATATGCTTTTCCTAAAATGATGTATAAATTATCTACCCAGTCACTTCTTAAATCATGCAATAGAATACCGGCCGTACATTTATAAATGATGGTATCAATTTCATCTTTTGCTGTTGTTTCTAAACTATACGGGTAAAAGGGTAGTAGCTCGGCATAGTTTTCTTTTTGCTTTTGGGTAGCCCTTTCAATAATGTCTGCTAATCTGTTCGTGGCATTAAAAACATAGTTGTATCTGGTAACCGTATTATTAAAAATTCTTTTAGGCAAGCGAAACCCTTTTTCTCCCGTTTTTTCGGCAGGTAGCAGGCGCTCGGTGTAGGGTTTATTTTTTTGCAAACTAATGCCTGTATTGGGTTGGGCTGCCAAAAAATTGGCCAGTCCAACCATTAAAAAAAGTAACAGGGCATAGGTTTTCATGAATCTTTAAAATAGGCCTTAAAAATACATTTATTTCTGTTTTGTGGGCGTAATAAAACAACTTTAAGGGCTACCTTTATGCTTATTTAACAATATGGACACCATACCTACTAAAAACGAGCCCACCCGCCTTGGCACCCACTATAGGCTTGTGGTGATGGATGACGATACTTTTGAAGAAGTAGTTACGCTAAAACTCTCTAGGACAAGCGTATATATTGGCCTGAGTACCTTGTTTGTATTTCTAATTGGTATTACCATTGTTTTTATTGCTTTTACACCACTTAAATATTATATACCTGGTTATGGTACGCGTGAAGGCCGCGCGGCGCTTCAAAATTTAAAAATCCGAACCGATTCGTTGGAGCAGGTAATTCGTTATAACGAACAGTATTTTAACAGTGTTAAAAAAGTAATGGAAGGTACTGATAAGGGTATGCAGCTCGACACCGTTTCTTTAGCCATACCAAAGGCAGAAGTGATTAACGATTAAAAGTATTCACGAACAAATTATTCAATGTCTCAAAAAGATTCAAAGCCGTTTTTGCAATATGCAAGTTTAGCCACTCAACTTATGGTTTCATTTGCATTTGCCGCCTTCGGCGGCAAATGGCTGGATCTCAAAATATTTTCTCGAAAACCTGTTTTTATTTGGATACTTCCACTACTCGTAGGCATTGGACTGATTATAAAAGTGATTAAAGACACCGACACAAATTCCGATACAAAAAAATAAACGATAAAAATAAATCGATGTTCAAATATTCAAAACAATTATACCCCATTGGCTTACTTTTCATTTTTGTAAATGCTGGTATCGAGTTTGGTCTAAAACAACTTATTGATTACAAATTTGTACCAACCGTTATCGCCTATGCCAATGTGTTACTTTTTGTTGTAACGCTGCTCGGATTATTGGCGCTCATCCATGCATCTAAAAACCCAAACCCCAATGTGCTGGTGCGCACTATTATGGCAATAATGGGGCTTCGTTTACTAGGTCTTGCTGTAGCCGTTTTATTGTATATGAAACTAGCAGGCGCTGCTATTAGTCCACGCTCTGTGTATGCCGCATTTGCGCTATATCCACTCTATACCTGGCTTGAAATCAGGCTATTTTTAAAATTGAATGTCAAAAAATAATGCCCATTAAAGAGCATCCCATGCATGCGCTGGCTGGTTTTTTACCAGACAAAAGTTTCGAGCAGGTACTTGCGTATTTGCATGAATACCGGGTACATTTAACCATTACCAAACAACGTAAATCGGTACTTGGCGATTATAGGCATCCGGGTAGGGGAGCCAATCACCGTATTAGTATCAATGGCAATTTAAATAAGTATGAATTTTTAATTACGTTTTTACACGAACTCGCACATTTATTGACGTTCGAAAAATTTAGTAACCGTGTAGAAGCGCATGGTAAAGAATGGAAATTTTGTTATGGAGGGCTCTTGCAATCTTTTGTTGCACAACAAATTTTTCCACCCGACGTAGAAAAAGCACTACAAAAATCTATCTTAAATCCAGCAGCCACCGCAGGAGGCGAAACAGAACTCTTACTCGTACTGCGTGGCTACAACGAAAAACATAAGCCCGGATACGCATTGGTATCAAGTATTGCAGAGGGTTCGCTTTTTGAAACAGACAATGGACGTATCTTTTGTAAAGGGCCACTGCGCCGTAAGCGTTACGAATGCACAGAGGTTAAAACCGGACTCCGTTATACTTTTAGTGCGCTCTCAGAAGTAAAGCCCATTTCAAATCCGCAATAAAAAGCAACAGGATTGTGTGCGCATAAAAAAAGCCCCCAACAAGTTGGAGGCTTTAAAAATAATATACATCAGGTATTATGCTACCGCTTGTTTTACTAAGTCTGCAGCTTCGCTTAACTGAATAGCCGATTGAACTTTAAGTCCACTCTCATCAATTAATTTTTTTGCTTCTACCGCATTGGTTCCTTGTAAACGAACAATGATTGGAATATTGATATTGCCTAATTTGTTAAAGGCTTCAATTACACCAGCAGCAACGCGGTCACAACGAACAATACCGCCAAAGATGTTAATTAAAATTGCCTTCACGTTTGGATCTTTCATGATAATTCTGAAACCTGCTTCTACTGTTTGTGCATTTGCAGTACCACCTACGTCTAAAAAGTTAGCTGGCTCACCACCACTTAATTTAATCATATCCATGGTAGCCATTGCAAGTCCTGCACCATTAACCATACAACCTACGTTGCCATCTAGTTTCACAAAGTTTAAATTAAACGCACCTGCTTCAACCTCTGTTGGATCTTCTTCTGATACATCGCGCATAGCGAGTAAATCAGCGTGGCGCATCAGTGCGTTGTCATCAATATTCATTTTACAATCCACCGCAATGATTTTTTCATCGGATGTTTTAAATAATGGATTGATTTCTAACATACCGCAATCTAGGTTCACATATGCATTGTATAAGTTGGTTACAAACTTTACACAGTTTTTAAATGCGTCACCAGATAGGCCTAAGTTAAAAGCAATTTTACGTGCTTGAAAACCTTGAAGTCCACCACCTGGGTATACCCACTCTTTAAATATTTTTTCTGGTGTGTTGTGTGCTACTTCTTCAATATCCATACCACCTTCGGTGCTATACATCACAACATTCATTCCTTTTGCTCTGTCTAATAAAATAGACAAGTAAAATTCTTTTACTTCGTTAGGGCCAGGATAGTAAACGTCTTGTGCAATTAAAATTTTATTAACGAGTTTACCAGCTGTACCAGTTTGAATGGTTACAAGGGTACCGCCTAGTAAATTACCCGCAATTCTTTTTACGTCTTCTTCGTTTTTAGCAACTGCTACACCACGCTGTTCTTTTCCTTCAATATTACCTTTACCTCTTCCACCTGCGTGAATTTGGGCTTTAATTACCGCAAAATTATTGCCAGTTTGTTCTTTTAAAGTAGCATAGGCCTCAGCTGCTGCCTCTACTGTTTGTACGGCAACCCCTTCCTGTACTGGAACGTTGTACTTTTTTAAGAGTTCTTTAGCTTGGTACTCATGAAGATTCATACAAAAAATTTTTGCGAAGATAAGCGAAACGGCTTTACATTAAAACCCCTAATTTTGCGCTCATAGACTCTATAAACACTTAAAATTCAATACAATGATCAAAAAAACATCCTTTTTGCTATTAGGAGCTGCTTTTATAGTAAGTTCTTTTGCCTTTATGGCCCCCAAAAACCCGAAAGCACCTATCACCCTAGCTGTTCAGTCAGATAAGAGCAGGGTAGACTTTATTGGCTCTAAAGCAGCTGATTTTCATACCGGAAGCTTTACTGTAAAAGGTGGAAGCGTTCAAATCGAAGCTGGTAAATTAGTAGGTGGTTCTTTTGTAATTGACCTTGCTAATTTAAAAGTAACAGATGCTGCTGGTGAAAAATTAGCGGGTCACTTAAAAAGCCCTGACTTTTTTGACGTAGCAAAATTTGGTGAAGCTACATACACGATTTCTTCTGTAGATTATTCAAGTGCTACTGCTTGCACCATCAATGGTACTTTATCTATTAAAGGTATTCCTGTTCCTGTAAGTTTTAATTCTAATATCAGAAGTGCTTCTGATAAAGGTTTCTTTGGTCAAGCGTTTTTTAGCCTTGATCGTACCTTATTAGGCATTTTGTACGCAGGTCCTTCAAAAGACGTACAAATTTCAGTTCACTTATTTGCAAAATAATTTTTATACCCCCTTCGAGATAGAAAGCTCCAGCAATTTTTGTTGGGGCTTTCTTATTTATTACCCATGCCGTTTGCAAGCATTACCGCGTTGTATGCATTTACAATACCACCCGTTTTTGAAAGTGTACTAAAAGGTGTTGCAATACTGCTATTGCCTGGAAGTAAGCAAGGCGTTGTTGTAGCAGGAACGTACACCGATTTTTCTAATATGGTTTTTACTTGCTTGGCAGTTAAGCTAGGGTAGTAAGTTCTTAAGAGTGCCGCAACGCCTGTTACAATGGGAGAAGCCATACTGGTGCCGTCTTGGTTGCCATATACGTTTGTGCCAGGCAGGGTCGAATATATTTTAACACCCGGTGCAAATAAGTCTACATTTTGTTTACCGTAGTTGCTAAATTCTGCTGCAATACTATTGTCTGTGATGAGCGTATCACTACTTGCACCAATTGTTATAAAATTGCTTGCATTTTGTTTCCATACCGCTAAATACGCATTTGGAAAAACGTTGGTGCTATCTAAATTATAACTTTCGTTGCCAGCCGAGTGCACCAGTAATACATCTTTTTGCTCGGCGTATCTAACGGCGCTATCTACCCAGTATTTTTCTGGAGAATACGCTTTGCCAAAACTCATATTTATAATTTTGGCGCCGTTGTCAACAGCATATTTAATAGCAAGTGCAACGTCTTTATCGTATTCGTCTCCATCTGGCACCACGCGTATCATCATAATTTTTACGGCATCCGAAACCCCATCTATACCAACGCCATTGTTTCTGCTGGCAGCAATAATGCCACTCACATGGGTACCGTGCTTGGGCGTAGGTCCCATAATATCGTTGTTGCCATAAAAGGCATCCGAAAAGTTATAGTAATTGTCTCTAACAATGAGTGTTCGTTCGTCGTTGGGTAATTTTTCTTTGGAACTAAATGCCACCGTTTTGCCTTCTATGTATTCTTCTAATTGCGCAATGGTAAAGGTATTTGATTCTTCTTTGTCTAATTGCATGATTCGTTGCAAAGACAGCATGCCTAATTTGGCTTCTTTACCTAAAACACTGCTAGGAATAAAGGCGGTTAATGTTTCTTTATTGTAACTCGCCATATTCATTTCTTGCCTAAGTATTTTATCATGTTTTTTAAAAGCATTTGATAGCATTTCTACATATTTGAGTTGCTCTTTTTCTTCGTCGCTAAAATTTAATTCGGCATCTGTTTTTTTCCAAATGGCATAGAGCGCTTTATCGGCCGAACTTAGCGCACTGGTGTCTAGGGTAGTGCTTGCAAATTTTGCTTTGTATTTATGGTAGATTCTTGATCTTTCGTCGGGCGCTCTTTTTACACTCTCTCCATTTTTGCCACCTAAAAAATTCCATCCATGCACATCATCTATGTAGCCATTTTTATCATCGTCTATCCCGTTGCCAGCTATTTCTTTGGCGTTGGTCCACAAAATATTTTTAAGGTCTTCGTGTGTGGTGTCTATGCCTGAATCTATCACTGCAACAACAATAGGACTTGCTTTTTTATTCTTACTACTTAAGTAGTCGTATGCTTTTTGCAAACTAATGCCTAACACATGATCTGTGGTAGGGTCCAACAATTGCCAGTTTTTAGGAACATTTTGTGCGTACAACGGGCCGGTTAAGCCTAGTGCTAGTAGGGTATATCCTATAATTTTTGAAAAGGGTATGCGCATATTCATAGCGCTAAAATACAAGATTTTAGCTTGTATATACGGGGCTAAACTCTTAATAAAATTATAAAAGAATGCCGCAAAAAGAAACGTTACAATGGGGTGATCGTTATTTAGCCTGACTATGCGACAATAACTGTTCGTAAATGCTACCATAGCTGCTTCCAATGGGTATTTCCTTTTCGCCTATCCAAATTTTGCTTTTGCTAAACTTGTCTATTTTGGCAATCGGAACAATATAGGAGCGGTGTACACGAATAAAGTCTTTGGATGGAAGCTTTTCTAAAATGCCTTTTAAGGTCATTAAAGTAAGCACAGGGGTAGGTTTCGTGTATATTTTAATATAGTCGTCTAGGGCTTCAATGAGGTCAACTTCCTTCAAATTGATTTTCATGATCTCGTAATTGACCTTGACAAAAATGGAGTTGAGTTGTACTTCTTGTGCACTTAAAAATTCGGTATACTCTTTTAGTTTATAGGCAGCTTTTAAAAAGCGGTCGTATTCAAATGGCTTTAACAAATAATCTACGGCGTCTGCATTAAAACCTTCTACCGCAAAATCTTTGTAGGCAGTAGTAAAAACAACAAGTGGTTTACTGGGTAGGGTTTTATAAAATTCTATGCCTGTAATATCTGGCATTTGAATATCTAAAAATAAAGCGTCAACTGTGTTTTCTTTTAAAAATTGTTGCGCTTCGTCGGTATTGCTAAAGGTATTCAGTAATTGTAAAAATGAGATTTTCGAGCAGTATTCTTCAATGATTTGAAGTGCTAGTGGTTCATCATCTATGGCAATGCATCTAATCATAGGATTAACAGTTAATGTGTAAAGAAACTTGGTAGGTGTTTTCTTGCCTGCTTATGTTTAGTTGATGTTTGTTTGGATATAAAAGGGCAAGTCTTCTTTTGGCATTATTAATACCAATGCCTGTACTGTCTAAGTGTGTTTGAATGTTGGTAACCACTGTATTGGTCGCTTCAAATAATATGGTTGTAGGCGTGGCTTGTATTTGAATATGGATATTGGAAATTTCTTTTGCACTCACCCCATACTTAAATGCATTTTCTACAAATGGAATAAATAGCAGTGGTGCAATTTGTAAATCATCGCTTACGCCATCCGTATTAAACACAACGGTTACTTTGTCTGTTAAGCGCATTTGTTGCAGCTGTATATAATTTTTTACAAATTCAATTTCGTTGGTTAGTGGTACAAAATCTTTTTCTGTTTCGGATAAAATATACCGCATGATAGAGGAGAGCTTCATTACGGCTGGGGCGGTTTGTTCACTTTTTACAATGGCTAAACTGTAAATATTATTGAGGGTATTAAAAAAGAAATGTGGATTGATTTGCGATTTTAAAAAAGATAATTCGGTATTTAATTTTTCGTTTTCTGTTTCTTTTTTATGCTGCTCAGAGCTTAACCAGCGCTGTGTTACGGCAATACAAGTTCCGAACGAAAACACCAATAAAAATAAAACGGTGTTATAGGGGTCCGCTAATCTTCTGGATCTGCGTGGCGCTTTGCTTAATTTTTTTGCACCTTTAAAATCTGGATTGATTACATAACTGCCCTTTTGCTCTATGTATTCTGGTGTTGCTACAAAGGATGCAAGATATTTTGGCGTAAATAAATAAATATTTAAACAAATAACAACAGATAAAATATATAACCACCACTTCCTATTAATAAGTAGGGCAGGAACTAGTAATTGGGTGTTCAGGTAATAGAAGAAAACGATAAAAATATAATTAATAATAATCGTTGAGAACATATGATCACTCATATTAAATTCTCTTAGCCTTGGAAAGAATACCAAGTAGGGTACCAAAAACAAACATATCCATGCCACTAAATGGGTAAGGATGGTAAGTAATCTTTTATTCTCTTTCAATGGTATATAAATTACGGATTCGTAAACTTAATAAATCTACAAGTATGCACTTAAATAATAGGCACAACCGGGTGAAATAAATGGCTTAATCGGTAGAAAGCTACTTACGAAAAATGTGCCTTAATTTGTTGAATGGTTCCTGTTGTAGAAAACCCTTCAACTATTGCATTGATAACAACGCGTCCGCCTGCTGCCATCACTTCTTTAGCGCCTACAATTTGATCGGTTGTATAGTCGCCACCTTTTACAAGTACATCTGGTAAAATGGCAGTAATTAATTCGAGAGGGGTTTGTTCATTAAAAATGATAACTGCATCTACTACCGCTAAATTTTTTATTAGAATAGCACGGCTTTGCTGGTTGTTAATGGGGCGCGCATCACCTTTTAATTGTTTGACACTAGCGTCACTATTGAGTCCAACAATCAAGTAATCTGCTTCTTTAGCGGCGGCGCTTAAAGAAGCAATATGACCTTCATGTAATATGTCAAAACAGCCATTGGTAAAAGCCACCGTTTTGCCTTTTATTTTCCAGGCAGCTACTTGGGTTAGTAACTTTTCTAAAGAATACAATTTACTTTCAATGGCCTCAATTGCTTTCATGGCTAATTTTATTTTTATTATAAATAGGAAGTATAAGTAAACAAATGCTTCCTACAATAAGTACAATAATAAATTGAGCAAACCATTGCAAGGTTCCATTGGCAAAACCAATTTCAAAAGGCACGCCCAATTTTTCTACAATTTTTGCAATAAAAAAGGCGTAAGCGCCAATGCCACCAGGGGTTACAATCATACCAATACTTCCAAAGGCAAGTGCTGCTAGTGCTGCACTAAAGCCTAAACCGGAAGTGCCAACAGTGGCGCTAAGTCCTACCCATGTGCCACCAATGTATAGTAGCCAAATCGCAATACTATAGGTAATAAACAATCCTTTTTGTTGTAGATACCGGATGCTGGAAATGCCTTCCCAAATACCGCCAATAATTTTTTTAGCTGACACTACAAAGGGGAGGTGTCCGTTTTTTTTACTCCACACTTTCAATACCACAATTACAACTGCAACAATTCCCAAAACAATGCTAATTTTTTGCATCGAAAATTGACCGGCTTTGTTTTCAAATAGCTGATTAAATAACTCAATGCCGTAGGAGGCAATCAAATCTGTTTGTGTGAGTAGGGTGATGATAAAAACAATCCCTAATGAAAGCACATCGATGGCCCTTTCTGCAACGATGGTGCCTACTAATTTTTCGGCGGGTACTTTTTCGTATTTAGCAAGTAAGGTACATTTTAATACTTCTCCTAAACGAGGGATGGCTAGGTTTGCTAAATAGCCAATCATGACCGCAAAAAACGTATTGGCTATACTTGGCTTGTAACCTAGTGGCTCCATTAATATGCGCCATCTTAATGCACGAATAATATGACTGAGCGATAAGATTATAAAAACTGGAATCATGAGCCAGTATTTTGCCTCGAGCAAGGTTTTGATAAACTCATCCCATTTGTTGGCCGGAATTTGGCGAAGACTCCACCACACTAAAAAAAGTCCTAGTCCAAAAAAGAAGGCATATTTTAAAATGGAGCTGAGTTGCTTTTTCATGATAGAAGGATCGTAGAAACAAATGTAAGTCCTTCTCCCGTTTAATCGGATAACATTTTTAGGAATTATATTAAATAATAATATAATGTATAAATATGTAATGAATAGCTCCAATCGTTAATTTTTGGGTATAAAGCATTGCGCTGGCTTGATTCCTTATAATTTTCGTACCTTCGCTCCCTTATTTTAGGCTCCTGGTATAAAATTGGTGACTCATGTCTACAAAGAAAAGAATACTATTTATTGCTACCGAGATGTCTCCTTATTTGGAGTTGACGGAGTTTGCAGAAATCATCAACAAACTGGCTATTAAAAGTAATGATACTGGACTTGAAGTACGTTGTATTATGCCACGTTTTGGTGTGATCAACGAAAGAAGACACCGTTTACACGAAGTGGTTCGTTTATCTGGCATCAACGTTTCTGTAGATGAAGATGATTACCCTTTACAAATTAAAGTAGCCTCTTTGCCAAACGCTAGATTACAAGTTTACTTTTTAGAAAACGAAGACTTTTTTAAGCGTAAACAAGTTTTTCACGACGAAGCAGATAATTGGTTTGACGATAACGCGCTAAGAACGGTGTTCTTTTGTAAAGGAGCCCTTGAAACCGTTAAAAAATTTGGCTGGCCTCCAGATGTTATTCATTGCAGTGGCTGGATGACAGGTTTAATTCCAGCATACATAAAAACGGCCTATAAAAAAGAACCCGTTTTTGGCAATAGTAAAGTGGTATTCACCATTGGACAAAACACTTTTGAAAACAATCTTGGCCCCAATTTTATGAAACAGGCACTTATCAATGCCAACGTTAAAGAAAAAGATTTAGATGCCTTCAAAGAAGCCAACAACACAGCCTTATTTAAAGGTGGCGCTAGCTTTGCCGATGCTATTTCTTTTGGTTCAGACCAAATAGAAGCCAGCTTAACTGCCGAGTTTGCTAAAGTAAAAGGCAAAAAAGTAGTTCCATTTAAAGGATGGGACTCGGATTTAACAGAGTATTTAGAATTGTACAACGACCTTGCGGGCAAGTAATTAGACAAACATGCATTCAAAATTTACACTAGGTAATATTTTAGGTTTTATTGGGTTGATAGTAATGGTTTTTATTGCCTGTACCAAAGTTCCTTCCACAGAGCTTGGTGCTGGTCTAATTCCTGCTATTGATGGTGTAGTTACTAAAGACACCATCTTAGATGTTTTAACAGACACCTACAACGAGTTTGACTCAACAAGGGTCTATAAAAGTGACAACCACGTATTAGGTGCTATTACCAATGATCCACTTTTTGGTAAAACTTCGGCAGCTATGTATTTTCAATTAGCACCTGCTTATTTTCCATATGCCATTCCGGGTGCAAAAGATAGTATTCGTGTAGATTCGGCAGTGTTAATTTTAAGCTACAAAAGTGCATACGGAGATACGTCTAAACCACTTCGTTTAACGGTCTCTGAAATTGATCCTACGACACCTTTAGATCCTTACTATTATTATGCAGCAAATTATCCTGCTAAATATAATTTTAGAACCAAAGGAACACTTGCAGATCCTATTACTATTAATATTCCGCGTTTAACAGATTCCGTTCATAACAGATACGAACACGCATCTAATCAAATTCGCATCAAACTAAGAGCGGACGTTGCAAGGCGTTTTATCAATATCTACGATACTACCAATGCGTATCGTACAGACTCTGCATTTAAATCATTGTTTGCAGGTTTTGCATTAACTGTAGATCAAGCAGCGCCGGCAAATGCACTCATTCATATTAACCTAGCAGATACCAACACAAAATTTGCACTTTATTATAACTCTTCATCTACAGGTGCAACTGTAAGAGATACGTCCGTTGCTTATTTTAGATTTAATAGTTTAACGGGTGGTAACGCCAATTTAGTTACTCGCAATCGAGTAGGATCGGAAGTTGCAAAGTTTACCACAACAACTAGTAAGTCTGATTCAATTGTATATGTGCAATCTGCTCCGGGTACGTATGTGCGTGTAAGAATTCCTGGATTAAAAGGATTAAGCAATAGAATTATTCATAAGGCCGAACTGATTGCAGAACAGGTTCCTGACGATGCCAACCTATTAACCACGGATGCCTACATGGCGCCGCCAAGGTATTTATTATTAAGTGCCATTGATACGGTAGAAAACAGAAAGTATAATATCCCTAATGATTATATTTTTAGCGCCAATGGAGGCCCTAATGTGTCAAGCTTTGGTGGATATGTTTTATCAAAATCGGTAGCTGGTTATAATAAAATAGCTGCTTATTCATTTGATATTAGTAGATACGTCCAAGGGATAGTGACTAGAAAGGATAGCAGTTACACGCTTCGTATTTCGGCACCTACCAACGATTCTATTTTGTATAAGCCTCCATATCCGCAGGTTGCTGCTGTTCAGGTATATTACCTAAGCCCATTAGAAGGCAACGATGTTGCCAATGGACGCGTAAGACTTGGGGGTGGAACGCATACCCGTTTTAGAATGCGATTACGTATTATATTTTCTCGAATATAAGTATTCAATTACCACTTATATTTGTGTTTTATTATAAGCTATAAACAAAAATACATGCCTTATTTATTTACTTCTGAGAGTGTTTCTGAAGGACATCCAGACAAAGTAGCGGATCAGATTTCTGATGCATTAATCGACAACTTTTTAGCATTTGATCCACAATCAAAAGTGGCTTGCGAAACTTTAGTTACTACAGGTCAAGTGATTTTGGCTGGTGAGGTAAAATCTAAAGCGTATTTAGATGTGCAAACCATTGCACGCGATGTGATCAAGAAAATTGGTTACACCAAAAGTGAATATATGTTTGAAGCGGATAGTTGTGGTGTATTAAGTGCGATACACGAACAATCTGCAGATATCAATCAAGGTGTGGACAGAAAAAAGAAAGAAGAGCAAGGTGCTGGTGACCAAGGTATGATGTTTGGTTATGCAACCAACGAAACCGATGATTACATGCCATTGGCACTTGACTTAGCGCACAAAATTCTAATAGAATTAGCTGCATTAAGAAGAGAGAACAAGGCTATTAAATATTTACGTCCCGATGCAAAATCACAAGTAACACTTGAGTACAACGACAAAAACGAGCCAGTAAAAATTGACGCGATTGTTGTTTCTACGCAACACGATGATTTTGATAAAGAAGGAAAGATGTTAGCTAAAATCAACAAGGATATTGTTGAGATTTTAATTCCAAGAGTAAAGGCTAAGTATAAGAAATATGCAAAGTTATTTAACAAGGATATCAAGTATCATATTAACCCTACTGGTAAGTTTGTGATTGGTGGTCCTCACGGAGACACTGGTTTAACAGGACGTAAAATTATCGTAGATACCTACGGTGGTAAAGGCGCACACGGTGGTGGCGCATTCTCTGGTAAGGATCCTAGTAAGGTAGACCGTTCTGCAGCATATGCAACACGTCATATTGCTAAAAATTTAGTTGCTGCTGGTGTTGCTTCTGAAGTATTGGTACAAGTTTCTTACGCGATTGGTGTTGCTAAGCCAACTTCCATCAACGTAAATACTTACGGTACTGCTAAATTAAAATTAACGGATGGTCAAATTGGTAAATTGGTAGAATCTATTTTTGATATGCGCCCTTACTTTATCGAACAACGTTTAAAGTTAAGAACGCCAATGTATAGTGAAACTGCTGCTTACGGTCATATGGGTCGTAAAAATGAGACAGTAACTAAAACATTTACAACCCCAGATGGCAAATCAAAAACAATGAAAGTTGAATTATTTACTTGGGAGAAATTAGATTATGTAGCAAAGGTTAAAAAAGCCTTTGGTTTAAAATAAAAGTATACGATTTCAAAAAGCCCCTGCTAATTTTAGTGGGGGCTTTTTATTTAGCAATATATTTGACACGCGTATTTAATACCATGCAGCAAAAAAATCCTTGGACCATAAAAAATAGCAAATCCATTTACCAAAATGCTTGGATAGACGTCACCGAATATGACGTGCTTAACCCGGCCGGTAAGCCTGGGATTTATGGCAAGGTTCATTTTAAAAATATTGCTGTTGGCGTGGTGCCCATCACTCCAGACTTGCATACCTATTTGGTGGGTCAGTACAGATTTACATTGGATGCATATAGTTGGGAAATTCCGGAAGGGGGCTGTCCAGAAAGTACGGATCCACTTCAAACGGCTATTAGGGAGTTAAAAGAAGAAACCGGACTAGTTGCTGCAACATATAAAGAGCTGATGCGACTTCATTTATCAAATTCTGTTTCTGATGAGCTGGCTATTATTTATTTGGCAACTGAGTTGATGCAACAGGATGCAGAACCTGAAGAAACAGAAGCGTTACAAATTAAAAAAGTATCTTTATCGGACGCTTATGGCATGGTAGCAGATGGAACGATTACCGATGCCATGAGTGTGGCTGCACTTGCTAAAATTGAATTATTACAAGTGCAGGGCCTTCTTATCTAATTTATTTTCACATGGCAATCAAACAATCGACATTAATAATTGGACGTCAACCACTCGTAGAAGCTTTACAGTCGGGGAGATCTATCGATAAAATTTTATTTCAAAAAAATATTACTGGCGAATCCATTTTGCAAATTAGGCAGTTGGCACGTGAATACAATGTCCCCATTCAGCTCGTGCCGCCCGAAAAATTAAATGGACTAACAAAGGCCAATCATCAGGGTGTGGTTGCCATTGCTGGGCTTGTGCAATATTTAGATTTGCAACAAGTCATTGATCACGTAGTAGAAAAAGGAGAGGCTCCTCTATTTGTAATGCTTGACGGTATTACAGATGTTAGAAATATTGGAGCTATTGCAAGAAGTGCGCTATGCTGTGGTGCGCAGGCGCTTATTATTCCGGATAAAGGGGTAGGTGCACTTAACGCCGAAGCTGTTAAAAGTAGTGCAGGTGCACTTGAACATATTCATGTATGCCGCGTTAATAGTTTAATTAAAGCAGTAGATACGCTGCACTTAAATGGGATACAAGTTTTTACTTCTGAAATGCGCGCTGATAAAAATATATATGAGCTTGCTTTAACAGATCCGTGTTGTGTGATTATGGGAGATGAAGGGAAAGGCGTACAACCTTATTTGGCAAAAGCAGCAGATGCATTTTTTACCATTCCAATGGCGGGTACTTTTGATTCATTTAATGTTGGCGTTGCTACTGGTATCGTTTTATATGAAGCCATGAAACAACGTTTGTTAGAAGCTTAATTTTTATTGTATGAAATTTCATTATGAGTTTGATATCCCAGCCCTTCAAAGTCCTATTGGACATCGGGATCATACGCTCATGATAGGTTCTTGCTTCACAGAAAATATGGGCGAAAAATTATCGAAGCATTTGTTTCGTGTATTAGAAAATCCCAATGGCGTTTTGTTTAATCCGGTATCTGTTGCAGAGGCATTACACCAATATATAGATGCCCCCACATTTTCGGCCAAAGATTTATTTTATTTTAACGAAGCCTTTCATTCTTGGAAACACCATAGTAGGTTTTCAGGGTCTACACCAGAAGAAGCGCTCACTAAAATAAATAATGCTACTACTACAGCGCATTTGTTTTTAAAAAAAGCGACTCATTTATTTATTACGCTAGGATCTGCGTGGGTATATCAATTAACAGAACAGGCTACTGGATATACACCTGATTTTGTGGCAGCCAACAACCATAAAGCGCCCGCCAATTGGTTTACAAAAAAACTATTGACGCCAGCTGAAATAACTAATTTATACGAGCCTTTAATTCAAAAACTCCGTAAAATAAATTCGTCTTTACAAATTATATATACCATCAGTCCAGTGCGTCATGTGCGGGAAGGCATGGTAGAAAACAATAGGAGTAAAGCGGCTTTAATTCAAGCGGTACATAGTCTAGTAGCAAATGATGCCAACAGCTATTATTTTCCTGCCTACGAAATAGTAATAGATGATTTGCGTGATTACCGTTTTTACAGCGAAGACATGGTGCATCCCAATTATCATGCAACGGAGTATGTATGGGAAAAATTTTTACAAGCCTGCACAACGCCCGAAACAAAAAATATCATCAAAGAAATTGCTGCCATTAATTTAGCAGTTACACACAAGCCTTTTTTTGTGCATTCTGATCAGCACCAATTATTTCTTCAAAAAACCTATCAAAAAATAGAAGCCTTGCAGTCGCAATATTCTTTTTTAGATTTTAGTGGTCAAATAGAATTATTGGAAGCGCAGCTGTTGCCCTAATTAGTGAATACGGTCGCCTCTAATTTCCATCGACTCCATTACTTCTTTTTCATAAGCCAACCATTCTGTCCAGCGCGCTAATGTATTTTCTTTACCAAAGTATAAGGTTGCTAGATCAATAAATAAAGTGTAGTGGCCCGCTTCACTTTCCATAAAGCGTCTATAAAATTTTTTTAAGTAGTCGTCGGCAAGGCCCTCGCTTAATCTTTTAAACCGCTCGCAGCTCCTGGCTTCTACAAGCGCCATCATGAGTAATTGGTCTAGTAAACGGGTGGGCTCGTCACCTCCTTTTTTTTGAAAAGCAATCAGTGTATTGACGTATAAATCTTTTCGTTGTTTTCCTAAATGCAAACCGCGTTTTTGTAATTCTTGTAATACCAGTCTAAAATGGCCCCATTCTTCGGTTACAATGGGGGCTAATTCTTTTACGAGTTCTACCCGGTCCGAATAGCGCTGGATATAAGAGATGCAGGTAAGCGCCGCTTTTTGCTCGCAATAGGCATGATCCGTTAAAATAGATTCAATGCTAATAGCTGCAAGGTCTACCCAGCGTGGGTCGGTGGGTAGTTGAAGTCCTAATATGTTTTTTGTATCCGTAGACAATTCCATATGCAAATATCCGGTAAGGCTTTCATTTATAAAAACCTTTATTACCCCCAAAAAAATCTTAATTTCAGTGCTCAAACGATTGTCTATGCGCATAGTCCCTTTTATTATTTCTGCTGCCCTTACTACTGGGCTAGTGGCGGTGCTAAATACCCCTTTGTCTGTGGGTAAATCCAAAACCCCAAGGCTTGGTTATTTTTTATCGCCGCAACAAGGATTTTGGCAAAATGCCGAACCTGAAAATCAATCTTTCGATGCCAATATTGTAACCGATGGTTTGCAGGATAAGGTAGAAGTATTGATGGATGAAAGACTAGTGCCGCATATTTATGCTAACAATGATAATGATGCATACTATACACAAGGTTTTTTGCATGCAAAATTTAGACTTTGGCAAATGGAGTTTCAAACCTACGTTGCCGCCGGAAGATTAAGTGAAATTGTTGGACCTGACCGTATTGCAACCGATCGTTTTTTTAGAAGGTTAGGTATGTTGGAAGGTGCAGAAGCCACCATGAAAAAAATGGTAAACAATCCTGCATTGCAAGCCGCTGTTGCATCTTATGCTGCAGGTGTGAACGCATATATTAAGTCGTTAAAGCCGGAGCAAATTCCATTCGAATACAAACTACTCGATTATAAACCTGAAGCATGGACGCCTATAAAAACCTATTTGTTTTTAATGTTCATGTCTTATGATTTAACTGGCCGTGGCACCACCACCGATCTTCAAATGACCAATTCAAAAAATTATTTTGGCTACGAAGATTTTAATAAATTATATACCAATGTGCAAGATTCGTTAGACCCTATTATTCCTAAAGGAACGGTGTATGGTCCGGCTTCTGTTATTGCAAAAGCGCCAGCTACATTAGATTCTCTTTATTTTGCTACAACAGCCTCTGTTACACCTACAGGTCCAGAAGCACCTAATAAAAGCAATGGTTCAAACAACTGGGCAATTGCTGGAAGCAAAACCAAAAGTGGCAAACCCATTTTAGCGAGTGACCCACACCTAGGTTTAAATTTACCATCACTTTGGTATGAAGTTCAAATTACTACACCAACACATAGCACCTATGGTGCAAGTTTTCCGGGATCACCAGCCGTCATTATTGGGTTCAATGATAGTATTGCATGGGGCGTTACCAATGCTGGAAGAGACGTGCTCGATTACTACGACATGAAGTTTAAAGATTCTACCATGGGTGAATATTGGTTTAATGGCGCATGGCAAAAGTCGGTGATTAAAGAAGAGCGCATTAAAATAAAAGGTCAGCCTGATTCAATTGATCGCGTAGCTATAACGGCACTGGGTCCCGTGATGTATGATAAAAGTTATAATGCCAATGGTTCTAACGGACGTTACCTTGCTGTAAGATGGACGGCGCAAGATGGCAGCAGCGGCCTTCAAACTTTTTATGAATTAAATAGAGCTAAAAATTTTGATGATTATGTAAATGCTATTGATCATTGGACTTGTCCTGGTCAAAATTTTGCATTTGCAAGTGTTAGTGGTGACATTGCCATCAAGCAACAAGGTTCTTTTGTTGCTAGGTGGAATAGACAAGGAGATTTTATTATGCCAGGCGACGATAGTAGTTATTTATGGCAAGGCATGATTCCTTCTTCCGAAAATCCAATGATTAAAAATCCAGAGCGTGGTTTTGTAAGTAGTGCCAATCAAATGTCTACCGACAGCACCTATCCTTATTATTTGGGTGCTGCTAATGCATTTCCTTTATACAGGGGTATTATCATAAACAAAAAGTTGAATGCGATGTCTGGTATTACACCTCAGGATGTTCAAGCGCTTCAAACCGATAACTTTAATGTGTTTGCAGAAATGGCAAGGCCTGCTCTATTTAAATACATGGATGAATCAAGGTTAAACGCATCCGATAAAAAATATATTGACTATCTCCGCGATTGGAATTTGCGCAATGATGTAAATGAAGTTGGGGCTTCTGTATTTAGAGCTATTTGGGATAGTTTAGAAGTAGCTGTTTGGGCCGATGAATTTAAAAATGCAAAACTGCCGATACAATGGCCCGATGAGTCTACACTACTTGAACAAATGCTACGAGATTCTGTGGTTCTTTTTCAAGACAATATTGCAACGCCCAATATTAAAGAAACCATGTTTGATGCAGTAACGATTGCCATAAAAAAAGCGACGCCTTATTTACAACAAATGGAAAAAGAGGGAACGCTTGCATGGGGCGCCTACAAAGACACGCGCGTGAATCACCTTTTAAAAATTCCAGCATTGAGTAGATTGCATTTACCAATAGGAGGCGGTGTACATATTATCAATGCAACCACAAATAACCATGGCCCAAGCTGGCGTATGGTGGTTCATTTGGTAGATGGGATAGAAGCCTATGGCGTTTATCCGGGTGGACAAAGTGGTAATCCGGGTAGTAAATATTATGACAGCTTTATTGACAGTTGGGCTGCCGGAAAATATTATCGTATTTTATTTTTGTCAAAAGAAGCGGCTAAACAAAATAGTCAATTCAAATGGCGTATCACATTTACTCATGCTTAATTTATTTTTATGAAATTTATAGTTGCTATAGTATTACATGCTTTCTTAGCTTTTGCCATTGGTTTATATAGTCAATTTCCTTGGTGGCTTTTTGTTGCTACATCAGGTATTGTTTCATTTTTCATCGCACAAGCACCTACTAAAAGTTTTTTTGCTGGCTTTATAGGAATCGCTGCTTTGTGGGCAGGATTAGCCACGGGAAAGGACTTGGCCAACGCGCATTTACTATCTAGTAAAGTGGCGCAAATACTTCCATTGGGAGGCTCTTATGTAACACTTATTGTTGTTACAGCAGTGATTGGCGGACTATTAGGAGGCTTTGCTGCCTTAACCGGCGCATATTTGCGGAGTAATTCTAAGAAGTAGTTAAATTATTGATATCATTTAACAAATAGGTAGCTTCTATTCATAAGAAGCTACCTATTTTTGTTTATATGCATTGTAAAAAGTATTTAGCTAGTATCGTTCTTGTTATTGTAAGCTGGTTGCAGTTATCTGCGCAAACGTTTGTAACCGGATTCGTTACCGATGGCGCAGGAAAAAAGCTAGCACATGCTTCTGTATTGATTAAAGGAACAACCAGAGGCGTTACTGCCAATGCAGATGCAAAATATGCCCTCTCACTGGCAGCTGGTTCCTATACCATCGCTTGTAATTATGTAGGGTTTGAAGCGGTCGAAAAAAAAATTAAAATACTTCCGGGGCAGGATACGCTTTCCTTATCTTTTGTGTTAACCAAACAAGTATTCTTATTAAATGACGTTATGGTTACAGGTAAAGGGGAAGACCCGGCTTATGCCATTATCAGAAAAGCTATTAAAAAAAGACCCGATTATTTAAATGAAATTAAAAAATTTAGTGCGGAGGTATACATTAAAGGACAGTTGGTTTTAAATGATTTCCCTAAGTCATTTTTTGGGAAGGCCTTAGCCCCCAATAATTTTGATACCATCAAAAACCGAATTTTATTTTTGTCTGAAACGGTTTCTGACTATTATGTAGACGTTCCTAACAAAGAACGTATCGAAGTAAAGTCATCTAAAGTGAGTGGAAGAAGTAGTGGCTTTGGGCTTAGTAATCCGCAAATCATTTCCTTTTATCAAAACAATATTGCCTTGGGTAATGGACTTAACCCACGTGGGTTTGTTTCTCCAATAGCAGATGGCGCCCTTGCATTTTACAACTATAAATTTGAAGGTACTTTTTACGAAAACGGTATCGAAATAAGTAGAATTCGGGTGCTGCCTAAACGAAAGTACGAACCGCTATTTTCGGGCATTATCAATATCATAGAAAATGATTGGCGTATTCACAGTGTCCAACTTAATTTGTTAAAAGAGCAACAGTTGCAACTTCTCGATACGCTTCAAATTGAACAGTATTATGTTCCAACTAAGCAAGGCTGGGTAATAAAAAATCAAATTATTTATCCACGCGGCAAATTTTTTGGCTTTGCATTTTCGGGAAGCTTTGTACAAGTATATGATCAGTTTAATTTAGCACCGGTATATGGTAAAAAGTTTTTTGGCAATACTTTTTTAAAGTACTTAGATAGCTCCAATAAAAAAAGTTCGGCTTATTGGGATAGTATAAGACCCGTTCCGCTTGCTTTATCAGAAGCTAAAGATTATGTAACAAAAGATAGTCTAGAAAAAATAAGACAAAATCCCAAGTACTTAGATTCGTTAGACAGGGTGCGCAACAAATTTAAATTGTCCGGGTTTTTATTAACGGGTCAAACCATTAATAAGCAAAGTAAAAAAATAAGGGTTCAGTTTGATCCCTTAATCAAGTCCGTTAATTTTAATACCGTCGAAGGGTATAATGCAAGTTTTTCTCCCAGGTGGACAAAGCGTTATGAAGGGCGCAATAGTTTATCGATAGAGCCATTGTTGCGCTATGGGGTTAACAATAAAAGGCTACAGCCATCCGTAACAGTGCGGTATAATTTTGGAAAAAAATATTTCAATAATATAGGAATAGGAGTTGGTAAAAATGTATTCCAGTTTAACAATGAAATAGCCATTCCAGAATCCCGAAACACTGTTCAATCTATTTTATTTGAACGTAATTATTTGAAAATATATGAAGCCAAATATTTCACAGTAGGCTATGCTGTTGGACTAGGTAGTGGATTAAATTTTAGAGCCAATTTTCAATATCAAGATAGGCAGGCCTTATTTAATTTGGATAGGCCACTTATTTTTCTGGATCATATAAATAGAAGCTATACACCCAACACGCCAGCACCTTTGTCCAATTCAAGTTTTGAAAAGCATCAAGCGGCCACTATTACAGGTGTTTTAACATGGCAGCCCGGAGGCAAATATATCGAGCTTCCAGACCGTAAAATTGGTATAGGTTCTAAAGCGCCAACTTTTACACTTTCGTATAAAAAGGGGATTCCAAATTTTCTCAGTAGTGATGTTGATTACGCAAAATGGTCTATGGGTGTTGCTGACGATTTACCAATGGGTCTTGGTGGTACACTTCAGTATAGGGCAACTGCAGGTGGTTTTACAAACAGCAATAAAGTATATACACCAGACGCCCAGCATTACTTTGGTAACCAAACTTTTTTTTCAATAGATCATTTAAAAGGGTTTCAGCTAATGCCTTATTACGCTTTTAGTAATAACGCTTCATTTTATACCACTGTTTTTGGGGAGTATCACTTAAATGGGCTTATCACCAATAAAATTCCTGGATTTCGAAAACTCAATTGGTTTTTGGTCGGAGGTGTGAGCTATTTGCACGTCAACAATAGGGTGAATTATACCGAATCTCTAATCGGTATCGAAAATATCTTTAAAGTACTACGCGTTGATCTTGTGAATGGATTTCAAAAGGGTGAACCCGTTAGGACAGGGTTTCGATTAACGGTTCCGGTATTATTTAGATAAAATACTTATTTTTGCTGTACTATTTTGACCACCCTGCAAGTGGTTCTATTGTTCATAGAACATGGATGGAAAGTGAAAAACCTTGAAGTGCATGTCTAAAAAAGTAAACATATGGCAGTTCTACACAACCGCGTTTCAAACGAGGAGTTAAAGGCGCTTATGATGGCGGAAACTTTTCACCGTATTACCATTAGCTTTTACGCGTATTTCCCAGTTCAAAATCCAGCCGTTTTTAGAGACGAGCTTTATAAGGCTTTATTTCCTTTACAAGTGTTTGGTCGAATTTATGTAGCCAAAGAAGGGATCAATGCGCAAATAAGTGTACCTGATTTTAATGTCGAACAATTTAAAGCACAGCTATATGCTATCGAGCATTTGAATGGGCTTCGATTAAATATTGCTGTTGATGATGATGGTAAAAGTTTTTGGGTGCTTAAAATTAAAGTGCGTGAAAAAATTGTGGCGGATGGCATCACAGATCCTAGTTTTTCAATGGAAAATAAAGGCAAGTATGTGAACGCTGTTCAAATGAATGCGCTACTTGAAAAACCAGATACCATTGTTATTGATATGCGCAATCATTATGAGTATGAAGTAGGACATTTTACAAACGCTATCGAAATTCCATCCGATACTTTTAGAGAGCAACTACCGATGGCTGCAGATATGATGAAGGGCAACGAAGAAAAAGATATTATCATGTACTGCACCGGTGGCATTCGTTGTGAAAAAGCAAGTGCTTATATGTTACACCAAGGGTTTAAAAATGTTTTTCATTTGGAAGGCGGTATTATTAATTATGCAAATCAAGCAGTGGAGGCGGGCATCGATAAAAAGTTTATTGGAAAAAACTTTGTGTTTGATAATAGGCTAGGGGAAAGGATCACAGAAGACATTATTGCCGTTTGTCATCAGTGCGGAAAACCTGCAGACACACATACCAACTGTTTAAACAATGGGTGTCATTTGCTATTTATTCAATGTGCTAGTTGTACTAATACTTTTGAAGGATGTTGCAGTAAAGGTTGTCAAGACACGATTCATATGCCGCTCGAACGTCAAAAAGAATTACGTAAGGGCGTACGTCATGGTCAATACATTTTTAATAAAAGTAAAAGGTTACGTCCAAGACTCAATGAACCCGAAAACTAACTTGTACATTTAGTCGGTGCAAAATTTTGCAAACGATGCCAATACTGCAATCATAATTTGATCTTCCGTGTAAGTGGTTGGTATAAAAGTTTTACCTGTTACTTTCTCAAAAAGTTCTATATAACGCTTGCTAATGGTATCAATCCATTCCTCACTCATTTCAGGAACAGTTTGTCCTTCTTTACCCATAAAATTATTTTCGATTAACCATTCGCGTACAAACTCTTTACTGAGTTGTTTTTGTTTTTCACCAGAAGTTTGTCTTCCTTCAAAGCCATCTGCGTAAAAATAACGTGACGAATCTGGCGTATGTACTTCATCCATTAAATAAATGGTGTCACCTATTTTGCCAAATTCATATTTAGTATCTGCTAATATAAGACCTTGTTTGCTGGCAATTTCTTTACCTCTATTAAATAAGGCTAGTGCATATTTTTCTAAAACAGCCCAATCTGCTTCGGAAACAAGTCCGGTGGCTATAATGTCTTCTTTGGAAATATCCTCGTCGTGACCTTCGGATGCCTTGGTGGAAGGGGTAATAATGGGGCTTGGGAAAAAATCATTTTCTTTTAATCCTTCTGGTAAATTAACCCCGCAAAGGGTTCTTGCCCCGGATGCGTAAGTTCTGTAGGCATGCCCCACTAAGTTGCCGCGAACCACCATTTCGATCTTAAAAGGCGTACACCTTTTGCCCACCGATGCTGTTGGTGCAGGTGCATCGAGTAACCAGTTTGGACAAATATCTCGGGTTTGATTGAGCATAAATTCTGCTATCTTATTGAGGACCTGTCCTTTATATGGTATAGTTTTTGGCAATATTACATCAAAGGCAGAAATCCGGTCACTGGCAATCATGATCAGCCAATCGGTACCAATCGTATAAACGTCTCTTACTTTTCCATGGTATATGGCTGTCTGATAGGGGAATTGTAGGCTTTGCATACCCAAAAATAGCATCTAAAACATCAAAATGGGGGGATTCAAAAGGCTTTTTCTCAACACCCATAAAATGCTTTGGGATAAATTAAATTTTTAGAAAAGGCCAACTTGTGTTATTTTGCTTCCAAATTATAACCAAATTTTGCCAAAATGAGAAGACTCAACAGCAAATGTTTATTTGTGGCCATGGCTACTTTTGTAACAATTAGTGCTAGCGCCCAAAATTCTACCGTTGTTTCAGGTAGTGTAAAAAATGCTAAATCAAAAGAAGTGGTTTCGGCTGTTTCTGTAACCGTAAAAGGAAGTTCTGTTGGAACATTTACAGATGATAAAGGAACTTTCCGTTTTTCATCTATCAAGAATTACCCAGTTACCTTGGTATTTTCTTCGGTAGGTTTTTCAAACAAAGAAGTTACACTTAAATCTGCAAGTACCGATGTATCTGTTGCACTAGATGCTTCATACACCTTAGGTGATGAAGTAGTAGTAGCTGCATCAAGAGTACCAGAAAGAATTTTAGAATCGCCAGTAACTATTGAGCGTGTTAGTGCTGCAGCTATTAGAAATAGTGCTGCAACAAACTACTACGATGTACTTACCAACTTAAAAGGGGTAGACGTTGTAGCAGCGAGTTTAACTTTTAAAACAGTTGGTACACGTGGTTTTAATAGTAGTGGTAACACCCGTTTAAATCAGTTAGTGGATGGTATGGACAACCAAGCTCCAGGCCTAAACTTTTCTGTAGGTAGTGTTATTGGCTTAACAGAATTAGATGTAGATAACATGGAGTTACTTCCAGGTGCATCTTCTGCATTATATGGACCGGGTGGTATGAACGGTACTGTTTTGATCAACAGTAAAAACCCTTTCAAATACCAAGGTTTAAGTTTCCAAATTAAGCAAGGTGCTAACCATATTGGTAGTGATCAACGACCTACTGCTCCTTATAGCGACTGGGCTATACGTTGGGCTAAAAAAGTAAATGACAAATTCGCTTATAAGATTACAGCAGAAAATATGACTGCGCAAGATTGGTTAGCGAATCAAACAAATAACTATGTTAGAGGTGCAGGTTCACCAAACGGTATGACTGTTCCAGGTTGGAGAGATATTGATCCAAACTATGATGGTGTAAACGTATATGGTGATGAAACAAGTGTAAGTTTAAGTTCAGTAGCTGCATCAGTAATTGCTGCTTCTGGCGTTCCTGCTTCTGCAGTTGGTTATTTCAACGCTTTTCTTGCTTCAAATCCAACTGCAAATCTAAATGACTACAATAATGCATTAACTTTAGGAGGTTTAGGTGCATTGGTTTCTTCTGGCATGTCGCCAATTTTTTATGGTGCTGCAAGAGGGATGTTTGGTACACAATATGTAAGTAGAACTGGTTATAACGAAAAAGACGTAGTAGATCCTACTACTTCTAATTTTAAAATGACAGGTAGTTTAAACTATAAATTAACGGACAAAATTGAAGCATCATTTGGAGCTAATTTTGGAACTGGTAATACGGTTTACACAGGTTCTGATCGTTACTCTTTGAAAGATCTTAAAATGTCTCAGTTTAAATTTGAGTTAAAGAGTAAAGATTGGTATGTACGTTTATATACTACACACGAAAACTCTGGCTCATCATTTAACTCAACCATTGCTACTCGTACATTTAACGAAGCATGGAAGCCAAGCTCTAGCTGGTATCCACAATACATGGCTACATATGTTTCTGCGATGCAACAAGGCGTTCCTCAATATTTGTCACATATGGCTGCTCGTAATGCTGCAGATCAAGGTCGTCCAAAAGGTTTTATTGGTAACAATCCTTTGTTCCAAGCTATTGTTAGAACACCAATTGGTAAACCAGTTGCAGGTATGGCTGGTTTAGAAGGTGGTCAGTTCATGGACAAGTCTAGATTAAATGTGGTTGATGCACAATACAATTTAACCAATGCTTTAGGCCTTGATAAATCAGGTACTGATTTCTTAGTAGGGTTTAATACCAAGCAATATCAATTAAATTCTAATGGTACAATTTTTGCTGATACTACAGGCGCTATCAACATCAACGAGTTTGGTGCGTATGGTCAGTTATCTCAAAAATTATTTAAGGATATCGTTAAAGTAACCATCTCTGGTCGTTATGATAAAAACACCAACTTTGCTGGTCGTTTTACACCAAGAGCTTCTGCTGTAATTAAATTAAAGCAAGACCACAACCTTCGTGTATCTTATCAAACTGCTTACCGTTTTCCTACCACTCAAAACCAATGGATCAATTTAACAGTTGGTGGTGGTACACGTTTAATGGGTGGCTTACCACAATTACGTGATTACTATAATTTTAGTGGTAACCCAGGCTTTACACTTGCTAGTGTGCAAGCTTTTGGCGCAAGTGCTTTAGCAGGTGCTCCAAATCCAACGCTTTTAAAAGTTCAAAACTTTGGCGAATTTAAGCCAGAGTCTAGTACTTCATTTGAAGTTGGTTACAAGGGCTTATTTGCTAAAGTATTATTGGTAGATGCATATGTATACAGTTCTAAATACCAAAACTTTATAGGTGGAGTAACTGCAATTCAAGCAAAAGGTTCTTACAACCCAATGAGCTTGTTATTCGAATCTTCTAGAATTGGTTACAGTATTTCAACAAATGCGCCAGGCGAAGTAACTGTAAAAGGTTGGGGTGCATCTGCTGATGTATTATTACCTAAAAACTTTACTGTAGGTGCTAACCTTTACTCAGATGTAATTGGTGAGTTACCTCCAAATTTTGTTTCTTATTTCAATACTTCTAAATACCGTGCTAACCTAAGCTTTGCTAACACAGGCTTTGGTAAAAATGACCGTTATGGATTCAACGTTGTTTACAGAACAACTAGCAATTTCAACTACGAAGGTACATTTGGTACTGGCGAAATGCCTGGCTACAAGACTATCGATGCTCAGGTTAGCTACAAATTCCCTGCTATCAAGTCTGTATTCAAAATTGGTGGTACCAATATCTTAAACAAATACTACCGTACTGGTTGGGGTAATCCTTCAATTGGTGGCTTATACTATGTAAGCTTTGCTTATAACGTATTCTAGACCTCACGGTTCATAATAAAAAATTAAAGCCCCTTACCTTTGTAAGGGGCTTTTTTTATCACCAATTATCTCTATTTTTGCATCTCAAATAATAATCTTACAACTATGCGTTCAATAGCTTTTAGAGAGGCGCTCAGAGAAGCCATGTCAGAAGAGATGAGAAGAGATGAGCTGGTATTTTTAATGGGCGAGGAAGTGGCTCAATACAATGGTGCATATAAAGTAAGCCAGGGTATGCTTGCCGAGTTTGGAGAAAAAAGAGTTATTGATACGCCCATCGCAGAGCTTGGCTTTACAGCCATTGCTGTAGGTGCTGCGCAAAATGGTTTAAAACCAATTGTTGAATTTATGACTTGGAACTTTGCGGTTTTAGCAATGGATCAAATTTTAAATACGGCATCTAAAATGCTTGCGATGAGTGGTGGACAAATTGGTTGCCCAATTGTATTTAGAGGGCCTAATGGAAGTGCTGGACAACTCGGTGCACAACACTCAACAGCATTTGAAAGTTATTATGCAAATATTCCTGGTATTAAAGTCGTATCTCCTTCTAATGGGTATGATGCTAAAGGCCTCATGAAGCAAGCTATCCGTTACGAAAAAGATCCTGTGATGTTTATGGAAAGTGAAGTAATGTATGGCGATAAGTGTGATGTACCTGATGATGAGTATTATATTCCATTAGGTAAAGCAGACGTAAAAAAATCTGGCAGAGACTTAACGATTGTTTCTTACAATAAAATGATGAAAGTAGCTTTAGGTGCTGCAGCGGAACTAGAAAAAGAAGGCATCAGTGCCGAAGTTCTAGACTTACGTACGATTCGTCCACTTGATTGGATGACTATTTTAGAAAGCGTTAAAAAAACAAACCGTTTATTAATTGTAGAAGAGCAGTGGCCGTTTGCTTCTGTATCTTCTGAAATTACATACCGTATTCAAAAAGAAGGGTTTGATTATTTAGATGCGCCAATTCGTAGAATTACTAGTGCCGATGCACCTATGCACTATGCCCCTAATTTAACAGCACTTGCTATTCCTGATGTTTCAAGAACAGTGAAGCTTGCTAAAGAAATGATGCACCAACGTAAATAGTGTCACATGTGCCTCAAGAACTTTTGGAAAAGGCATCTGTTACTATTTTTTGCTTGTTTAATAGCTCATGTATTGATGGCGCAATCCGCTCAAAAGGATAGTACCATCAATAGTTTAGACAGTGTCTATGTTATTGCTTTTCGTTCAAAAATAAATAGCCAAAATTTTTCTGTTTCGGTAGCGCATCTATCATCAAAAGTTTTAACGCAAGCAATAAACGCAACACTGCTTCCAGCAATCAATAGCATTGTAGGTGTTAAAATGGAGCAGCGATCGCCAGGCAGTTATAGACTTGCTATTAGAGGTAGTTCCCTTCGATCGCCATTTGGAATTCGCAATGTCAAAGTGTATTGGAATCAAATACCTTTTACGGATCCAACTGGAAACACCTATTTAAATATTTTACCAACTGCTGTTATTAATAGCATCGATATAATTAAAGGTCCAGTAGGTGCATCTTATGGTTTAGGAACAGGCGGTGCGGTATTGTTGCAGTCAAATTTTATGCTTGATTCAACTACGGAGTCAACTGCCCTTGTAAATATTAGAGGAGGAAGTTTTGGACTTTTTGGGCAAGATGTCCGCGTAACTTTCAAAGGCAAAAACACACAGCAAACTTTTTTTGTTTCCAACGAATCATCCAATGGATGGCGGGAACAATCCGCTACGAATAAAAAAAATATTACCTGGTTTACAAGTACAGTCATTCATAAACATTCGTTGCAAACAACATTGTTGTTTACAGATCTTATGTACCAAACACCAGGTGGGCTTACGCTTGCTCAGATGCAGCAAAACCCAAGGTGGGCAAGACAAGCTACGACTTCGCTTCCCGGAGCTGTAACTCAACAAACGGCGGTTTTCAATAAAACCCTGCTAGGTAGTGTGCAACATCATTATCAATTTTCTAAAAAGCTTTTTTGGGACAATTTTATGATAGCTACACAAACTAATTTTAAAAACCCTTTTATTACCAATTACGAAACACGAAACGAAAAAAACGTAAGCGTAGGGAGTCATATATCTTATCATACACATCCATCATTTGGAGATTTTAAATTGGTCATGGGTGGCGAGTGGCAAGTGCAAGATGCGCTCATCTATAATTATGGCAACAAAAAGGGCATTATAGATACGTTGCAATTCTCAGATGCTGTTAAAACGAAGCAAGGATTTTTATTTTTGAACACCTCGCTTCATCTCCAAAAAAAATGGTTTATTGAACTTGGCATTAGTAGTGCTTTTATGCGCTACAATTATCTTCGCACATCCGCTACTATATTTCCGAGCGCGTCTAAAGTCAATACGGGCTTATTGGCGCCAGAACTTGGTGTATCCTACGCACTAACTACACGTGCTAATTTGTTTGTTCAAATTTCTAAAGGCTTTTCACCACCAACACTTGCAGAAATTAGACCTTCCGACGGATCGTTTTATAATGCACTCGCTCCTGAATTTGGTTGGAATATCGAAGGGGGTATAAAAGGAGTTGCTGTGCATGGTAAACTTAGTTACGAATTATCATGGTATCATTTTGATGTACAAAATACGATTGTGCGTCAAAATACAAATAGCGGTATCGAGTATTTTATTAATGCAGGATCTGTTAAGCAGGGGGGTGCAGAAATGCAATTAACCTACAAAGTAATTGCTAATCAATTGCATCAACTCAATTGTAAAATAGGGTATGCCTATCAGCCTTACCGTTTTATGCATTATGTGCAAGCTGGGAATAGCTATGATGGAAAAGAAGTAACCGGCAATGCAAAACAGCAAGTTATTTTTTTGATGGATTATAGTTACAAGAAAAAGTTGGCAGCATTTGCTACGCTTCAATCATTATCTGTAGTTCCGCTCACCGATGCCAATGATGTGTTTGCACCCGCTTATTCGCTTTTGCAAATGGGGATGTCCTACAATTGTAAAGCTATTCGTTACTTTATAGGGGTTGACAATGTGCTAAATGCCTCCTATAGTTTAGGTAACGATATCAATGCCGCTGGAAAGCGTTATTATAACCCTGCAGCATCCCGAAGCCTGCTCGTTGGCGTAACTGTTCAATTCATTAAAAGAAGCCGTTAAACTGCCTAAAATTGCCTTTTCTGGCCCGTCTTTGCCAAATATCACGTTTTATGCAAAGTTTTAACAGTTTAATTGCCAATGTGGGTGCTAAAAGGATATTTTTGTTACAGTTAAAATGAAATTATTATGACCGGACTTTTATTATTTATTGTGGGTGTGCTAGGGTGGCATGCGGGTGTGTACGGATTATTTAATAAATCAAAAATTGAAGCATGGAAAGCTTTTGTTCCATTTTACAATACCTACCAAATGGTAGAAGTTACCGGCATTAAAAAACATTGGTTTTGGTTGCAACTCATTCCAATTGTGGGTCAATTTATTACCATTTGGATTACCATCATTTATGTAATGCACTTTAAAAAGGTAAGTTTATTAGACCATGCATTACTCGTGTTTTTGCCTTTTATCTATCTTCCTTTTATTGGGTTTTCTAAAAATACAAAGTGGTATGGCGATGAAGCGTTAACACATTATCATAAATCAAGTGCGCGTGAATGGATTGATGCGGGTGTATTTGCCATTGTTGCTGCCACCATTATTCGAACTTTTGTTTTTGAAGCGTATGTAATTCCTTCAGAGAGTATGGAAAAAACCTTACTGGTAAATGACTTTTTGTTTGTTAATAAAATGAGTTATGGTGCGCGTATGCCGCAAACACCTGTATCATTTCCATTTGTACACAATACCATGCCTTTTTCTGTTACGGCACCTTCTTATTCTACCTGGGTTCAAGTGCCTTATAAGCGTTTACCTGCTTTTACGGATGTTAAAAGAAACGATGTGGTGGTATTTAATTTCCCTACTGGAGATACCATTATTAATTTGCCAGACTATGGTAGTAAAAGACCTTATTACGATGAGCTCCGCTATACCTTTAAAGGCAATCGTGAAATGTTACAATCAGAGTTCCCAATTCTGGTGCATCCCATGGATAAAACGGACAATTATATTAAACGTTGTGTAGGTGTTGGGGGAGATGTATTACAAGTTAAAAATGGTGTATTATTTGTAAACAATCATCCTGCTTATGTTCCGCCAGCTTCACAAACAGAATATATTGTTGTTACCAACAAAGCACCATTTGATCCAGCCTATTTAAAAGAAACGTTTAACATTGATGTAGAAGATACCAAAGGACAGCTCGATGCTTTATCGGACAGTTCTTTTAAATTTAATGTTACACCTGCTGAGGCAGCTATTTTAAAAACACTACCGAACGTAAAATCTGTTACCCAGTATATCGAAAACTATGCAGGTATTACGTTCCCTAACGATGAAGTAAATTTTCCTTGGACCATCGATAATTTTGGACCATTTGAGATTCCTAAAAAAGGGAAGGCTATTCAATTAACAGCTGCTAATATTTCGATGTATCAGCGGTTAATTGAAAATTATGAGCACAATACATTTGCCATTAATAATGGACAATTTATCATTAACGGCAAACCAGCAACTACCTATTCGCCACACTACAATTACTACTGGATGATGGGAGATAACCGTCACAGAAGTCAGGACAGTAGATTCTGGGGATTTGTACCAGAAACACATATTGTAGGAAAGGCTTCTTTAATTTGGCTCAGTTGGGAAAACGGCCCAAGGTGGAAGCGTTTATTTAATTTTATTCAGTAGTACGAATCAATCAACATGCAAAAACAAACCGTTCAATTTTCATATCAAGTTTTTGCATCTTTTGATGCACTTTCTCTACAAGATCAACTATTATTTGCACAGGCTCGGGAGGCATTGTCACTTGCACATGCACCGTATTCTAAATTCAATGTAGGTGCCGCTGCCGTTTTACAAAATGGTGAAATTATAAAAGGTAGTAATCAAGAAAATGCTAGTTACCCAATTGGTATTTGTGCGGAGCGCGTATTACTAAGTACAGCTTCTACTTTGCAGTCTAAAGTACCTATCATCACCATGGCTATTACGTATCATAATGAAAGAGGGGGCAACAATATGCCCATTGCACCTTGTGGTATGTGTAGGCAAGCCATCGCCGAATATGAATCAATCGTAAATCAGTCAATCCGACTTATTTTAGGCGGAGAAACCGGCGAGTTGTATGTTATTGAAAAAGCGGCAGATTTACTCCCGTTTGGGTTTTCAGGTGTTCACTTGCAGTAAACGATCCATTCGTTAAAACAAGGTTAGTACACCATGTTTAATTCTAAATTCATGTTGTAACAACCATTTCTTTTTTGGCATGCCCCCTGCATAACCCACAAGTGAACGGTCTGCACCAATAATTCTATGGCAGGGTACCAAAATCATTAATTTGTTTTTTCCGTTGGCAGCCGCAGCAGCTCTAACTACTTTTGGGTCACCTAATTTTTTTGCTAAATCCCCGTAGCTATAAGTACTGCCGTAATTTATTTCGGCAAGCTTAGCCCATACTTTTTCTTGAAATTCGGTTCCGGATTGATGATACGGTATATCAAATACTTGCCTCGTGCCAGAAAAATATTCGATCAGCTGTTCGGTACAGCGGTGTATGAGTGGGGAGGGTTCTGCTGTGTTTGGAGCGGGCTCATTTTCATTTTCCGCAAAGCTAATTTCAGTGATATATGTATCGGTGCCACCAATTTTTAAAACACCAATAGGGCTATCGTAATATTCAAATGTTATAACCTCTATATCTGTTTCTGGCAGCATACAACTAACTTTTTGTTTGCAGTAATTCAATCAATTCTGAAATAGCTACTTGCTTGTGCGCTTTTGAATTTCTGCCATAGCATTTGTTCAATTCTCCCAATAAAATAGAAAGCGAACTAGCAGGGGGCTGTGCCTTAAAATGAAAAGGTTTGGGTATTGTATTGATACGCTCAAAATAACTATCAATGTCGGCATGCGAAAATGCGTTACCATTGGTAGCGTCTATATAAAAATGTATTTTATCTTGCGGATTGCCGATGTAGTGCGCTTCTTCATAATCTGAATGATAAAAAGCGAGGATACACTGTTTAGGAATATTAATAAGCTTTGCGTGAATGTCTAATTGCTCGCATAAGGTTTGATAAATAATACCATTGCTCATGGCGTTACCCACTTTTGTTTCAAGTACTTTATGCACAAAAAAATCGTCCGGGGTTTTGTAATCAACTTCGTTTCCGGTAAGCTTATAATATTTGTATAAAATACTTGTAAGTACATTGGCCTGCTCAAGTGGGGTTAAAAAACTATTGAGTTCCAGCCAAATGTTACGCCTAATTTTTTCTAGATCCTGCAGCGCAGCAGTAGCATTAAAATCTGGATATTCTAATTTGCCAAGTAAGAGCGCACCCGATAATAAATCATGTGGTGCTGTATTTTTCCAGTTCGTAAAATCTTGGAGTACATCAGAAAAGTGAAGCTTTTGTATAATCCCTTCTATTCTTTGCTGAACGTCTTCAGCTAATGTGGTTTCCCATAAATGTTCTAGGTTGGGAATAATACCTTTACCATAGGCAACAATTTTTTCGGAAATACTACAATATATTTCTTCGTCTGGGTCGTCAATAAGGGTGAAAAGGGCTTTAATCTCTTTTGTTTGCTCCATGTTTCTGCTAAATCTTACCCAAACTAAAATAAAATTAGACAAACCGTCACTATTAAGTTATTCAGTGCTGTGGGAAACAACGCATTATGTAGACATACTAATTTGTTTTGTTTAACGTTCCGGTTTGTATTCGATTTACTTCTATGTTAAAACCGGGGTATTTATACACAACGTTGCATAAGGGAACGGATTATGTGTTAACTTGTGTAATCAATTTTAATAACAGCATATGTCAGCTATCTATACCGCACCTAAATTCCCTGCAACCAAAGATTCTTTACACGCCGAATTAAAAAAGCGCGTTCAAGCTTATTTTGATGAAAAGGGTATTGATGCAACTGGAACGCCAGGTCTATTTACCAAAGCCATTTTAATGATTTTGGCACTCATAGCAGTGTATGTTCATGTGGTATTTTTTACGCCTATTTGGTGGTTGGCACTTGCAGAGTGTGTTATTATGGGTGGTCTTGTAGCTGCTATTGGTTTCAATGTGATGCATGATGGAAGCCATGGTAGTTTTAGCACCAACAAGTGGCTCAATAAAATTGCAGCTTCATCTATTAGTTTATTAGGGGCCAACCGTTTCATGTGGAAAATGAAACACGTTATGATACACCATACTTTTACCAATGTAGATGGGGTAGATGATGATATAGAGGTGGGTGGTTTAATGCGTATGGCGCCTACACAAAAAAAATATGGCATTCATCAATTTCAGCATGTTTATTTTTGGGCCCTTTACATGCTCCTATATGTTTTCTGGATTTTCTTTACAGATTACAAGAAATATTTTTCTCAAAAAATTGGGTCTGTGCCACTTAAAAAAATGGATTTAAAAGACCATATAGAGTTTTGGGTAGTAAAAGTATACCATGCTGCCGTATTTGTGGTATTGCCTATTGCACTTTTAGGTTGGGTGAAGTGGTTGGTTGGATTTATGGTAATGACAATGTTTGCTGGCTTTGTATTAAGTATTGTGTTTCAATTAGCACATACGGTAGAGCACACAGACTTTCCAGTAGCTGATGCGGACAATAAATTACCCGACGAGTTTGCCGCACACCAGATCAAAACAACAGCCAATTTTGCTACAAAAAATAAATTAATTAGTTGGTTAGTAGGAGGGCTTAATTTCCAAATTGAGCACCACTTGTTTCCAAAAATATCACACGTGCATTATCCTGCCATTAGTGAGATTGTAAAAAATGTATGCGCAGAGTTTCACCTACAATACATAGAGTATCCTACCATGCGCAAAGCCGTCCTAGCACACGTACATTTCTTACGTGATATGGGTAAAGCTTAAGCTTTCTTTTTAGGGTTCGGTTTTTTAACCGCAGCTTTTTTAGGACCAGCCTTTTTAGTAGCTGCTTTTGTAGCAGACTTTTTAGCTGGCGCTTTGGCTTTCTTACTAAATGCACCTGGTACTTGAAGCTCAATCATTGCTTTAACCGTATCGATATCTACACCGGTTAAATCAACTGCTTCATATTTTGTGCCATCTGCTTTACGGCCAAGTTTTAGCATCTTTTTATTGAACTTGATAAATGGACCCCATCTACCATTTTCGATACTAATTTTTTCGGTAGGCCAGTTTTGAATATATCTATTCGCTTCTTTTTCTAATTTCTTTTCAATTAACTCATTAATATCTGAGTCGCTTAGGTTATCAAAATCGTAGGCTCTAGGAATATTGATAAAGATACCGTCCCATTTAATAAACGGCCCAAAACGGCCCTTTCCTTTCGTTACAGGTAGTTCTTTATAATGTGCAATTGGTGCTTCTGCTAATTCCTTTTCGCCAAGTAGTACAATGGCTCTATCCAAATCCATGGTATGAAGGTCTTCGCCTTTAGGAATGGATATAAATTGTTCGCCTAGTTTAATATAAGGACCAAATCTACCCACGTTAACGGCAAGCTCCATATCGTTGTGATTGCCCAATACGCGCGGCAATGAAAATAATTCCATGGCTTCCTGCATGGTAATGGTTTCGATGCTTTGCTCTGCTTTTAATTTGGCAAATCTTGGTTTCTCTTCTTCATCTTGATGACCAATTTGAACCATGGGGCCGTAGCGTCCCATTCGGGCAATTACTTTTTTACCAGTAGCTTCATCAAACCCTAATTCTCTTTCACCTACTGCTCTATTTGCATTTTCGAGGGTATGTTCAATGTTTTCATGGAAAGGCGTGTAGAAAGATTCTATCATGCTTTTCCATTTGGTTTTACCTGCAGCAATTTCATCAAACTCCTGTTCAATTTTTGCTGTAAAACCGTAATCCATCACTTTTTCGAAGTGCTGTTTTAGAAAATCGGTTACTACCATACCTAAATCTGTGGGGAACAGTTTGGATTTTTCGGCACCGGTGTTTTCAGAAACAATTTCTTTTTCGATGCTATCATTTTTACGCAGAATGAGCAGGTTAGAAAGGCGTTTAATTCCTTCTTTGTCTCTCTTTTCTACATAATTACGTTTGATAATCGTAGAGATAGTAGGGGCGTAGGTAGATGGTCTACCAATACCTAATTCTTCCATCTTTTTTACAAGCGATGCCTCGGTGTATCTAGCACCTGGTCTCGAAAATTTTTCGGTGGCCGTCATCTCCGCAAAATCAATCACTTGACCTGCTGCGAGTGGTGGTAAAATGCCTTCTGTGTCATCATCGTCTTCGTCGTCTTTACCTTCTAAATATACTTTTAAGAAACCGTCAAATTTGAGTACTTCACCTGACGCAGTTAACTGTTCTTTGTTGGTAGAAATATTAATTTTTGCAACTGTTTTTTCAAATGCCGCATCGCTCATTTGAGAGGCAATACTTCTTTTCCAAATCAGTTCATAGAGGCGTCTTGTTTCTTCATCTGCTACCGTTTTATTATTCATGTAGGTAGGTCTGATGGCTTCGTGCGCTTCTTGTGCGTTTTCGTTTTTGTTCTTGTATTTTCTAGGCTGATAATAATTAGCACCATAGCTACTTTCTACTTCTTTTTTGATATCGCCCATGGCAGTATCACTTAAATTGATACTGTCTGTACGCATGTAAGTGATCTTACCGCTTTCATATAATTTTTGTGCAAGTAACATGGTCTTACTCACACCATATCCTAATTTACGAGAAGCTTCTTGTTGTAAGGTAGAAGTTGTGAAAGGCGCTGCTGGTGTGCGTTTGGTAGGTTTTACCGTAACGTCATCCACCGTATACATTGCGCTTTTGCAACTTGTTAAAAAATCACTTGCCGAATCTTGTGTATTAACTTTTGAAGGTCCTTCTGCTTTAAATGAAACGATTTTTTTGTTAACATCTAATGCGGTAAATAAGGCTTCAATTTTATAACTGCTTTCCGAAGTAAAATGATTAATTTCTCTTTCTCTTTCTACAATTAAACGTACCGCAACACTTTGTACACGGCCTGCACTTAAACTTTTTTGCATCCCAATTTTACGCCATAAAACAGGACTGAGTTCAAAACCAACTAAGCGGTCAAGTACCCTTCTTGCTTGTTGTGCATCAACTAAATCCATATTAATGAGTCGTGGATTTTGTACTGCTTTTTTTATAGCGGGTGCTGTAATTTCATGGAATACAATTCGCTTGGTAGTAGCCGGGTTTAAACCAAGCACTTCGGCAAGGTGCCAACTAATACTTTCTCCTTCACGGTCCTCATCCGATGCAAGCCAAACTTCACCAGATTTTTTTGCAATTTGTCTGAGTTCTTTGACCACTCTTTCTTTCTCTTCAGGGACAATATAGCTCGGTTGAAATTGCTTCTGAATATCTATACCCTTGTCACCTTTATCAAGGTCACGAATATGACCATAACAGCTTTTTACCTCAAAATCAGACCCTAAGATCTTTTCTATGGTTTTGGCCTTTGCCGGTGACTCAACAATCAATAAATTCTTTGCCATGTTGCTGCAATA